>Ga0136586_1000510_pt1 | contig 10185 bp, 10 predicted proteins | sample AntRauMFilla1562_FD_104926 | JGI IMG/M metagenome (GOLD analysis project Ga0136586, IMG submission 104926) | Saline lake microbial communities from Rauer Islands, Antarctica - Metagenome Filla 1 #562 | ecosystem: Environmental > Aquatic > Non-marine Saline and Alkaline > Saline | place... | reverse complement strand
TTCGACAATAGATACATGTGTTTCTAGGAGATCCACGACAAGAATGTCTTTTAGCATTATGTTTTAAAAGTTTTTTTTTACAATCATTACATAATACATGTGTGTCATTCAGATAATTAAAACGTCTGCCTCCAATTATGACATTTGTACTTAAATTAACTTCGTTTGTACATATGTCACTACCTGATCCAATGACATTCTGAGCCACACATGGCTTCTTTCGTTGTTGGTGTCTTATCCAATTGCATTTAACGTCAGTAGTATACTTGCACTGTTTACACGAAAACATATTTTATATAGTAACAATGTGATACATCCTTAAATGAGTTTATAGCTTAAAAGTGATAATTATCAAATGATACAACGATAAAAAAAGACACAGCCAACATGTTTTTTTTAAAAAAATAAAAAAGGGTAGGCGGAATAGGTAACTTAAAAATTCAAACATTTTAAAATACACGATATTTCAAAACCGTTTCGTGAAAGACATCGAGCATATCACCAATATTCCCTTCAAAATACTCGTTTCCACATTTGGACAGTTCAAATCGTGTACGGAACTCGCGCAGTATGTGTGTTTCTAATTCGCGCGGGTTTGCAATGCCTCCGTTAATACAGAATATGGTTGAATTTTTAGGATACCCTTTTGTGACCCGTTTTAGATGGCGTGCGGCTGAAAAACCAACCTTGAACCGACGAGTCCCTTCACATGTACCCGGTTGAATCAAATACACAAAACCAGTGTTGTCATAGTTCCGTCCCGTTCCGTCGATTGTCGTTGCTTGGGTGGTCTCCGAATTGTTTGTCGTTGCAATTTTTACAGTTGGAGATTTAACCACTGGTCGAGATTTGCAGTTTTTTTGGTGACGAGAATGAGCGGATTGATGATTGAATTGCTTTTTACAATATCTACATACATTACGTGGAACGCCTTTACAAGTTTTACCATGTCTTGCGTAGTGGGTGTGTAATATTTTTTTACAAGAATTGCATTGAATTGTTTTTTCATCAATACGAACAAAAAATGAATCTTGTTTTTGTACAACTAACTCGTTATCTTGTAAATCGGGCGCGTTTGTTTCTGTAACGAATGGACCCACACACGGTTTTTTTCGTTGGTGGTGTCGTATCCAATTGCACTTTACATCAGTACGATACTCACACTGCTTACACGCATGCATCTCTTTTATTTTTCAGTAGACGTAATATGTCTTTAAGTGGATTTTTTTATTAAAAAAATTGTTATTTCACATTAATTTCTTATTTTTAATAAAAAGGATGAAACCTATTAGAACTGACTTCAATAGTGCTCTTTCTGACGCGTCTTTAACAAAGTTAGCACGCAGAGCAGGAGTCGAGGCGGTAGGTGGTATAGCTTTATTCATGCAATTGAGAAGTTTTATTTCTTATAGCATGGATACCATCTTAAGAGAAGCTATATATACTGTTATGAACGTTTCAAAGGACAACTCTCAAAAAACCTTATCTCGGGACGTTTTAACACGGGCTATTACTAGTTTAAATGTCAAACTGTTTAACGGGAACTCCAATAATAATTCAAACGATAACTCAAATTATAATTTTACAACAATGTTGGGATATAAAAAATGCAAATCGCCATCAACTGTGGATTGTGTTTCTATTCCTAAAACAACCTTTAAACGACTTGTTATTACGGAAGCGAATAACTATTATTTAGCGAAGGATATCAAGGTACCGTCGGATGCTAGTTTAATACTACAGGTTTATATCGAAAATATGACTATTCAATTATGTAAAACTGCATATCTTATTACGATTAATGCTGGTAGAAAGACTTTGTCAAATAAGGATGTTACTTTGACAAGAAAAATAGCTCGAATTAATTTTGTATAAATTTGAAAAGTGTGAAAAAGACAAACGTCAAAGACAAAATAGTGTGTGAAAAAGTGGAAAAACACAAAAAACGAATCTTGTTTTTGTACAACTAACTCGTTATCTTGTAAATCGCATACCACATTTTGGTGTTTATTTTAACTTAAAGACGTTCGGTTTATAAGTTAAAAGCAGATCAACAACAGCAGTTATCAACTATCAACAACAGCAGTTATCAACTATCAACAACAGCAGTTATCAACTATCAACAACAGCAGTTATCAACTATCAACAACAGCAGTTATCAACTAAAATGGTTAGACGATGCGCGTATCCGGAAGGTTGCGAAAAGAAACCAGTCTACAATCTTCCCGGCGAAACCCGTGGTTTGTTATGTAACGCACACAAAACGGACGGGATGGTCGATGTCAAAAGTAGACGGTGCGCTCACCCGGAAGGGTGTGACACGCGACCGATTTACAATATTCCCGGCGAGACCCGTGGTTTGTTTTGTAAAACACATAAAACGGACGGGATGGTCGACGTCAAAAGTAGACGGTACGCGCACCCGGAAGGGCCGTTACACAATGGTATCGTTTATTTTAACTTAAAGACGTTCGGTTTATAAGTTCAATAGTATAAATACGACACTGGTCACAAAATGGTTAAACGATGCGCGTATCCGGAAGGGTGTGAAACGCAACCGGTTTACAATGTCCCCGGCGAGACCCGTGGTTTATTTTGCAAAAAACACAAGACGGACGATATGGTCAACGTCAAACATAAGCGGTGTGCGCACCCAGAAGGGTGTGAAACACGACCGAATTACAATGTCCCAGGCGAGACCAGTGGTTTGTTTTGCAATGCACACAAAACGGACGAAATGATCGATGTCAAAAATAAACGATGCGCGTATCCGGAAGGGTGTGACACGATACCGAATTACAATGTCCCCGACGAGACCCGTGGTTTGTTCTGTAACGCACACAAAACGGACGGGATGGTCGACGTCATGAACAAACGATGCGCGTATCCGGAAGGGTGTGAAAAGCAACCGTCTTACAATGTCCCCGGTGAGACCCGTGGTTTGTTTTGTAACGCACATAGACGAGACGGAATGGTCAACGTCAAAGACAAACAGTGTGCGCACCCGGAAGGGTGTGAAAAAATACCGTTTTACAATGTCCCCGGCGAGACCCGTGGTTTGTTTTGTAACGCACATAGACGAGACGGAATGATCAACGTCAAAGACAAACGGTGCGTGTACCCGGAAGGGTGTGAAAAAATACCGTTTTACAATGTCCCCGGCGAGACCCGTGGTTTGTTTTGCAATGCACACAAAACGGACGAAATGATCGATGTAAAAAATAAACGATGCGCGTATCCGGAAGGGTGTGACACGATACCGAATTACAATGTTCCCGGCGAGACCTGTGGTTTGTTTTGCAAAGCACACAAGACGGACTATATGATCGACGTCAAACATAAACGGTGTGCGCACGAAGGGTGTGACACGCTACCGAATTACAATGTCCCTGGTGAGACTCGTGGTTTATTTTGTTCCGCACACAGACGAAACGGGATGGTCAACGTCATGAACAAACTATGTGCGCACGAAGGGTGTGACACGCGACCGAATTACAATGTTCCCGGCGAGACCTGTGGTTTATTTTGCAAAGCACACAAGACGGACGATATGGTCAACGTCATGAACAAACGGTGTGCGCACCCAGAAGGGTGTGAAAAGCAACCGTCTTACAATGTTCCCGGCGAGACCCGTGGTTTATTTTGTAACGCACACAGACATAACGGAATGATCAACGTCAAAGACAAACGGTGCGCGCACCCGGAAGGGTGTGAAACGCTCGCGAATTTCGGAATTCCCGGACACGCGGCCGATCGGTGTAAGCAACATATCGAAAGCGGTATGATTTACAGCCCTAAAACCAAATGCTCGAATCCGAAATGTAAAGAACAAGCCATTTACGGAATCGGCAAACCGGAACGGTGCGAAGAACACAAAGAGCCTTTCCATATGAACTTGGTCGAACGGAGATGTGTGTCGTGTGGCTTGTTGTATATTTTAAACAAAAAGGGGTGTTGTTACCTCTGCGACCCGGACGAGTTCAATCGAAGCCGTTTGGCCAAACAGAATCAAATCAAGAACATGTTGGACGCCTACGGCTTCAAGTACGAGAGTTGCGATTGCATGGTGGACCAAGGAGAATGTTTCAAGTACCGCCCTGACTTTTTGTTCGATTGCGGAACACACTTTGTCGTGCTGGAGGTCGATGAGAATCAACACAAAGACAAAGCGTACGCGTGTGAATCGATCAGGATGTTTAATATTTTCCAATCACTCGGAGGAATGGCGACGCGGTTCATACGGTACAACCCGGATGGGCACAAAGTGGACAAATACAAAAAAAGAGACCCGAACTTCACGAAGCGGTCGGATATGTTGCGAATTGCGCTACGGTGTGCGATTACCGAAATACCCACGTGTCCGCAGCTGACCGTCAAGTACATGTTTTTTGATAACCGCGAAAACACCGAGTACGAAGAAGTAACTTTGGGGAAATGTATAGGTTAAAAAAAAATTGCGTAAAAAAAAGGAAATATTTGTGTGATCCTATATATAATAATAAAATGCCTCCAAAAACCATTGTCAAGACTGCTGACAAACCTACCGACGCGGAAAAAAAAAAAATTAAACAAGCAAACAAAGCTAAAGCAAACCCCGAAAAAGCAGCCGCTAAAAAAATCAAATCAGATTCCAAACGTGAGAGAAGAAAAGAATCGGGTTCAACGAAATCGTTTGCTTGAAAAAAAAGTTTTAATAATTTAAAAACAAAAATACCAACAAAAACATGAAACGTATAGAGGAACGCCTAGAGGAGTGTATGAACTTGCGTAATCTTGGTATCGAAGCGCACCATAGTGAAGAACTAAAACCTTTGTTTCGTATCATGGACTTGTTCGTACGAAACGGAACCCCGGTGCGGAGTGGAAGTCTTTTCGCAAACGAATTCAAGCGAATACGGTATCATTTTACGGCGCATGAAAAACAAAGACATCGTAATACGGGGTGCTTTAACCAATATTCAAGTCGATGATTTTATCCTGTAACGAGTCCAAGTCGTACTTGATGTAACTGAGGTACTGTAAGAGCGCGTCGGAAAGATCGTCCTTCTTTTTACTCTTTTGAAACATCGCAGTGTGTGCGGGGTCGTCGATTTTTTCCAAGTACGCACCACACATGACAATGCTCATTTTTTTACGTAACGAATAATTTTTTTTCCCGCGTGTTTGTTTTCCCGCCGAACCGAGCTTGTGTTTCGCGCTGTACGACAAGACCGTTTTGACGTGACGGGTCGCAAAAAAAACTAGTAGTATCGTCTCAATCAGGCGCATTTTCACGTTACGCGGGGGTTGTTTTTCCACAAGTACCGTGTCTAGACCGAGCAACAGGTCCTGTTGGAACGTTTCGTACAAAAACTCAACCACTTTTTGAACGTTCGTTCCGCTGGTTGGAATCGCACACACGTTCCAGTCGATGATTTGGTGTGTTTCGGAATTCATTTTACAATAGGACAGATTCTTAGATCCAACGTCAAAACTCAATGTCAACATTTTTCTTTTACAATACAAGACCACAAGTATTCTTAAATGTTGAGATATTGCGAGAAATCTGGCGTGAGGTTGTACACTTCATAGTCGTCTTTGTAGTTGGTCGCGTGGATTCGCATGTGGTACTCTTTTCGGCGCGGGTACAAATATTGTACGTTTTGGTCGTCCAGTTGATTGTAAAGACGAATGTCGAAAATGGTTAACGTTTGAAACGACAAAGCGTGTTTCAAATCGAGTGCGAGCGGGGTGAACCGATATTCTTGGTATTCCTTGTTGTTCACCGAGCGAAGGTTCATGTTATACGTATGGAACAACGTGCTAGGGTTCCATGTGTCGAACAAACGGACCCCGGATACATGAATCGCGTTATCCACCACTTCCAAATTGGATTGTACAATCGGTTTTTCAAGGTGATGTATGCGACGACGAGGGCTCACGACGAAGAGCGACACTTGAAATTGCACGACGAGTTCATAAAACGGAACGCGACGTGTACGTGCGTCGATTGCCATTTGAAATTCAGGCAAGTCCGGACGCACGGTGATAATCGGACGATCCGATAGAAATCGATTGTGTTCGGTCGCGTAAGTAGCACCGTATCCGTGTGATCGCGCGTGTGGTAGTAGCGTTTCTAACGTAAACGGGATATCAACGTCACATCGAACGACGTCCACGTGGTTTTGTCTTTCTTGGCGAAAACGGACGTATCCCGTGATATCGACGCGGTCTTGTACGCGCGTCCACGACAAATGCCCGTCGCTAAACCCGAGGTCCGCCCCGTCGTCGCGCATGTGTACCATATCGCCGTTCAAAGGAACGCCGTGGTTCGTATCGTACCGCATGGGTGTGATCCATGTAAACGCACGTGGGTTGTTGAACGATTTGTCTAAAAACGGTTCGTTGAACGAGGTCAAGTACTGTCCCTGGATATTTATTTCCGCAGGAAGTTCCTGAAACACGTGCGACTCGACAAACACTTTGTTCCCGGTACCGTACGCTCTCGCCATCACACTAAAGTCGGTCGAGTTGGTTTCTTTGAGCGTCGCTTGAAACGGCACAACATGTTCCGCGCGTATAATAGAATAGGGTAGGTCGATGGTAAGCATGGCGACGTTCACGCACTTGGTGACTCGAAACCGGATGTTCACAAACACAAACTGGTCGGAACGTTGACACCGGAACGCCGCGTTGTCGTACTCTATGGTACCGTTGTCCACGTGCATACGAAGTTCGTAGACCGTTCCTAATTGATTCGTCGTGGCGATATCGATCGGTTTGGTCAATTGTAAATCAAACGTGTCTACGTTTGCAAGAAGCGCGCTGGTTTCCTGTTGCATGTCGCTCAACAAGTTGCGCGACACAAAGAGTTCGTTGTGCATGTCCGTGAGTAACGTTTCCGGTGCAAAGTGCACGTTGTTGTGTACTTTGATGATCTCGGCGACAACCAGGTCATATTTCGCGTCGGTTTGAAGTGTTTTTTTAACGACTCGACAATTATTCGGTAATTCGGGAACAACCGTTAATTGTTGTGGGACTATTTGGCGTGTAATACTATTAGGTTCTTCGGGCAAGGTGTTTTTCGTCGTGGTCTGAATAAAGTCGTCCGAATGTTGTACGTCACCGATACCGTATTCCGTACCGTCTTCCGACACGACAAACACACTATGCACGCGCTCGAGGACTTGTATACACCCACGTCTTGGTAACGTGTGTGCGCGGGTGTCTCCGAACTCTCTCAAGATACCCCGCAACGTCGATGTGGGTGCTTCGTGTAATAAAACGAGCATCCCGTTTACTATATATTAACTTCGGTTTTTTCAAAGTTCGTTCAAAATCTCATGCTTTAAAAAAAAACAAGTTGATATATACATGTTGATTAACGTGGTTGTGTCCACCTTTCAGAAAAATACCGACTGGACAGATAAATTTGATAAAACGAAATATAATGTGATCAAATACACAAAGAATCCTCATTTGCCAGAAACAGACACAAACATTCCTGTGAACCGTGGACGCGAGGCATCAGCGTTTCTTAAACATATTATAACTTACTATGAAAATTTATCAGATAAAACTGTTTTTATTCACGATGAAGAATATTCTTGGCACCATAAAGGTAGTATAGTGAATAAAGTAAATGAAAATATAAATGCGAGGTATGTGAATCTTAATTCCTTCATAACGGATCCTATGCTAACAAACCCGCATTTCAAGGATATAATAAACTATTATTACAAACCATATCTTGAAAAATATATTGGACCTCACACCTTGTATGGAGACTGGACAAAAGGAAGATTAGGCTGTGCACAATTCGTGATAGATAAATCAATCATTCTAAAAAATCCCAAGCAGATGTATATTGACATATATAATTGGGTAATGTGTCCTAATGACTTAGACGCCGATGTCTTACAAAAAGGTGAACCACACGGGCCTGGTTCCAGTAGAGTCGCCTGGGTTTTGGAATGGACATGGGATCTGATATTTATATCAGAACAATTAAGAATCAAATAAATGAGTACATTTATATTCGATTTTTTTTTTATACACTTGTAAAAAAAATGAAGGTTGCGCTTTTAGTTCGTAGTTATAATCGGCCCAATTATTTGCGAGACACCCTCGATTCGTTACTTCGAGCCGATATCGATCTTTGTTGCGAGCGTCTCATTTACGACGATTGTTCGAACGACCCGGAAGTCATGCGCGTGTTGACCGACCCTACGCGAGTCAATGTTCCTGGTAAAGAATTCTCTATTATACAAGGGTCGGTGAATATCGGATGTAAACAGTCGTACATTGTCGCACTGGACAAGTTGAAGAGCTACGATTTCATATGCACGGTGGACAACGATGTCCATGTGAAACCGCATTTTATTTCCAAGATGATGTCCATATACAACGACGCGTATGCGTTATACGGCACGTATAATATGTTATTGACCGGCTTTGATTCAAGTAACACGCACCGTAATTGTGTTGAAACATACCAAACCTTTTATCGAAAACGGTCCTGCGGAGGTGTGAGTTTTTTCTTCCATAAATCTTTCAAATCGTTTGTCGTTTCGGCGTGGGGAATTAATTTAGACTGGGGGGTGGTCCAGTTAATGGACAAGTACCAGTTTCCGATCGTGTGCACCCGCCCGGGGGTGGTGCAACACATCGGCGCCCACGGACTCAACTCGTCCGGACAACGCTTCGACCACGACGATATGTTTGGTTCGACGGACTGAAAACTATTTGAAAAATTAAATTATTTGTAACTACGCATGTCCGCGTCAGGCAAACCGAACGCGATATGCGCTTTGAATTCAAACATCAAAGAATGAAATTTCTCACCCATGAGTTCGAGCCATCGTAATGGGTATCCGTTGTCAGGAACTTTGGCAGATGTGCAATTTGCATAATACCCAGTTTGACAAGTGGACGGAAACTCGCGAAGTTTCAGGATATGAAAGCTCAATTTACCTTCTATATATTCAAGTAATCGTTTGGTATAAAGTGTGTTTGCTCGACAGATGCACCAGCCCATGGTTACCAATTCTTTATAATATGCTTGAACAAAACGTGTCTCGTTTGGTTGATCCACGTTGTATCCAATATACATAGCACATTGCTCTCTTCGACCTTTTATCCAAACATTGGTATCCGCGAAATCTTCCCATTGACCATCCCATGGTTGGTTGCGGTACTTAATATCATGATATCCACCACCATAGTGATGTAGCAAGTACGTACGGAAATAGTCGCTTTTATGAACTCCGCTAAGATAGGACCATGCTTCATGCAACGGGTGTTCCGGTTTCACAAACGCGTGTACGTTTGTATCTGTAATCAAAATATACGGTACCCTCAAATTATTGACCAATGAGTTTAACGCCGCTAAACGATTTTTAGAAATATCGCTTCCGAACCAACAAATATAAACAATTTCAGGGACATCGTGTACGATTCGGATATTTTGCAAGTCCGCATTACTCTGTTGAATGTCCGACACGGATCTTAAAATGGCATTCATTATGTTATACTTAAAATTATTTTTTTAAAAAAAATCAAACTCACTTGATCCAAACCTTTTTCGACACGCGAGAAACCCCCCACCGAATACTTCGCGCGTGTCGAACACTTTGTAAATCGTCTCCGTCGCCACGTCGCGGGAAATAGATCGGAGCCGCCTCTTTCGTATAGTCCGAAGATTTGTCTTTGGTACGATATCAACTATTTCGTCAACATTTTTAAAATCCACCTTTTAGCTAATTTCTTTTAATCTCCACATGTACGTCATGATCATGAAATAGGTCATCGTATTTGGTATTCGTCTTTTTTGTCAAATACAAGAACAATTGTATTTCGGGAGCAAGGATCCAGCGTGGGAACCCATCTGGTCGATTTCGCGGGTCCCATGCAGACCCGGTGACAAGGGTCAAATCGTTCAACGAACCGTTGTGTTTGTAAAAATCAAGGAACATACACATCTTGTCCGACTTACACAGGAAAAACACATCACCGATATGTGTTACGATCCGCTCGTCAAACGAAACCGGTCCGTGGAATATCAAATCATTCCGAGTCTTTATAAAATAATCATAATGAGTACCGCTTTCGAGAATCGTCGAAATCCCTATATGTAATTTTCTGAATTGGATCGCTTGTGATGTATAAGTGCCCCAGCGAGGGCTCGTATTGTGTGCGTTGTGTTGT
>Ga0136586_1000504_pt1 | contig 10249 bp, 6 predicted proteins | sample AntRauMFilla1562_FD_104926 | JGI IMG/M metagenome (GOLD analysis project Ga0136586, IMG submission 104926) | Saline lake microbial communities from Rauer Islands, Antarctica - Metagenome Filla 1 #562 | ecosystem: Environmental > Aquatic > Non-marine Saline and Alkaline > Saline | place... | reverse complement strand
TTCACTAAAGTAGAGAACATTTTCAATATACTCACTAAATGAGTATTAAATTTATCATTCTGTTTGGGTGGCGGTGGGGAAGGTCATCAAAACAAATAACTTTATCATTAAACTTTAAGCCATCCAAAGTAACACCTCTCAAAATATTACTGAAGTCAACCTTGAAAAACTTGGTTACGGTATTTCCTATGTTACCAGTTAGTCTTGCTATATTCTTTAAAGCTTTATTTTCAGGTTTTCCGAAAAAAGGAATTAATTTAATCATCAATTGTTGTTGCAACTGTTCTTGTTATCGGTAAATAAAACTACAGAGAAATCGGTAACCAGCGGTACACAACTTTCGGTAATTATAAATACATAACTTCCAATTGAGGGGATTTTGCCCCCGCGGGGGCAAAATCCCCTCAATTGTGTTTCATTTTTTTTACTTAGGCGGTTCAAACAGACACCCGTTTAGGTATGGATACACGAACTGCAAACACATGGATTATGTATTATGAAATTCAACGTCTGGACCGCTTAGGGTTCAGCAAAAACAAGATTGCCAAGCACCTTGGCGTCAACTGGCGTACGGTCAAGAAGTATTACGCCATGAACGAGGCCGGATTTGAAGACTTCCTTCTGGACAAAGGCAAAAAAGTAAAAACATTGCATCCTTACAAAGATTTTGTCCGCTCTCGCCTAGAGGAATTCCCAGAAACCCCTGCGGCACAATTATTCGATTGGCTCAAAGAAGCCTACGATAACCTGCCGGATGTCTGCGAAAAAACGGTCTATAACTTTGTTATGGCAGTCCGTCAGGAGTATGACATTCCCTTAGAGGAACGTTTTAGAGAGTATGGCCCAGTAGAAGAACTACCCTACGGAGAACAAGCACAAGTTGACTTTGGAGTGTACAACATCAGCTGCTACGGCAAACGCAAAAAAGTGTACTTCTTTGCCATGGTACTCTCCAGAAGCAGGATGAAGTATATTTGGTTTTTAGATCGCCCCTTTACCGCAAAGGATGTATGCCAGGCTCATGAGAACTCTTTTGACTACTTCGGGGGTATCCCAAAAACCATTGTCTATGATCAGGACAGGACCATGGTAGTGAATGAAAACAGCGGAAACATTATTTTGACCAATGACTTTAGAAGTTATACCAAGTCCAAGAACTTCAGACGTCATTTTTGTAGAAAGGCAGATCCCGAGACCAAAGGCAAGGTAGAAAACGTGATTGGATACGTGAAGAAAAACTTTCTCTACAACCGCAGATATCTCGATCTGGAAACCCTCAATGCGCAATCCCTTGCATGGCTCACGCGAACAGGCAATAGCAATATCCATAACCTGACCAAAAAACGGCCCTGCCAGGAGTTTAACATAGAAAAATACCATTTGTCCCCACATATCGCCATGAAACTCTCTGACATAAAAACGGGCACCTACAGCGTCAGAAAAACCAATCAGATCAACTATAAAGGCAATTTCTATTCCTTGCCCATGGGAAGTTATACCGGACAAGGAACTCAAGTGAACGTGCAACAAGACAATGACAAAATAACGATCCATACCCTAGAGGGAACCCTGCTTTGTAGCCATCGGTTATCCGTAGAAAAAGGGAAGACTATCAGCAATACCGATCACAAGAGGGACAAATCACTGAGTATTGCCTTAATGATGGAAGACCTGTCAGGATATTTTAATGATCCGCAAAAAGCTATTGCGTACTGTGAAAAAATTCAAGGCCTATTGCCCAGATACACCAGAGACCACTTGCAGCTTATCAAAAAAGCGGTAACGACACTACCCAAAAACATCGCAGACCAAACCCTGGACTTCTGTGTAGCCAACCAGAATTATAGCGGGAGCGATTTTGAGAGTGTAGCAGGCGTGTTATGGGATAAAAGCACACAGATAACCGATCAGATCCCAGAAATCGAACCGCTACGGACAACCGGTCAAAACAAAGCCGATGAGACACCACAGATAAGTGATATCAACGACTACCAAAAGATCATCGACAACTAAAAACAGAAATATATGACACCATCACAGCACCTTAAGGACCAATGCAAACAATTACGCCTACATACCCTTGGCCAGCATATAGAAGATGCGATAACCAAAGCCGAAACCAACAAAAGCACCTATGTAGAACTGCTAAAACAGCTCTTTAAAACTGAGTTGGACCAGAGAGCGGTAAAAGACCGGGAACGACGAAAAAAATATGCGGAACTCCCACTGGGACATCAGCTAGATCACTATGACTTTACCAGTGAAAATACCATTGGGAAACAACAGCTCGATCAGCTGCGGGAACTCAAGTGGATCGAACAAAATTATAACCTGATCCTAATGGGACCTTCCGGAACAGGAAAAACCTATCTGGCAGCAGGACTCTGCTTCGATGCCGTGCAATACGGTTACAGGGCCTACTTCCAAACTATGGAATCCCTGGTAAGAATCCTGAAAATGAAAGATATTACACGAAAAGAAGCAATCCAATACAAACGTATCTGCAATGCACACTTACTTGTTATCGATGATATTATGATGTTCCCGGTAACAAAAGAACAAGCAGTAGCATTTTTTAACTTAATCAACCTCTTACATGACAAAACTGCGCTAATTATAACTACCAATAAGTCCCCAAAACAATGGGCAGAAACACTTAATGATACGGTACTTACAACAGCAATATTAGACAGGATCCTTTACCGTTGCGAAATTGTAAAGCTCTCTGGAAAAAGCTATAGAATGCAAAACAGAAAAACCATCTTTTAGAAACCAAAAAAATTAGTACTTTTGCAACAGAGTTGTGTATTTTTAATTACCAATTCTTGTGTATTGCAAATTGCCATTTCTTCTGCACTTTTGCTTTCTGGTAACAGGCGTATGAATTCAAATTTTCAATTTTTACAGGAAGAATTTACGGTGCTCCATGATAGAACTGTAAAGGCGGAGACATTGGTGATGACCGATCCACGCACCTCGTTGATCTATAGCCGTATGGCCTTAGAAGAGGCCATAAATTGGATGTACGTAAACGATGAGGAATTAGAACTAGCTTATGATAGCAGCCTTAACAGCTTAATGATGCAAGCCCAGTTTAAAGAACAGTTTAGCAATAAACTGTATAATGAGCTGCACATCATTAGAAAAGCGGGCAATTTGGCATCCCACAACAAGCCAGTAAACGATGTAGACGCCTTAAATGCCATAGATTCCCTCTATTATTTTTCCAAATGGTTTATAAAATCCTATGCTAGGGAAGAAACAGGAGACTTAGGCATTTTTGATTTTGAGCTGATTCCTAAAAAAGGAGAAAGTGCACTTTCTAAAAATGAACTTAAAAAACTACAGGAGCAGCTAGATAAGGAATTAGATACCTACCAAGAAAGTCTTAAGAACAAAGAAGAAGAACGGCAAGCCCTAGCTGCTAAAAATGAGTTGTTTCAAAAGCAAATTGCAGCCCTACAAGCCCAAATAGAACTAAATAAAGCAGCCGCCAACGTAGCTGACGAGGCACAGCACCCACGTAGCGAATATGATACCCGTAAATATCTTATAGATATAGCCTTGCGAGAAGCGGGTTGGGATTTAAGAGGTGTAAACGACAAAGAATACAAGGTAGAATATATGCCAAAGTCTACCAACAAAACCGAAACTGGTTATGTAGACTATGTGCTTTGGGACGATGATGGCTTGCCCCTTGCCTTGGTAGAGGCAAAAAGAACCATAGAAAGCGCCAGCAAAGGTGAAAATCAGGCGCAGTTGTATGCAGATAGTTTAGAAAAAATGCACGGTCGCCGTCCTGTAATGTATTACAGCAATGGATACGATACCTACCTGTGGGACGATCAGTTCTACAAACAGGCAAGACCCGTACACGGTTTTTATACCAAGGCAGAGCTACAGACCCTAATGTACCGCAGGGAACATAGAAAAGACATAAGAACCGCGGAAATAGACACCCATATTTCTGGCCGTTTTTACCAAATGCGTTCTATTAAAAGTATTGCGGAACACTTTTCCGGTACGGACAAACGTACGGGTAAACTCATTGGTACCCATCGTGGTGCCCTACTGGTACTGGCCACCGGAACAGGAAAAACAAGAACGGCTATTGCGTTCTCTAAGTTGCTCTTAGAAAACAATTGGGCAAAAAGAATCCTTTTTCTGGCCGACCGCATAAGTTTGGTAGAGCAGGCAAAACGTAACTTTGTGAGTTTTTTGCCCCAGCATGCGAGTGTAAATTTGCTAGAGGATAAGGATAACCTAGAAGCACGTATTGCATTTTCTACCTACAAAACCATGATGGGCCTTATAGATGGCCGCAGAAATGACGAAGGCAGATTTTACGGCGTAGGACATTTTGATCTCATTATCGTAGATGAGGCGCACCGCTCTATCTATAAAAAGTACCAAGCCATATTTAACTATTTTGATGCGCTCTTTCTTGGGCTTACCGCAACCCCAAAACACAGTATAGATAAGAATACCTACAGCATATTTGGCCTTGCAGATCAAACGCCAACAGATGCCTATACTTTTGAGGAAGCCGTAGAAAATAAACATCTAGTGCCGTACCGGTCTATAGAGCTACCCACCAAGTTTATGCGGCAAGGCATTAGATACGATGAACTCTCTGAAGAAGAAAAAGAAGAATTTGAAGATGAAATCTTGGACGGTGAAGAGGCTAGTGGCAACGAGTGGATTTCTTCCGCAGAATTAAATCAATGGCTTTTTAATAAGGACACCGCCATAAAAACCCTACGCTATATTCTAGAACAAGGCATTAAAAAAAGAGGAGGCGAAGAACTGGGCAAAACTATAATTTTCGCAAAAAACCGCAAGCATGCCCAATTTCTAAAAGATACTTTTCTAGAATTGGACAAAGAACTTTTTGCTAACGATTATGTAAAAGTCATAAGCCATAGCGAGCCAAAGGCCAAAGAATTTATAAATAGGTTTTGTGATGAGGAAAAAGACCGCTTGCCGCAGATTGCCATTTCTATAGATATGATGGATACAGGTATAGATGCTCCAAGCTGTGTAAATTTGGTTTTCTATAAGCCCGTAAAGTCCTTTACTAAATTCTGGCAGATGATCGGGCGTGGCACACGTTTGCGGCCAAACTTATTTGGTGCGGGTAATGACAAAACGCATTTCCTGATATTTGATCTGTGCGAGAATTTTAAATTTTTTGACGAAAACCCAGAAGGCATAGAAGGAAATTCCCAAAAAAGTCTGACCGAAATTGTCTTTGGTCTGCGGTTGCAACTTGCGCAATACCTAAAGAGCACCCAATTTAAGGACAACGAAGAATTACAAGAGTTTAGAACAGCGCTCTTAGACGGCCTGTATAAAAATAGTGCCGATCTAAACTTGGAACGGTTTGATGTTAAAATGAAGTTACAAGTGGTGCATACCTACGGTACGGGAAAAAGGGAACTTTGGAACCACCTAAGCAAGCGCGATGTAAAACAAATAGAAGAGGAAATAGCCCCTTTGGTAAAGCCACCAAAAAACGATTCGGACATGGCGCGCTATTATGACAAACTACTATACACCCTTATTGTAAAAGGATTGGAAACCCCCAATAAATTGGAATATTTTAACAGCTTTGTAATTCCCATTTCAAAGGTGGCCACTACCTCTCAAAAATTATTGAAGAAGACCACCATACCGGCTGTAAAATCAAAAGAAGAACTTATAAAATTACCCTTAGAAGAAACATTTTGGCAAGCGGAAGGCATAAGCCATTTAGAAAAGCTACGAAAAGGAGTGCGTGAATTAGTGAAGTATATAGACCCAGAAGACCAGCGCTATGTTACCACAGACTTTGAAGATGTTATTCTAGAAGATAAAATTATAGAGCGCGATGTGCTTGGCGACCCAAGTGCATCCTACAAAACACCTTTTAAAAACAACCTGCACCGTTTAGAAGAACTGATACGGGAAAATAAAGACCATTTAACTATTGTACGTATCCGAAAGGGAGAGGCTATAACAAAGGAAGAGTTGGCAGGCTTGGAAAAAATACTTTTTGAAGGCGGATTAAAAAAGGACGTGCTAACCAAAGAATTGGGAAGCGACCTAAACTTAGTGCAATTTGTACTTTCCCTAATGGGATTAAGTGCGGAAAGGGTAGATATGGCCTTTGCCAAATTCATAAACGATTACCAACTGAATGCGATACAGATTTCATTTTTAGACACTATAAAAAAATTCTTGACCAGTAACGGAAAGATAGAGCCAAGTAAATTATACGATGCGCCCTTCAAAAACTTTCACACAATGGGTGTAGACGGTGTCTTTAACCAACAACAAGCAGATGTTATTTTTAAGATAGTGTCCGATTTTAATCGGGCAAACTAGTAAATATCGGTATTGCCCCAATTATTATGCAATTACTTCGCACAAATAGATAGTAACATTGCAGTATTAAACTTAAATACTGTTCGCATGACTGCATATCAAAACTTTTGGGACGCTGAGATAGAAACACTACTTCTGCAATTAGACGCACCGTAATCTCTTGAAGATAATATTGTGGATACCTTAAACAATTCTAGAAGAACAGGCATCTTCCCTAATCAAATTATTAACGCACTCCGTATAGGTCTTTCGGTAAAAGAGGGTAACCAGAATATGGCATTTGTGGCTTCTATGCAAAGCGGTAAGTCGGGCACCGTATATTTCTTATGTAATTATGTCTTACCGGCAATAGGCTTAGTAAAAGAATACCAGTCCATTTTATTTGTAACCAGTATGCGAGATACAGATTTATATGAGCAGAACTGTCGCGTACTACATCGAGAATACTATGATGCTGTATCAGGTAATATGAAACCGTCAGTAGTAAAAGTAATGAAGATGAGTGATTTCTTTAATCATCCAAACCCTCACAAAGTTGTAAACCAATATGATGTGCAGTTAATTGTTCGCGATGAAGATCAGTATGGCTCTGGGGTAGAATCGTCATTTGAACTCGCATTCTTCTCGGAACTACGCTTTCGAATGCCGGATATTAAGTTATTGGCAGTAAGCGCTACCCCTTATGATATTCTAGACGCTCAATTTACAGGAGCAACGGATGTAGATGTGATAGTAGGAGTACGTCCACCAGAATATTATGGAATTTCAGAGATGTTGGCAGATGGTATAATCGAGGATATTCCAGAAGGTTTTAGGCCTATCCAAACGCAAGAAATAGATAGTGAAAAAATATATTCCTTACATCCCAAAACGCAAGAGTACGTAAACCATTTAAATACTTTTGAGAACGGATTGGGAATCATAAGAGCGTCCAATACAACGCGAGCGATTGAATTGAGAAAATTGCTAAAAGGGCAATACAAAAATAAATGTACCGCGGTGCTAATAGGTTCTGATTCAGCTTGTGATTTTAGTATTAACGAAGGCATAAAGGAAATCTCCGATCTAATCTTAAAAAGAGGGCAGCGCGTTGTTCTTATAATTGTACAGGCATTAACAGCGGGTAAAGATTTAGGTATAATTAAGGACAAAGTACGTTTTGGTATTGAGCCCAGAGACCGTCAATTGGCCAATGGTGCCCAAGGAATTACGGGACGTTTTTGTGGATATCATAATAATCGCGATTTTAAACTGCTGGCCAGTAAAAATTTATTGGAACATTATGCACAATTCGAACAAGACTGGGAGATTTTTGCAGATGCCGAATGGCGTAACAATCTGTTTAATAGCAACGTCAGAGGTTTAAGTACCCATACAAAGTTTGTAAAAACGCAATCTGAAGGTGCTTTTACACCAATAGATCAAATGGAAACACTTGGCTACGAACAGCTTCTAACTGAGACTGGACGAGAAAAATTATCCTTCATTGATAATGATGCCTACCAACGTTTACTTGCATACTTTGATTCAAACTTTTATGATGTTTCAACCAAAGGAACGAGGTTTAAGCAGATGGGCGTTACGGTACGTATCGCTTCCAGTTACAATAATACAAGCAATCGTGTTTATCGAAACTGGGACTGTAATGAAGATGATGATTTCGGAAATATCTTCTTTAAGAAGAATCCTTACAATTATGGTATTTTAATTAGCAACTATCCTGTAGAAGATGATCGTAATACTTTGGGATTTACTGGAATTAAAATCATCCAATCTGGTAAGCAGCAATGGCGTAATCAGGAGACAAATGTGGTTAATGAATCAATGTATGGGCTCAATTAATGCGATAGTGCCATAATAGCGTTTTTTTTGATTTTGCTCAATCCCCTCTGGGTTGACAACTCTTTGGCTTCCTTTAGGGTGTTCACTATAATTATATGTTCATTGTCAATGAACATTAGAAAATAATGAACGTAAATTGGAAGATGGATGGTTAGTATTAAAGGCTTTTGGAATACAATTAATGAAAATACGATGTTAGTAATAGCCTTACTGGTTTACTCTGATTTAATTGATAGTGGTTTTTGAGAGGTAGGTTTTGGAACTTCGTAAAAAAATCTAATATTTTTTAAATATTTGTTTGCAATTAACTACATTATATATAAATTTACGCAAATAGATTTATTGTGATTGGTCAGGCTATTTCAGATTATTTATACGAAATCCAAGCTCAGGGGAGGTATGCTATTAGTCTACCTGAGCTTCGTGAACGCTTCGGTTCGAACGATAAGGCAATTGCTCAAAAATTACACCGCTTAAAAAAAGAGAACAAACTTGCCCAAGTACGCAAGGAGTTTTATGTAATTGTTCCCCCTCAATATTCCCATCAGGGCATTTTGCCCACCACCTACTATTTGGATGACATGATGGAATTTCTGAAAAGGGACTATTATCTAGGGTTATACTCCGCAGCGGCATTACACGGGGCAGGACATCAACAACCCATGCAATCGCAGATCATAATTCAAAAACCGGCGTTAAGGGATATAAAAGCTAAGAACCAACATATTACTTTTTTTACTAAGAGTTCATGGAACAACGACTGGTTGGACAAAAAAAAGACCGACGCAGGATATGTATTAGTATCATCCCCGGAATTAACCGCCATAGATTTAGTGCATTATCATAAGCAAATTGGTGGGTTAAATAGGGTAGTCCCTGTTTTGGAAGAACTTAGTGAAAATTTAAAATCGTCAAAGCTTACAGTTATTGCTAAGGAATCGGCTATCCCAACCATACAGCGATTAGGCTATTTGTTGGAGCAACTGTCGGAAACAAAACTGGCAGAAAGTTTATCCAATGTGTTAATGACGAACAAGACTAATGTAGCCCCGTTATCATTGTCCCATAAAAACAAAACTGGTTTCAAGCATGAAAAATGGAATCTTATTATTAATGCTGAACTAGATTTCCCATGATACCAAGAAGATATATTACGGAATGGAAAGCACATGCGCCTTGGCCAACTGATGCCCAAGTGGAACAGGATTTAGTCATAGAACGGGCTTTGATTGCTTTGTTCTCAGACCCTTTTCTAAAGGAGCATCTGGCCTTTCGTGGTGGTACAGCTTTGCATAAAATCTATTTGAAACCGCAAGCTAGGTATTCTGAAGACATTGATTTGGTACAAATAAAGGAGGGGCCGATAAAACCCATTTTACAGGCAATCAGAAGACAACTCGATTTTTTAGGTACGAAAAGAAGTATTAAACAGAACATATATATGAATACCGCCACCTACCGTTTTGAATCTGAGATTCCTCCGGTGGTTAACATGCGGTTAAAGATTGAAATAAACACAAGGGAGCACTTCACGGTTATGGGATATACCCAGTTGGAACATAAAATGGAGAATGGATGGTTTACTGGAAGTTGTAATATGAATTCATTTTCTATTGAAGAGCTGTTGGCCACAAAACTCCGCGCATTATACCAACGAAGAAAAGGAAGGGATTTGTTTGACCTGTTTTATGCCTTAACCCTTTTCGATTTGGATACCCAGAAGTTAGTAGATACATACAGAGAATACATGAGTTTTTCAAAAGGTCAATTGCCCACACAAAAACAGTTTTTACTGAATATGGATGAAAAAATAGAGGACCCCGATTTTGGCGGCGATATTTATGCGCTTTTGAGACCCGGAATTGAATATAATCAGCACACCGCTTATGAGTTAATAAAGGAGAAATTGATTAAAAAAATCACTACTAACCGACAAAAAATTTAAGGAGCTACTTATTTTAGAGTAGCTCCTTTTTTCATATTTTGGTTTTGCAACAAACTAAAAATATGATGAAAAATAAAGATACGCATTTAGTCGGTC
>Ga0136586_1000503_pt1 | contig 10252 bp, 8 predicted proteins | sample AntRauMFilla1562_FD_104926 | JGI IMG/M metagenome (GOLD analysis project Ga0136586, IMG submission 104926) | Saline lake microbial communities from Rauer Islands, Antarctica - Metagenome Filla 1 #562 | ecosystem: Environmental > Aquatic > Non-marine Saline and Alkaline > Saline | place... | reverse complement strand
TTAGTGAATCCTTTAATTTGAAAACAAACAACTCAAGAAAGCAATTTCAATAACCAGTTAAAATCTAAATTTATGAAGAAGATATTAGTTCCTATCGATTTTTCAATTCCCTCAGAAAATGCACTAAAAGTTGCTGCTAAGCTGGCGACAAAAAATAAGGCTGAGCTTCATATTCTTCATGTGATCGAGTTAGCTGAGTCGCTTTTCGGCACTGAGCAATTTAACGTGAATGACGAGCAAATACTATTTTTCATGAAAATGGCCAATAAGAAATTTGTTGAATTTTTAGACAAAGATTATCTCGAAGATATTTCAACTGTAGAACACGTAGAACCAGGATCCACCTCAAGAATTATAAGAGATGTAGTAGAAAAAAATAACATCGACATGGTTGTTATGGGGTCTAGTGGAGCTTCTGGCCTTGAAGAAATTGTAGTAGGTTCCAATACAGAGAAAGTAGTTCGTTTTTCTGAAGTGCCTGTCATGGTGATTAAGAACGAATTAAAAGATATCAATATTAAAAATGCTGTTTTTGCTTCAAACTTTGAGTTAGAGAATATGGAGGCTTATCAAACAGCAAAAGCTTTTGTTGATAGCTTTCAGGCTAAAATGCAACTCTTATATGTGAATTTACCTGGAAACCAATTTTATAGCACTACTGAAATTCAGGAGCATATGAGATCCTTTCTGAATAAGATGGAAGTTCCTCTGACAAGAGATAACATCGAGATTTATAATGATTATTCTCTGGGAGAAGGAATTCTAAATGGAGCACGATCTTTAAAAGCAGACCTCATTATTGTTCCAACACACGGTCGAAAAGGGATCTCTCATTTTTTTAACGGTAGTGTAGGTGAAGATGTGGTTAATCATTCTGAACTTCCTGTGCTTACTCTTAAGATTTAATATTTAGGTAACTTAAATAGTACTATTTTTAAATTATGAAGAAAATAATGCTATCTATAACTTTAATCCTATTAGTCTTTGGATGTACTGCTGTAGAAAATAATACTGTAATTACCGTAAAAGGGATTCTTGTTGACCAAGAACTCAATCCAATTCAAGATATGAGAATTGAATTGGTTTCTTCTAATATAAAGTCATTTGAAGAACTTCAAAACTTTGGTTTCAATCTAAGTATTATAAACCGTATTGATGTTTTTGATATTACAAATGAAAGAGGAGAATTTAAATTTTTCTTTCCAAGGTCAAGTCTTAACCTTGCTCTATTCATTGATCTTGACCAGGGTTTAAATTTTCAATCTATAGAATTAGATGAAAATTTTCCTATTCTGATTGTCGAAGATTCAAATTCTCTAGATCTTGATTTTGAAGATTTGATACTCATACCGTCTGAATGAAAAATTTTACAATTTCTGTTTTCATAATTTGGTACTCTTTTAGTTATAGCCAATCTATAGAAAAAGATAGCTTAACACAACGTAGAATTGATAATCCTTTAGCTGTTCAAGTTGGCTTTCAAGGTTCAATATTCACTTCTTTAGATGATAATTTTATAAGTCAGGCCTATTCTCAAGATATTGGTTTCAATTTGGCAGCAAGATTTGGAATTAAAGAGTTTATAGGAATTGGTTTGAATTATAATCGATATGAGTTTAAGCTTGATGATTCAAGATTTTTTGGATCTAACTTCCCCACAAGTCGATTCCATTCTTTTATGATTTTCGCATACTACCAACAGCCAATTTATAAAAATTTGACAGCTGAATTGAAATTTGGACTTTTTGACTCCACTATTAAAAACAGAGGCACCCTAAAAACTGGTAATTTGAAATATAACCTTAGTGGTGTTGTAACTGGACTAAATATGGTTTGCTACTTAAGTGATAAAAAAGTAATTGGAATTAGTTTTGGGGCAAATGTTCACTTCAGTCTTTCAGAAACTATAGAAACTGCTCCCGCGGAACAAAATTTTATAAATAAAAATATTTTTTCAACCTTAAACCTTGGAATAGTCATAGGAAATTAAAAAAACGGCAAGATTAAGATGCTTTTTTATTTAAGAATGTGATTTAATGATCTCAACTAGGTCTTGTTTTTGAAGCACACCACTCTGTCTCCATTTTTGTTCGCCGCCCTTAAAAATAATCATAGTCGGCACCCCTCTCACTTGATATTTTGCGGCTAGCTTTTCGTTTTTATCAACATCAATTTTAATGATTTTGATACCATCCCCCAATTCACTTTTGACCTCTTTTAAAATAGGCGCAAGCATTTTACAAGGTCCACACCAATCTGCAAAAAAATCAACAAGAACTGGAGTTTCACTTTTGATCAATTCGTTAAATTTTTGACTCATAATTCACTGTTTTTTGTTAGACTTAACTTTACACAAAGATAAACTTACTAAGAGTTAAAACGTTTAAAAGCTGCTTTTTCAAGACTCTCACGATGATCAGGGTGTGCAATTGATATCAAAGCTTTTGCTCTCTGTTTTAAATTTTTACCATAAAGATCTACTACACCATACTCTGTTACTATATAATGAACGTGAGCGCGAGTTGTTGTTACTCCAGCACCTTCTTTTAAAAACGGGGTGATTTTTGAAATTCCTTTTTTGGTAACGGAGGGCATAGCAATAATCGCTTTTCCTCCTTCAGACAGGGAAGCTCCACGAATAAAATCCATTTGACCACCCACTCCAGAAAATTGCATTTGCCCAATAGTATCAGCACATACTTGGCCTGTCAAATCAATTTCGATGGCAGAGTTGATCGCGGTGACTTTAGGATTTCGTCTTATAATAGCTGTATCGTTTGTGTATGCAGCCTCTTTCATGTGGACTAACGGATTATCATCCATAAAATCATATAACTTTTGTGAGCCTACAGCAAAACAAGTTACAATCTTTCCTGTTTTTACTTCCTTTTGACTTCCATTGATGACACCACTTTCCACTAAAGGTAAAATACCATCTGAAAACATTTCGGTATGGATGCCTAAATTTTTATGATTTCCTAAGTTTTGCAAGGCAGCGTTGGGAATGGCACCAATACCCATTTGCAGGGTCGCACCATCCTCCACAAGACTGGCTATGTTAACCCCTATTTTATTTTCAATTTCTGATGCAACGGGAAGATCATGACCATAAATTGGAGCGTCCTCTTCAATTGCGAAATCGAGCTCACTCACGTGAATAAACCCATCTCCATGGGTCCTAGGCACCTGAGGATTCACTTGTGCTATCACCAATTTGGCGGTTTGGATAGCAGGAATAGTAATATCAATAGATGTCCCTAAAGAACAGTAACCATGGCTATCTGGAGGTGAAACTTGGATAAAGGCAACATCTAATGGTAATATGGATCGCCTAAACAGCAGATGTATCTCACTTAAGAAAATCGGTATATAATCGCCATGTCCCTCTTTCACAGATTGCCTTACGTTGGGTCCAACAAAAACGCTATTCATTTTAAAAGCTTGAGAATAAGGTTTTTCTGTATAAGCCGCTTGACCTTCAGTATGAAGATGAATAATTTCAACATCATTAAGGGATTCATAACGGGATACCAAACCATTAATCAGTTTGTACGGCGTCATGGCTGCACCTTGTATAAATACTCTATCTCCAGATTTAACTTTTGAAGCCGCTTCCTCTAAGGAAACGTTATTGAGTTGGTAATTCATGTGTAGAAGGTTTCAAATTGTATTGCAAAAATACAATTCGATAAAGGTTATAATTTATAATAAACAAAAGTTTATAACAATGATTTTAACCAGTCTTCACCATCCTTTTCATTAGAAAACACCTTATAAGGAACAGGTTGTTTCTGAAGTAGTAAAATCGATTTTAAAGCCATTTGAATAATAAGACTTGGGATTATATAGGCTGTTCCCTGACACTGATTTTGAATAAGTGTCCAATTTTCTTTTATCCAATTAGCCTGTTGTTTCTGGTGAGAGAATTTAGGAATAACCGCTTTAGTCGCTTCAAAAATAATAGCAAGGGGTTGTTGATGGGAATAGCATTCTTTAAGTGCTTTTAAGTAGTGATGAAAATTCAAATCTGTACTTTTCTCTCCTGTAAAGCTAACTTTCACTATTGGAAAGGCAGAGTTATCAATAACTGCGTAGGGTTTATGTTCCATATAGCATCAAAGTTAAATAAAATTTAGACTTCAAGGTTTAAAAAGGAATCGTTTTTAGAAGGTAATTCTGTACTTCCCATTAAAAATTGATCTACTTCTCTAGCAGCTTCTCTACCTTCAGAAATCGCCCAAACTACCAAAGACTGCCCCCTTCGAGCATCCCCTGCTGCAAAAATCGATTCTACGCTAGTTTTATACTCTTTAGCTTCCACAGTTCCTGCCTTAGATTGCGTCACGCCTAAACTTTTTAGAAGAGCATTTTCTGGCTGTGTAAATCCCACAGCTAGCAAAGCCAACTCACAAGGTATCAATCGCTCTGTCCCTTCAATTTCTTTCATTTGTTGTCTACCTCGGTCGTTTACCCATTCGGTATCAACAAGTTTGATATGAACAAGTTCTCCCTTATCATTCCCTACAAATTCTTTGGTCAGAGTACTCCATTTACGTTCACCACCTTCATCGTGAGAAGAGGAAGTCCTTAACGTCATGGGCCACATAGGCCAAGGGTCATTTTCGCCTCGTTTGCTTTGTGGTTTGGGCATAAGCTCAAGTTGAAGTACAGAAGCAGCACCTTGTCGATGAGAGGTTCCTATACAATCTGAGCCTGTATCACCACCACCAATAACAATCACATTTTTACCTTTAGCAGATATTTTATCATCACACTTAATCCCTGAGATTTCTTTATTCTGAAGCGTTAAAAAATCCATTGCATAATGGATGCCTTTTAAATCGCGTCCAGGGATAGGTAAATTTCTAGGTAATGTACACCCAGTGCAAACAACAATCGCATCAAAATCTTCCTTAAGCATCTCAGGATTGATGCTTTTGCCTACTTCTGCATTGACTTTGAAACGAACACCTTCATCGTCCATAATTTGAATTCGTCTATCCACTACCCATTTTTCTAGTTTAAAATCTGGAATTCCATAACGAAGCAAGCCTCCAATTTTAGATTCTCTTTCAAAAACAGTCACCCAATGTCCTGCTTTATTAAGTTGATCTGCCGCAGCAAGACCTGCAGGACCAGATCCAATTACTGCAATTTTTTTCTCTGTCCTCACTTCTGGTGTGTTGGAGGTTATAAACCCGAGTTCATGGGCTTTTTCGGCTATTGTTTTTTCAATATGTTCTATGGCTACAGGAGATTTATTAATCCCTAACACGCAGCTAGCTTCACAAGGAGCAGGGCAAATCCTACCTGTAAATTCCGGAAAGTTATTGGTGGAATACAATATAGAAACCGCATCTTCCCAATTCTCATCGTAAACAGCTTCATTAAACTCTGGTATGATATTTCCTAAAGGGCATCCAGAATGACAAAATGGAACTCCACAGTCCATACATCTTGCAGCTTGAGTTTTGGTTTTATCCTCTGGAAAAGGCTCAAAGATTTCCTTAAAATCTCCAATTCTATCCTTGGGATTCCTTGTATTTGGAAGCTCCCTATCATATTTCATAAATCCATCATGTTGTCCCATTATGCTACTATTTTTTTATTTTGTTCTTCTTGTTTTTTTGCTTCTAAAATACGCTTGTAATCAGTTGGTATCACTTTAATAAATTGAGTGTAAATCTCATCAAAACGATCTAGTATTGATTTTGCTTTTTCACTTTTAGTATAATGATAATGATTTTCGATTAAGGTCTTTAGTTCTTTGTAATCGTCTTTGGAAGGAGATTCTAATCCCACCATAGCTTTGTTACAATTGGATCTAAACGTGTTTTTTTCATCAAAAATATAGGCGACGCCTCCACTCATCCCTGCAGCAAAGTTTTTGCCTGTTTCTCCTAAAATGACTAATCTACCTCCTGTCATGTATTCGCAGGCATGATCTCCAACACCTTCAACCACTGCATTTACTCCAGAATTTCTCACTCCAAAACGTTCTCCTGCCATTCCATTAATATAGGCGTAACCTGAAGTTGCTCCATAGAAAGCAACATTACCAATGATAATATTTTCTTCGGATTTAAATCCAGACTGTTGAGGTGGATATATAATCAATTTACCGCCTGATAGTCCTTTTCCGAAGTAATCATTAGACTCCCCTTCTACTTCAAAAGTAACTCCTTTCGCTAAAAAGCAACCAAAGCTTTGCCCAGCAGAGCCCTTAAATTTATAATGAATAGTATCCTCTGCCAGACCTTCAGCTTTATATAGTTTACTTATCTCATTAGATAAAATTGCGCCCGTAGCACGATTTACGTTTCTGAGAGAAAAAGCATGCTTTACCTTAGTATGATGTTCCAAAGCAGGTTTTGCTTTTTCTAAAAGTTCCCAATCCAACACCTCATCAATTTCATGGTCTTGCTCTATTTGTTTATAAACTCCAACTTGTTCTGGGATTTTTTCTTGATATAAAATCGGACTTAAATCCAAGTCTTTGAGTTTCCAGAAGGGAACTTCTTTTCTCACTTTGATGACTTCAGAATGACCTACCATATCACTAACAGTTTTAAAACCAAGTTGGGCCATGATTTCTCTAAGGTCTTCAGCTAAAAAATTGAAGTAGTTCACTACATGTTCTGGTTTTCCAGTGAATAATTTTCGCAATTCTGGATTTTGAGTAGCCACCCCTACTGGACATGTATTGGTATGGCATTTCCTCATCATAATGCAACCCTCTACAATCAAAGCTGCTGTGGAAACACCCCATTCTTCTGCTCCTAGAAGGGTAGCAATAGCCAAATCCCTTCCTGTACGCATTTGTCCATCTACTTGAAGCGTAATTCTACTTCTTAAATTGTTCTTGACAAGCGTTTGGTGTGCTTCAGATAGCCCTAATTCCCAAGGTAAACCCGCGTGACGAATAGAACTTAATGGGGAAGCTCCTGTCCCACCATCAGCGCCAGAAATAAGGACGACATCAGCATTGGCTTTGGATACTCCTGCAGCCACAGTTCCTACCCCTGCTTGAGATACCAGCTTAACATTTATCCTGGCAGCACGATTTGCATTTTTCAAATCAAAGATAAGTTGAGCTAGATCCTCTATGGAGTAGATATCGTGATGAGGTGGAGGTGATATTAATCCAACTCCTGGTGTTGAGTGTCTTACTCTTCCTATCCATTCGTCCACTTTATGGCCAGGTAACTGCCCCCCTTCTCCAGGCTTGGCTCCTTGTGCCATTTTAATTTGTAACTCATCCGCATTGGTGAGGTAATAGCTTGTGACGCCAAAACGTCCAGAAGCCACTTGTTTTATAGCAGATCGCTCCCAATCTCCATTGGGTTTTACATCAAATCTAGCTTCGTCTTCGCCTCCCTCTCCACTGTTACTTTTTGCACCAATCCGGTTCATAGCAATAGCCAATGTAGAATGTGCTTCATGGGAAATTGAACCAAAGGACATAGCTCCCGTTGCAAAACGTTTCATAATATCTTTGGCGGGTTCCACTTCAGATAACGGAATAGGCGTTCTTTTTTTAAATTCAAAAAGACCTCTAAGCGTCAAAGACTCTTTAAGCTGATCGTTGACTTCGTTAGCAAATTTTTTATAAAGCGCAAAGTTGTTTGTTTTGGTAGAATGTTGAAGCAAGTGGATAGTTTGTGGATTAAACAGATGCTTTTCACCACGTAGTTTCCATCGGTATACTCCGCCCACTTCGAGGCTCTGTTTCACCCCTTTATTATCTGGATAAGCCTTGTGATGTCTAACCAAAACTTCTTTGGCAAGTCCATCAAAATCGATGCCTTCAATTCTCGAAATTGTACCCTCAAAGCATTTTTCTACCACCGTGGTATGCAATCCTAAAGCTTCAAAAATTTGAGCTCCTTGGTAAGATTGTAAGGTACTAATGCCCATTTTGGATAAGATTTTCAATAAGCCATACCCAATCGCATCTTGATAATTCGAAACTGCCTTTTCTTTTGTAATATCTGCATCCAACCTACCATCTTCTTGAAGATGTTCTATAGATTGAATAGCTAAGTAAGGATTTACCGCACTTGCTCCATAACCAATTAATGTGGCAAAATGATGCGTTTCTCTTACATCTCCTGCTTCAACAACAATTCCCACCTTGGTTCTTAAGTTGAGTCTTACGAGATGATGGTGAACAGCTCCTGTAGAAAGTAAAGAAGGGATAGGAGCATGACCTATATCGATAGCTTTGTCTGAAAGTATCAGAACTTTCTTACCAGATTCCACGGCTTTCTCTGATGCTTTACAAACCAAATCAATGGCTTTTTCCAAACTATCAGTCTTACCATCCGCTTCAAAAACGCAGTTGATAAAAGCATAATCGAATCCTTTTTCCTTTAAATGCTTAAATTTTTCTATATCAGAATTTAGCAACACAGGTTGTGAAATATGTATTTGTTTGGTGTGTAATTCTGTTTCATCTAAAATATTAAGACTTTCTCCCACCCTTGTAAATAAGGACATTACCATACGTTCACGTATAGGATCAATAGGAGGATTACTGACTTGGGCAAAGAGTTGCTTGAAGTAATTAGCAATATGTTGACTTTGTTTACTCAAAATAGCGAGCGGAGTATCTGCTCCCATAGAACCGATGGGTTCCGTAGCTCTTACAGCCATATCACCTAAAATGATTTTCAATTCTTCTGAAGTGTACCCATAAGCATTCTGTAAGTGAAGAAGATCTTTACTGGAGAGGATCTGTTTTTCAAATTCTGGAACTGGCTGATATCTAAGCTTAATTCTCTGATTTTTGATCCACTGTGAGTAGGGTTTATCTTTTACAATTCTGTGTTTGATTTCATCGTCAAAAAGGACTTTATTTTGATCTAGATCTGCAAGAAGCATACGACCTGGTTGTAGTCTTCCTTTTTTAATGATTTCACTAGGATCTACTGGAAGTGCTCCAGCTTCAGAAGAAATTATAAGTCTATTGGTAGAGGTGATGTAATATCGTGAAGGCCTTAAACCGTTTCTATCTAATGTAGCACCAACGCTTTTTCCGTCTGTAAAAATAAGAGCAGCTGGGCCATCCCAAGGTTCCATGATAGAAGCGTGATATTTGTAAAAGGCTTTACGTTCTGGATCTATAGAGACATTGTCTTGCCAAGCCTCTGGGACTAGCATCATCATTGCATGTTCCAATGGGCGTCCATCTAATACTAACATTTCTACCATAGCGTCCAAATTAGCAGAATCTGAATGTTCTGGATTTGTAATTGGTAACAAACGTTTTAAATCTAAATCTGAAAAAACTTTAGATTTGAAGTTTGCTTCTTTCGACTTCATTTTAGTTAGATTACCTCGAATGGTATTGATCTCTCCATTATGAGCTGTAAAGTGAAAAGGCTGCGCTAACTTCCAATTTGGAAAAGTATTGGTCGAAAATCGAGAATGGATAATTGCAAAGGCTGATTTGAAATTAGTATTTCTAAGATCTTCAAAGTAAGCCCTTAACTGATTAGTCCTTAATTGACCTTTATAGATAATAGTTTTTGTAGACATACTACAAACATAAAATGCTTTATTATTTCCTTTAAGATGGTTACCAATATAATGTGTCACAGAATTTCTAAAGACAAATATTTTTCGTTCTAATTCGTCATTTAACATTTCAGTTTTAGGTTGTATGATGACTTGTTTTATGAGAGGCTCTACTGGTTTAGCACCAACTCCAGGAACTTTAGGATCAATTGGCACTTCTCTATACCCCAAAATATCAAGGCCTAAATCCTCTGCGTGTTCTTTAAGGATTTCCTCACATTGCAAAGCGACACTCCGCATCTTCGGAAAAAACAACATTCCCACCCCTACTGGTCTTTTTGAGTCTAAAGTAACATTAGCTTCTTTTGATATCCAGTTGATAAAGTCTTTATCAATTTGTATCAGTATCCCTGCCCCATCTCCAGTTTCTGGATCTGCACCGGTTCCTCCTCGATGCTCCATATTTTCCAACATGGTTAAAGCATCATCTATTAATTTAAACTCTTTTTTACCATCAATATTTATAACTGTTCCGATTCCGCAAGCATCATGTTCAAAACTGGGATCGTATAACGAATCTCTCTTCATAAGCTCTATTTTAAATTTATATAAGAATTATTTATTAAAACTAGTTAATTTCGAAGAAGATAACCAGCAAATAGCCTATTCTTAAGTATATATTTTGTTAAAATCGACATTTATAAAGATCTTTCTTTTCTGAGAGAATGAATCG
>Ga0136586_1000494_pt1 | contig 10325 bp, 7 predicted proteins | sample AntRauMFilla1562_FD_104926 | JGI IMG/M metagenome (GOLD analysis project Ga0136586, IMG submission 104926) | Saline lake microbial communities from Rauer Islands, Antarctica - Metagenome Filla 1 #562 | ecosystem: Environmental > Aquatic > Non-marine Saline and Alkaline > Saline | place... | reverse complement strand
TGTGGCGCATGGAGGAAAACAACGCATGCCGAAACAGGAATACTATCCTAATGATAAACCATTTAAGATGGTGTATGTAGAAGATCCGATTGGAATTGTATTTGAAATCTATACCCATAGCTATAAATTGACTTATTCATCCGGTGCTTATTCAAAGTAAAGTGGTTGAAAATTGAATCTGAGTCATCTTACCAAAAGGTCAAAACATACCTCGTTTAAGTCAGAATGTGGCTACACTAAGGTTGCCAAAGCCTCAAGTTTTTCATCATTAATTGGGCTATTCTGGATAGCTTTGATCGTCAAGGAAACGGAGAAAGGGATCAGGAAAGTAGATCATATTCTGCTAAAATATTTTGAACACAAAAAATAAAATTGCAAAAACAAAGAAATTGAAAAACTCACCTTCAACCTTATAAAAGATGAATTTACGGGCGAAATCTAGACAGAAAAAAGAATCAAATACACAAAAGAATTAAACCTGAAAGTTTTGGGAGAAATGATTTGCAAAGTTTGACTGGAAAGGAATTTAAATAGGCAGCAACTGGGCTTTTCTCAAAAAAACGAAAAACTCAATGATTGAATTTCTTACCGATACTTTAAGTCACTGAAGGATTCTTTCAGAATATTTAGCTAAAATTTGGGACTTTAAATAGCTCCTAATGAGGTAAATTAAAGTTGCCAAGGTCTATTCAACGAAAGTCTTTCAATTGATGACACTTCTAAATTTGACAATAAAAAATATCACAACACTATTGATAAGTAAAACCAATGAAACACAATAAAATTTTAAGTTATACTCAATCTGTATTGGACAATATGCCAAGTGACTGGTTGGGACTGACCACCCATCGATTGGATATTTATGATGAAAAATTGGCTAAAACCGAATTCTTAGAACAGTTTGAAGACTTATACACTGACACTCCGATAGCTGACGGAGTCGCTACATCAGTACTAAAAAACTTACCTACTGCTTACGATTATATCCGTTTAGGCCATCCTTTATCTTGCGTATTAGAGTGGGCTATTGCTCACTTAAATAATATAAAGCCAGAAAATATAATCAGTTTTTCGTCTAAAACAGCTCCAATTTTGGCTGTTTTACGGAAAAATTCATTGGATAATAGAAATACCCAAATCATTTATCAAGGTGAAATACCGACATATTTTGATGCTGAAGTGCTGAGGAATGTCTATGGTTATACATTTGAATTACAGCAGGTTGAGAGTATAACAGAAATCTCCGATTTTAATGGTAGTACTGTTTTTATTTTACAACAAGCAGAATTAGACCATCTAAATCTTAGTCCTTCTATTGACTTTTTTATCAGTTCAAATCCTCACTTGGGAAGTATCCTAGTAATAAATGGGGAAGCAAATGAAAGTTATATCTCAGAGATTCAACATGTCCGCCGAAGAGAGACGATCGCAATGACACCCGCTGATTGTCTGACTGCTTTGCAAAGTCTGGCTGGCAAGTCGTCGGTCGATACGGTAAAAAATAATACAGATCGGGACAAAAAATCCGTTTTAGATTCAATCAAATCCATTACCGATACCAAAACAAAGCCATTGGTTGGTTCTAGCGGACTGTCGATTCAGTATGCTATTATGATGGGGCTGATTCACGATGCGCAAGAAAAGCATCACGGCAAGGCCATCAAATTCATTGTGCCACCGAATTGCTATGGCGGAACAAATGATCAAGCAAGACGAGTAGCTGCAACCCTAGACAGTGTGGAAATCGTGGATTTGCCTGTCGATGGTGACAATGATATGGTGCAAAGTATCGATATCGTTTTGGATCAAATTGCCCGCGAAGATGCCATTCCGTATATCATTGCAGAAATCCCAACAAACCCACGTGTTGAAGTTCCAGACCTTACCCAACTGAAGGCTGTGCTAAGAAAATCGCGCCAGACGGGTAACGGTGAAATTGCCATCGCTCCGGTTTTTATTTTAGATCAAACCTTCTGTCCTAATTTTCAATTTTTGAGTGAAAATGGAATTCTATCTACCGTAAAGGCTATTTCTTATGCCAGCGGATCCAAATTCCCAAGTGGCGGCCAATGCACGGCCGGATACTGTGTCGCAAATACGAAAGCGAAAGATTTGATGGAGAAAATAGAACTGCATCTAAGACTTTGTGACAATGAAGCTACAGCGCTCCAAATGGCCATATTAGCCAAGCAATTGCCTTCCATGAATCAACGAATTCAAGATGCATATGCCAATACACGTGAATTTGTCGATTTCATCACCAAGACTTTACCCACCGCTAAAATAAATTTTGTTTCAGAAGAATTAGCGAAATATGGATTTACACCTTCGGTATTTTCGCTGGATCTACCCACGAAAGGAAATACTGAGGTAGAAAAGGAAGCCTACAAAAGAGCCTTAAATCTCAAATTAATTAATTTAATGATTACTGAAATCCCCAATGAAAGCAAGTTCTGCGTAAGCTATGGCCAGTTAAGAGGCTGCTATTGGACTATTCCGGCTACATCTACTCAGGGAACGACAAAAGAGGGCGATAAAGACTACATCGTTCGCGCATCACTTTCGCCGGATATGGATCTCGAACTTCATAAGGAAGTGTTTCTGCAATTTGTCGAGGAACTTTGAGTTTCGTGAAATATTAAATTTCCTACCGAACTGATAAGAAATAAATAAAATTGCTAAGCTGAAGCCAATTCAAGATTGGCTTCAGCCCTTTTGCTTGGAAAAACGTGGTGATCAAGAATACATGCCTTTCTGTCCCACTAATCGAGGTTAATAAATGACAGTATGAAATTAAAAGACAGCACAATCACCAAGGGATTTATTATTGCCGGGCTAATGAACACCTCAGTGTTGGTTTTTTCGAGATTATTTACAAATCCGACCATTCCTGAATTTGATCCGGATGTACTGTCAAATTTCGGGTTGGTGATGATCCTTATTTGGGGTCTTGCTTACCTATCCGTTGCGAAAAATTATGCTAAAGTAAAATGGCTGATTGGCGTATTTGCAGTTGAAAAGCTCATTTACGGAATAGTGTGGGCAAATTGGATGCTCAATAACAGTGTGTCGGATGTCTTTGAAAAAGACACAATGGCCGGACTTTTTTATTCCATTTATGGGATAAATGATTGGCTATTTTCCATCTTCTTTTTATTGGTCTTTATTCAACTATCTAAATCAAGGTGAAACGATATGTCCAGTTAAATCATTGTCAGCGCTAAGCCTTTATTCATATCCAATACTATTTGCTTTGTTTGACTTGTAAATAATTGGGTATTGACACTTTCTGAAACCTTCAAGAATATGGCTTTTACTAAATTTCCTTTCACCTTTTTTTAGTTTTACCAAAAAGCATGGTCTTCATCCTCACTCCTTAATAAGGAATTTTGAGTTCCAATATCTTCTTAACGCATCCCCTTTTAACGGTGAAAAAATCCTTTTTTTTTGCATTTACCAGCCTACAAAGCATAAAAGGAAAATCAAAGAAGACTACCTTATATCACTTGGGGTAAACTATCTTATAATTTTCAGAGAAGGGAATAAATCTTAAACTAAGGAACTATATACTATTGTAAATATTTGTATTATTAATTAATATAGCACTTTACATTGATTTTGTAGAAATAATTTACTAAATTCATTTTTAAATTTTGTAGAAAGCTATGGCAGAAATTAAAATTGAAAAGAAAAAACCGATTTGGCCTTGGGTACTTGTAGCCTTGATCGTGCTCGCTTTGATATGGTTCTTCTCACTTGACGATTCCGACAATCGAGCTGAAATCGAGGCTGACGATTCAGAGGTTACCCAATTGGTAATCGAGGATGAATCCCGGACAATAGCAGCGGAAGCTATTGCAACCTATTCTGCTTACATCGCCGATTCGGGCAAGATGGGAATTGATCATGTATATAGCAGCGGCGCTTTGAATTACCTTATTGATGCGGTAGAGGCGACAGGCAATATGCTTGAAGTAGATATCAAAGCTGACTTAGAGGAGGCACGAGCAAATGCAAATGAAATAAAAGAAGAACCTTACGATATAAATCATGCAGATTTAATCAAGAAATCCGGAATATCGATTGTACGAGCTCTGACCACTATGCAAGAAGCAAAATTTCCAGATCTTGCACAGGAAGTGGTCAACATAGATGAGGCGCTTTCCGCTATAGACAAAGTCGAGCTTACGCTAGACCAAAAAAACGATGTAAAAAACTTCTTTAATTCGGCAGAATCACTGTTGGTGAAAATGCAATAAAAAATTCAATTATGGGCACACAAGATAAAAACAGAAACTTGTATTACTTAGAAGAGCTAAGCGATTATAAAGTATCAGATAGCGACAAAGATGTCCGTGGTTGGAAAGTGCAGGACATTGAAGGCAAAACTATCGGCGAAGTAGACAACCTGCTTGTGAATAAGAACTCAGAACGAGTGGCTTATCTGAATGTAAAAGTGGATGAGTCAATTATATCAGCCAATCACCAACCTTACAGTACTAAAGCAAACGAAGGAGTTCATGATTTCATCAACAAAGAAGGTGAAAATCATATCATCATTCCGATTGGAATGGCTACTTTGGATCTGAAAAATCATATAGTTTCTACAACAAATATCAACCATCAAACTTTCTCTCAGACCAAAAGATTTAAGAGTGGTTCTGCGATTCAGAGAGAATATGAAGTGGATGTTTTCAACTCCTATACAAGGCCTACTACAGCAACGATTTATCCTGACGACGATTCATTTTACGATCGTGACGAATTTAAACTGTGACGCAACTAAAAATCACTAGGTCCAGATGCTCATGCATTTGGACTTTTTTTTGAGAAATTCATTCACATCGCCATTTTTAGTAGCCTAGCTTATTAAAATTCCTGCTAATGTTTGAAACAGACTCTTGACCTTAATAGCGATAGGGCAAATCGGATCCTGTATTATTTTTTTAAGAATCATGCACTTGATGATAATCATCAAGCAGCTTCATTACGTTCTGATAAACAATGATTTCGACAACAGATTTCTATAAAGATTAGCTCACATCATCCCATTTGGAGAACTTGAAAGATTTGGGATCAAAAGTACTTAGCTCAAATCATCTCCGAAAATATCCCAAATTGCAGTTTGCCAGGTAATGGCATAGAGACTTCCTTTCAGACAAAAACAAAAAGTCCATTGAATTTCAACCAGTCCAAAAAAGCACGTATCTACGAAAGATAAAGCTTTGCCGCAGCCTCAAAATCCGTTTATTTGCAATACCGTGAGCATCACCTGAAATAGCCCAAAATCCCAACCTAACAACCAGAAATCAAGAATTATGACTTTGCAATACCTAATAAAAAACGCCACAATTGTAAATGAAGGACGCTGCGAAACAACGGATATTCTCTTTTATGATAATTTAATTCAGAAAATTGGCGATATAAAAGTTGATTCAGACTACATCGTAATTGATGGTACAGGAAAACATTTATTCCCGGGAATAATTGATGGGCAAGTGCATTTCCGTGATCCGGGACTGACGCATAAAGGAGATCTTTACTCTGAAAGCAAGGCAGCAATAGCTGGGGGTGTTACTTCTTTTATCGACATGCCCAATACAATTCCAAACGTACTGACTGTCCAAGCTCTTGCCGATAAATATGCGTTAGCCTCGCAAAAATCATTGGCAAATTATTCATTTTTCTTAGGCGTGAATGGCGACAATATTGATGAAATCATCCGTACAGACACTTCAAAACTTATCGGAGTATCTGACGATGGATTGTACTTTACCAAAAAGGGGAACTTGCTTGCCGACAATCCTGCCACAATGGAAAAACTATTTGCCAACTGCAAATCAATTATTGCCATTCACTCCGAAAAGGAGCAAATAGTAGAAGCTAATGAGGCTATTTATCGGGAGAAATATGGCGAAGATGTACCTATCGAATTTCATCCGATAATCAGAAGCGAAGAGGCTTGCTATGAGGCTACGAAGCGAGCAATCGATCTGGCAAATAAGCATCATGCTAGACTGCATATTCTTCATTTGACCACGGAAGCAGAGACGCATCTATTCCAAAATGAAATTCCTTTAAGTGAAAAAAACATTACCACAGAAGTATCTGTACACCACCTATGGTTTTGCGATAAAGACTATCAACGCCTAGGGAATTTGATCAAGTGGAACCCTGCCATTAAAACAGCCAAAGACAAAGACGGTCTATTGAAAGCATTATTGGACGATAGAATTGATATCGTGACTACCGACCATGCGCCACATACCTTGGAAGAAAAACAAAAGCCTTATTTTCAATCTATGTCTGGCGCTCCCATGGTGCAGCATTCATTGAACTGTATGTTGGATTTTCATCAAAAAGGTCTTATTTCTCTGGAGAAAATCGTTGAAAAAATGTGTCATAGCCCGGCTTTACTATATCGTATTGAGAAAAGAGGATTTATCAGAGAAGGCTATTATGCAGATTTGACTTTGGTTGATTTAGATTCAAGTTGGACTGTAAGCAAAGACAATATCTTGTACAAATGTGGTTGGTCGCCTTTGGAGGGAACTACATTTACAAGCAAGGTGATCCAAACTTTTGTGAATGGGAATTTGGTTTACGACAATGGTAATTTTGACGATCGAGTCAAAGGATTAGCCTTGACAATTCAGTCAGAATAGAAGATATTGATTTTAAATGTTCCAAAACCGGAAATTAATCATCGCCACTAAGCATGATAAAGAGAAAGTGATTGCGCCGCTTTTGGAGGCTGCTTTGGGTGTGTTTTGCTTTTTAAATAAGGATTTTGACACAGACACTTTAGGCACATTCACGGGCGAGATCACACGAGAACTTGACCCCATTGCTACCGCTAGAAAAAAATGCCTAATGGCTATGGAGTTGGCAGATTGCGATTTAGGGATAGCAAGCGAAGGTTCTTTCGGCCCACATCCATCCCTGTTTTTTGTAAATGCCGATGATGAGTTTTTAATATTTATCGATAGAAAAAACAACCTGGAAATCATTGCACGAGAGCTGAGCACCGAAACCAACTTTAATGGTCGGGAAATTAAAACGGAGCAAGAATTATTAGACTTTGCAGAATCGGTTAATTTCCCTTCACATGGACTAATACTTCGGAGATCAAAAAATGATACTGGTGATCTCATCAAAGGAATATCAGATGCGATTCAGTTGAAAGAAGCCTATAGAACATTGAAGGATAAATCTGATTCTATTTATGCAGAAACAGATATGAGAGCGATGTACAATCCTTCTCGCATGAAAGTGATAGAAGCTGCAGCAAGAAAATTAGTGGACAAAATAAACTCCTTGTGCCCTCAATGCAACATGCCAGGCTTTGGTATTACAGATGCCAAAAGAGGATTAAAATGCAAGCTATGTGGATCAACTACCAAGTCAATTTTGAGCTACATCTCTGTTTGTCAGCACTGTCACTTTTCATCCGAAGAACTCTATCCAAATAACAAAACCACCGAAGATCCGATGTATTGTGACTACTGCAATCCTTGAAGTAATTCGACGGAAAGGCCAGTCAAAAAAGCTTTTATCGGTGATAAATAGCATGGATAGAAATAGGCTGTCATTCATTCATCCTAACTTGACTACCTGACTTCTTTGATTAGGTGCAAAGCGGATTACAAAGAGCGATATATTTGGAGACGTGTTTTTTTATGTCCCCACCACCACTACGGGTCGACATTTCATGGCCATGTTTTATCACTAACTTGAAGTCAAAACCTCAAAATCAATTCTGATTTGAAACCAAAAATTCCTAAGGAGAGGTGGAAAAGGCGCTTTCAATGTTATATTTTTCGACGTTCAGCTCTTTTCTCCTACTCTACGTTCGAGCCATCAAAGCCTCAAAAATTCAGTTCGAATTGTAATCAGCATAAGTAATGATAATTTCACGGTCAAGTGATTTGCGCTAGCATAACAGTGATAATTCGGCCTTTACATCAAGAATTATATCCCCATCATTTCTTCAAATCGCAAGATTAAAGTAGGTATGTTGTAAATTGGGATTAAACAGAATCCAATTCATGCATATTCCTTTACTGCAAGACATACTCATTTTATTAGGCTTTTCGGTAGTTATCGTTTTTATACTTCAGCGATTAAAGCTGCCCTCGATCATCGGATTCTTGCTTACCGGTGCTATCATCGGACCTTATGGACTGAGTTTGGTCAATGCCGTAGAGCAGGTGGAGATTTTATCTGAAATTGGGGTTATTCTATTGCTGTTTGTGATTGGTATGGAGCTATCGATCAGCCAATTGGCTTCCATCAAAAAAACCGTTTTTATCGGAGGACTTTTGCAGGTTGGACTCACCATACTTGTATCTGGGTTGGTGTATTATTTCTTGGGCAATCCTTGGAATGAGTCAGTTTTCGTCGGTTTTCTTTTTTCGCTATCCAGTACAGCTATTGTGTTGAAAACACTGCAAGATCGGCAAGAGATCTCAGCACCTCATGCGCGAAATGCATTGGCGATTTTGATTTTCCAGGATATCATCGTTGTACCCATGATGTTGATTACGCCGTTAATGGCTGGAGAATCTACCAATATTGTGCTAAGTATCTTGGAATTGGTCGGAAAATCTATTGCATTGCTGATCCTGACTTATGTCAGCGCAAAATTCATCGTACCTAAACTGATGCATGCCGTCGCTAAGACCAACAGTAAAGAACTTTTTCTTTTGGTTACGATTACCTTGTGTTTTGCCATTGCCTTTTTCACCTCTGAGGCTGGATTATCATTGGCTTTAGGAGCATTTATCGCAGGATTGATTGTATCCGAATCAGAATACAGCCATCAAGCGACAAGTATCATCCTGCCATTTCGAGAGCTTTTTACCAGTTTCTTCTTTGTATCGGTAGGCATGTTGCTGGATCTCGATTTTTTCTTCAGCAATATTCCGGTTATTCTACTTTTGGTTTTCTTAGTGTTTATCGTCAAATCTACACTAGCAGGTCTGGCGGTGGCTATACTCAAATATCCTCCACGGACTGTCATCTTGACTGGGTTATCACTTTTCCAAGTTGGAGAATTTGCCTTTATTCTGTCGAAAGTAGGCATCTCATACAATCTATTAAGCGCAGCAACTAATCAATATTTTCTAGCTGTATCCATCGTGTCGATGATTCTGACGCCTTTTGTGATTATCTATTCGGAAGGGATTGCAAGAGGTCTGATGAAATTGATGAATAAAGTAGGCTTGCTCTCGAAAATCACACCTGACCTCACGGATACCACTGTGAGAGATCTCAACTTAGAAAATCACTTGGTCATAATCGGCTATGGAGTCAATGGAAGTAATCTGGCTAAGGCGGCTGCATCAAGCAATATTCCGTTTGTAGTCATTGAGATGAATGCAGAGACGGTAAAGAGAGAAAAGAAGAAAGGATTACCGATCCTATTTGGAGATGCCAGTCAGGATCATATATTAGAAACTGTCCAGCTCCATCGGGCAAGAGCTTCGGTGATTGCTATCTCCGACAGTGCGGCTACTAAGACTATTATTAAAAATATCCGCTCGCATTCTGATTCACTTTATTTGATGGTGCGAACTCGATATGTCAGAGACACGTCCGAGCTGCTTGCGCTTGGTGCAGATGAAGTTATTCCTGAGGAATTTGAAACTTCCGTGAAAATCTTTACTCACGTCTTGCAAAACTTTCTGGTGCCAGAGGATGATATCGATCAAATTATCGATCGGATTCGGGCTGATAATTATCAACTATTTAAAGGAGAACTCAAGCTCCCTAAAACTTATCGCCCAAGCAATCTTGCTGATTTCAACATCACCTCACTTCGAATCAACTCAGACAGCAATCGCTTTTTAGGGAAACCCCTATCGGAATTGAATCTTCGTGGGAAGTATGGCATCAATATTTTGGTCATCAAAAGAAGAGATGAGTTACTTGAAAGCATTCAGCCAGACGATATTTTGCGGCAAGGCGACATTTTATACATTCAAGGCAGTCAAACGAATATTGAAGAGTTTCATCAGTTGATAAAATAAAGTACGACGGGGTTAGATGTATTTCAGTCTTTTATTCTCCCAATATCGTCAGATTTGTCCTTAGCAGTTGGGTTTCATGTTGGCCTTTGAGGCTTTCAGCATGAAAATCAGACAGGTAGGCAGTGAAAGCACGCACGGCTGGTAAATGAAGTATTGGTTTTCTTCCAGAATAAAAATTGTGAGAAAAGACCTCAAAGTTCGCCTCTGTGGGCTTTGCAAGAACTTTGCGCTCTCCTATGTTAGCAAAAGTAAAAAAAAGAGTTAAACAACTAAGGACACTAAAGACATGGAGGA
>Ga0136586_1000489_pt1 | contig 10398 bp, 8 predicted proteins | sample AntRauMFilla1562_FD_104926 | JGI IMG/M metagenome (GOLD analysis project Ga0136586, IMG submission 104926) | Saline lake microbial communities from Rauer Islands, Antarctica - Metagenome Filla 1 #562 | ecosystem: Environmental > Aquatic > Non-marine Saline and Alkaline > Saline | place... | reverse complement strand
CAGAGAGATCCTGTCTCGTACGACGCATACGGACGGCGTCTCTGCATCCATATACATTGCACTGTTCACCGAATCGGAGCTTTGCGTGGGCCAACATTGTTTGTGAAATACGATCCGTGGATTCATTCCACAGTTTCGTCCAATTATGCCGTGTGATCGAAAGCTCGTGTTCGCGAAGCACGTGCAGGAATGATAATATACCTCGAGATAAAAATATTTTCTGCAGTTTCTGAGGTATGTCATGACAACAATGGGCGCGACCAGTTTTCACCAATTTTTGAATCGCAGTCCTATTTTGAATTATTTTGAGACCTTCTTGTGTGTCTGCGTGATGTTTACGAGACAACTGCACTAAAGCCTCACGATTAGGTTCGCGTTCGTGCGCTTGAATCACTTGTGGTAACGATGATGCTCCGCATACTATGTCCTGCATATCCGATATATGCTTGACAAAGTTTTGCATGGTGGTTAAAAGCCAGCAAATGTATGGGATTTCGTCGATGATGTCCGTCAGCACATTATTCTTCTTAAAAAGACCGACATTCGTATTCATTTGTTCATAGAGCGTCTCGAAACGACTTTTGTTGCGAGTGTCTGCTTCTATTTTGGACGATGCTTGCTCAAGTTTTCCGGTAATCGTGTCGGTCATGATTTGGCATACATTGTGCAAGACATTGTCTGTGTCTCTCAAGCGCTCTACGAGATAATTTGAAAAATTCATGCAATATTCTACGAACAAAAGCGACTTGCGATTATGATCAGACAAATCCGTCGCGCTAAGTTCTAATTTGTTATCATCAATCTTCTGATTTAAAGCTGTAAACGAGAAGAGAATATCATGGAGGACGGGACGAATCGCTCGAATAAAGTTAGCATATAAATCACTGGCATTCATTCCACCCAAAGCTACCCGATGACTCTTATGATGGTTTTGCATTTTGGGTAACAATTTATGCAGAGGAGGCTGGCTTATATATGTTTGCGTGAGGCATGTTGTGTGTCCAACTTGTTTTAATATGTATTCATATAAAACGCACATCTAAAGAATTGGAGCGTGTAGCGTCATTTCACATCTATGTTGCTCTGGTGACAAATTCATTGACGTGCACATGAGACGTCTACACACACAGGGCATTTGTCATCATCTGACAGTTGTCATCAGGACCCCATTGCTCGAGAATTTCAAGTTTACTCGCTGGCCGCTGTGCAGTATTGAGACGAATTTGTCGTTTGTACGCGAGATCGTCGTACCCGAGAGTGGTCCAATCTTTGCGAGACCACTTGAAAAGACTCTGCCAAGATCGACCATAGTCGTTGGCATTGTTCTCGAGTAGCATTTTCACCGAAAGATTAAAAGTCAACAGAACAGGGATTGCGAGCTGCATTTGCATTAGATCTCCCATTGTCATGCCCATGTCAAACCACTGCAGGTCATTGAATTTTTTCCGCAGACCACTGCTCTGCAACGCCATGTGCACCGCTAATATCGTTTTCTTGGTGCTCCCGTTGAAGTTGAGATTTTTGGCACTAGGAGGGTCGCCCCACGAATGTATAATATGTTGTATATCACACTGCATTTCGTGGAGGTGGCGCATGGTGAGATTATTCTGCACCATGAGTTCGTAATTCAATACTTTGTACACCTTTGTAAGCTCGCGATCGACGGGCGATGTCACAAGATCATCCGGAATCATTGACGTGTTTCGAATCGAAATCGGAAAGTTTTTGTGTGCCATACTCCTCCCGATTTGTACAACGACACCTTGCGCTAAATCGTACGGCGCCTTCACACAAAAATCACTACTGAAGCAAGTCGCGATAACAGTACATATTCTATTGTCAATATTATCGCCCTTGGCAAATGATGTTCAACGTGCTCTGTGGTATATATACGACACGGACGTGAGTATTGTTCATCACCGTCAACGATTCAAGTATATTCCAATGTGTGCATATGGTGAGTATATAAACGTTTCCTGGTAGCTTTTTACCTGATCGACATTGACATTTGCAAGCAACAGCACGTATTGTGGGTGCAATAATGCAGGTCTCGTCCACTGCCGATGTGCCCAGCAATACCAGCAGCGAATTGGAAAGACAAACGCGCAACGATATTCTTGTGCTGAATAAAGAATACAATGAACTGTGCGACCAGTGCGATGTGTTGGACGCCCAACATCTGATTCTTGTAAGTCAGCAGGCTACCTGCGAACAAACCTTGGGTTACACGAATGAAAAATTGGAGTTGGCCCGCAATGAATTGGACACACTGAAAGGTCAGATTCAAGAGAGAGAGCGATATTCGCTTGTGTTACACGCACAAGAACTTGAACATCTACAGCGCGTAGACATACGAAAAACAGAAGCGGAAGCCCACGTTCAGCAGCAAAAAGACCTTGAAGACGTGCTACGTGGACTTGCTAGCAGTATTGAGACTTCCGAGGCGTCCAAAATCGAGTTGCAGGCCAGTCTTTCGTCCCTGCAACAGGCATACGAGGATGCAAGCTCGGAAAATATTCAATGGCATGCGGAGTCTCAACGTCTTCATGAAACCGTGCAGGTGAAAATGGACCTTTGCAATGCTGAGTATGAAATGGCGGTCGAGCGCGTGAAGACATACAATGCCGAACGTGATGTGGAGCGTGCCAAAAATGACCGTCAGCATAGCAAAGAACGTGCATCTTGGGACCAGCAACTGGCACAGCTTTCGGTCGTGGTCGCAAGCAAACAAGCGAACCTTGACACCCTGGATGCACTTACACTACAATTGCAATGTAATCACGACACACAGCAAGTAGCGCTGTCGGAAATCTCTCTCTCTCTCGTGTCTCAACAACAGCAACATGACACCGCCGAAGCGCGCATGCAAGAACAGATGCAAGAACAAGAAAATACGTTACAAAATATGATTATAACGTACAACGCGAGACAAACATCGTACGATCTTGAGATGTCTGATATCTTGAGTGAAATCGACACACACAAGTCGGCTTTACACGATATCATGCAGTCGTGTGAGTCTCACCAGACACAATTCGAATCCAAAAGAATTGCTTTGCAGCAGCTTCTTGACAAACATACCAAAGAGTTGGATTGCTTGGAAACATTGATTCTCAGTAGGCAAATTGAATTAAATGCTCTACAAGAAGGAATTACGACAACAACTACAAACGCGGCGGTTTCGGAGGCCAAACAAATCGCACAGGATGCACTTACAGCAGTAGCCGTCGGTGAATTGGAAGTTGCCGCAGAGCAAGCTGAACATGCGATGCAAATCGTAAAGATGGAACACACTAAAATACTACGCGAAATGAAGGCCGTTCTGATGTCACAAAACGCACATATTGCAGAAATGACTGAAAACGCAAAACGAGTACATGATGCTCAAGAAGTCAAAGATATTCAAGCAGCTAAGGATATTCTAGCGGACAGGGATATTCAAGCAGCTAAAGATATTCAAGCAGCTAAAGATATTCAAGCACTTCGAGATTCCAAAGCTGTCGCCGATGCCAGAGCTGTTACTGATGCCAAAGCTGCTTCTGATGCCAAAGCTGCTTCTGATGCCAAAGCTGCTTCTGATGCCAAAGCTGCTTCTGATGCCAAAGCTGCTTCTGATGCCAAAGCTGTTTCCGATGCCAAATCTGCCGCCGATGCCAAATCTGCCGCCGATGTCGAAAAAGCAACTGCTGAAAGAATACTTTGCAAAGCTGCTGAGGACGCCAAAGCATCTCAGCACGCCAAAGCTGCAAAGAAGGCAGAAAAAACACGTTTGAAGCAGGCAGAAGAAATCGCGTATGCGGCAGGAGAAGCAGCTGGATTACAAAAGGCGGCTATTATTGCCATTGAACAAGCTGAACAAGAAGCATACGCAGCAAACGAAGCACATAAATTACAAGAAATGTACGCCGCACACGAGGCAGAAGTAATGCACCGAAACGCCGCGACACATCAAATATTGATGTCGGGAACACCGCATATGGCAGAAATATTCCTTCCGCACAACTCCGAAGATGACGAATTTGAAATGATGCTCGAGTCAATCTCTACGGAAAAAACATATATCTCCCCGCAGTCGTCCGTGCTGACTGAGCAGAAGTTTCTGGATGATGCTGATGCACAGCGCGCCATGGTACACGCAAATCTAGAAATCTTGCAACAGAACACAATCATCAAAGAGAAATGTTTGGAAGAACTCGAGCAACGCTCATATCTCTTACACGCATCGATTGAAGAAAACACTGCGGTATTGTTGCAAACACAGACCGACCTTGAAATGTGTAACAACGACCTGGAAATATGTCGTGCGCAACGGTCGGAGATGCGTGCAATCAACCAATTTGAGGAAGAAACTGCCTTTACAACAATGCAACAGCACAACGAACTCATCCGCGAAACCCAAAGCAGTATCGATTTTCTGACTCAAAATAAACACCAAATGATGCTGAGTATTGACGAAATGCACCGTACACGCGATAGCCATGACTTGAAACTTGAACAAATTCGGTGTTATGGCAACACACTCAATTTGGCCATGACAGAGCTTCGGAGTGGAATGCACATGCGTCAGAGCAGTGCCGAATTTCAAATCAAAATTGAAGTGGTTCTTGATCTCTTCAACAAATTCCTCGATTGGTTTGAAAACACTTTCACCACCTCCCTATATGCATTCACATGTATTCTACACAATAGCCGGACGGATTGAGCAGTATGCGGATTGGACAGCATCGAAGAAAAATAAAAATGCACAATGTGCGCATGTACATTCATTACAAACGATCCAAGCTCCTGCTCCGTCGGTCAGCGGATGATCACCCTAGTCTTGGACATTGAAACTACCGGTCTGTCGAGGACCGAACATGTCATAACAGTAATTGGAACCATTGTCTACGAGTCTGTCGACGAAAGAAGTATCAGCAAAAAATGCTACAATGTAGTTTTGGCGGAAAGTAGTGAAAACCCAGAGGATCTCTTGTCAATGAAAAAAGAAATCACCCAACTCCTTGACGACGTGGATTGCATTGTAGCTTTCAACGGTATCAATTTTGATATGCCGTTCATCTGCAAGTGGTTGAAAACAACGACGCTATCTTCGGCGATCTCGCTCGATACCGATAAGCAGGTCAGGTGCGAGAGCTCAGATGCCGAACCGGCCTTTATTCCGGTAAAGCGCAAGTTCCAAGTGCCAAGTGCACTGTCGACCGATACCATGAAGGTTCTATTGGGGAAAGATAGCGAACCCGACACCAGTCACGTTACAGACAGCCGTGCAATCAACTCGGACAGCAGTGTAATCAACTCGGACGGTAGTGTAATCAACTCGGACAGCAGTGTAATTAAATTGGATAGATGGAAACACAAGTACTTAGATTTCTGTCGTCTGTCCCGAGATTACACTGGCTCTTACATCAGTCTGCACAACGCATGTCTTCTCAACAAGATTGATGTTGCAAAAAGTGGCTCTGGTCTGCAAGCCGTGCAATGGGCAAAAGAAAAGAACTGGGCGCTGCTTGAGTCATACTGCATGCAAGACGTCGTTGTTTTACTCGCTCTCACCAAGCATGCTGTGCGATCAGGGATCACTTTACGTCTTCGTGCATATGGTAGACGTGGAAAGGACGTAGACAACATAGTGTTGTGTTTCGACGACAAGATGCAACCCTTTGTACCCACGGCGGCAAGTGCGCAACGTAATGTCGTCGACATCTTTGACACATCCTCTCCTAAGGCCCTACATTTTGGCTAACGAGCAATGGTAACACACGACGAAAGGAGACAGAAAGAGAATTGTGTGTGGTTACAAGAGAGAGAGAGAGAGAGAGAGAGGATCGATTAAGAATGTTTGTGTTTGGATGGAATAACGCGTGAAGTTTCACATATAAACGTGAGGTGTAATTGTCTCCTTGGGCACGACTTGTATAAAAACGAAAACATTAGTTGAATGTAGTCTGCGTCCGAAAACTTTCTGTTCCATTGGACGTGAATTGAATTACCGAACATCACATGTTTGAAGGTGTCATTGAGCGATGGGTCGCTCTTGCCGCATTTAGTGACGATACAGTGGTACGTCAGGGTAAGCATACCAGGGCCTTGGATTGGCCGGAAAATCTTGTGCACGCCGAAAGCGACCGAATGCACTTTGATGTCCGATTGTGTTGGGCGATTGCATCACAAATATGCGATCATGAAGATCGGGCACTTGCATTTGCAATGGGCACTCATTCGCGCTTGGGTGAGCTGTCCCCTGCGCTGAGTCTGTTTGGTGATCTTGTGCATCAAATTAGCAAATCGCAGGTATTACCCCCTGTGGATGAATTGTACAGTCATTTCCTCCGTCGACACTCTCTTGCTTCGCTCTTGATGTCAGAGGGCACCGCACAACAGCTCATTTTTTGCGGAGTTCCGGTCGATACACAGATGCAGAAAACGTTGTTAATCCGACGCTTGTTGCGGTCTGAGTTTGAGGGTCGCAAAATGTACAAATGGCCCAGACGAAGTGGTATCTTTTTTTGTCGGCGCGGGTGGTTTGCTGGTGTGGACACCTTGCACGCGCCTGTCGATACGCAAGAAGGCGGAATTCTCGTTGGCATTTTCGAGTCGATTCCCCATGTTTTTTGTGACGTGTGGTTTCCGGTCTGTCGGCCATTTGCAATATGTATGCACCTGCTGCATATATCATTTATTGCTTCGCCCGTGGCAGAGGCAGGGTCTCATCCTCTTTTGACATGATGACATCTGGGACCCATACTGTCAAAACTAGGACAAGTGTTCGTGTAGTTTCTTTATTGAAATACGTAAACTCCTCTCTGTAATACAATTGGTACTTGCTGCTTCAAATGACTTATGTACGCGTCGTTTCAAGTCTTCGATGGGAATCGTTTGACAATCGTCGTACGACAAGCAGTCAATCTTTATTCGCACATGGTCGATAATCATTGCAAGAGTGTGTACCAACCAATGTAGCATATTGAATTAGCACAGCATGTGCTCAAAGCCGATGACAGACGTAGTGATATCGCGGACCAGTGCATTAAAAATCATGTTCATGATATCTGGATTGAGTGTTGCGACGAGGCATGTAGTGTGTCCACCGAGACGAATGTGCGTACCCATTCCCAGAGCAAGGCGCATTGGAAGCAACATCTTGGCAAACAGATATGGAATAAACTCTTTCTGAAAGTATATCATGACGTCGCGGTTTTTCATGGCCCTTTCCTCCTCGTACCCTTTTCGTGCCTCGGCCATCGTAGTCAATGTGTCTGTAAAATAATCTCCTGGTAAAAGGGTCGCCTTGTACAGGGCACTTATGTGATTCCGATATTCGATTTGCTTCATAAATTTGCGATTGCGCTCCATGCGATCGTCCATAATTTGGAAAGCCAACATGCCAAGGGCAGTACACCCAGTGATTGCTGATAAATTTTCATTACTTTTCGTCATGTTGTAGACGTCACCATAACGTTGCCAGGCCATTGCCGAATCTTCATCAATAACCATGAGAACTTTTTCGAGCATTTCAGTGCATTTGACCACGTTGTCTTCATACAGACCGGTTCGACGTACCACAAACATCAGGGGACTTAAGCCTGCGGAATTCATAACGTTTTGGCCATTCACTTCTTTTGTCACAAAAAAGACACGAGGTGTGCTGTACATTAAAGCGTATTGTGAGAGTCGCGCAATGTTGGCTAATGCTGCTTCGTCAAATCCTGCCCAATTCATGTGCGCAAGTGTTTCTAGAAAAAGAAGTTGCATTTCTTCATGAGACTCGCCCTTTTTCAAGGCCAACAAGAGAGGACACTCAGATTCGTTGCAAACTTTCTTGAGCGGTACAATGGTCATATCAGCTCCACGTTGCAACAACAAAGTAGCCACTTCCACGTTGTTGAAAACTACAGCAGAGTGCAGGGCGGTATGACGTGACGCGCACTGGAAATTAATATTGAGAATTCGATCAATGTGTGTTCGAGACAGGGACAAGTCATGCTGTTGGATGGCAATACACAATCGAGCGTCGTGAATTCCCATCTTGCAGATGTTTCGATAGTGAATCTACGAGATTGAGATGTTTTATTCAAACACAATATTAATATGCCTGAAATAGTAAATTGGTCCAAAAATAAACAGAGTTTTGGGTGTGTCGCGCTCTATTCGCGTAGTGTACGATGCATATAAATATGATCACAACATTTCCAAAAGTTGAGTTCCTCGGAATTGTTTACAAATTGGCATTCATGAAAACAACGACTCCAATGATTTCATGGTTGGAGCCAAAATCCGCTCTTATCAATATTCTTCCAAAAATCAGCGCAAAACGAGCAATAAAGAGTATTTTGAAGCACACGGATGATAAGCATATGTTTGAACTTCTCTTCGACTCGCTACTCCTACAAACCTTGTCAACAGAAACCAAAACTAACGCCAACACAATATTCAACACGAAACAACTGCACGACGCATCAGCTGCCATACATATGTCCCGCGTGGGAAGCTCTGTCTTGGTGTCGGGAGCAACAGGACGACCCCTAGATTTGTGCATCGTTGTGTGTGTGAAGCGAAGCACTGTTGACGTGCAGCTTATGCGCACTCCTTTGCCATTCGAGAAAAGGAATTTTTCAGTCGACTTCTACAGCGTCAGTCCGCTTCCGACCACGAAATTTAAGCCGTCATGAAATTCTTTTCGGGTCTGAATCGAATGTGCTTCAAGAAGAATAGAGTCCCGTCACACTGAGGACAGCCTTGCTTGGAGTTCTGATTTCGCGATCATTCGTGAGAGTTTCTCTTGCTGCAGCCCAGTGGGGTAAAAATGTACTCTTGATTGGACCAACCAAAATGACCGATGCCGTGGCATCTGTGCTTGTAATTCCACTGACTGCAGTTGCAGGCGTAGAGATCTTGCACTTTCCAGCTTCCGGCAACGTACTCGGCCTCGTCCATACTCGTGACGACAGGGAGAACGTTGGAGATGGCGTCCTGATGAGCTTCCTGCAGCATGAAGATGTATTCCTCGTGATCACTCATGATTTTCTCCAAGACGAGCTGCTTCTCACGAGTATCCTTGCGAAGTGACGCCAGCTTCTTCACGCTCGATTCGAGCACAGCAATCTTTGCGTGCATTATCTGTTCGCAATTCGCAGCAAGTAGCGTCAACTTGTGTTCTGCCGATTCGGTGCTGGTCATGTTGGATGATGTATAACAATCGTGAATTAGCAATTTATAGGCAAAATAAAGGTCCTGGTCGGAAATAGAACACCAATGAGACGATCGTCTCGTGTGTCTCAGTATTGCTGTCACATTCGAGAGAGAATGACAAGGAAGGGGAGAGAGACAGCGTGGCGGTCAAGGTGCACTTTAATCACTCCCTTTATTCCAGCCAAATCCACGCAATGCGATTGTCCTTGTGCATATTGATGCTTTTGACGACTACAGGCGTTGTCTCCGATGATTTGTTCTTGCCATCCGTGCACATTAATATGTACGGACGGTTCTCAAGCAGACTCAACGACGCATACTGTGTCTGCACACTTACGGCGTAAAGACCCTGACCAAATCTGATTTTGGCGTCACGATGCTGACGTGCCATTTCATCGAAGAAGCTGATGTTCAGGATGCCGCTGGCGACCTTCTCAGCGAATTTAATCCACCATTTAGACTTTACCAAAAGATGCATGGGACAGGCATTCGCCAGAACCTCCGTACCGTCATCGTTCATTATAGTGTATCCGGTTTTCGGCAACTGTGTTCTGGGTACATATGGAACATCTGCATTGGGGTTGTTGCTATTCATTATGGCAACGTTGTGATTAAATTATACCAATTGCTGATTTTGTCTCTAACGTCTGATATATCATACGTATGGTCAGTACAAAGATTATGCCATCATGAGACGATTCGGGGGCTTTTTCTATGTAACAACCAAAAATTACAGCTACAACGCCCACTTCTTACTAAAATTACAATGATGCTAGCGTCTACCGTGCTAAATATATATATACGCAATGTTGATTGTCAAGTCGCGAGGGTTCGAATGTCGGGCGACTCGCTGTTATCGCCCCGGTTCGTCCACATTGTTTCAATATCAGATGAACGTGATTCCGCTTGTATTGATGATTTGTCCAACACATGCCAGGAAATCGTGTTTGCAGCCACTCAGAAAGATTGGAATACGGTGTCATCTTTGGTGTCCCGCGGAATCGATGCGTACACATGTAACACCCGTTGTGACGCACAAATACACTCAAGTAGTGTTGCACAGTTCGCTCTCGAAGACAAACAGTGGCAATTGGTCTATCAGATTTGGCAAACATCAATCATGTTCGACGATGTGGCACACGACCCGTACACGACGCATGCATTAGAGCCGATAGTATTGATTGCAGCACGTCACAGACACTGGGATAT
>Ga0136586_1000485_pt1 | contig 10448 bp, 7 predicted proteins | sample AntRauMFilla1562_FD_104926 | JGI IMG/M metagenome (GOLD analysis project Ga0136586, IMG submission 104926) | Saline lake microbial communities from Rauer Islands, Antarctica - Metagenome Filla 1 #562 | ecosystem: Environmental > Aquatic > Non-marine Saline and Alkaline > Saline | place... | reverse complement strand
TCCCTAGTTGTTTGACAATTTGGTGGCATTGTTCAGTTATTCTGTTGAGGTTTTTTTTCTTCATCTATGGATACTATCAAAGTGATTTACTTGGTTTCCAAATTGTTAATCTCTTATTAAATCATCAAAAAGGAAGCTATTCAAAAACCGGAATTCATTTCAAATCGAAAATTAAAAGAACCGGTTGCTCAAAATCCTCTACTTTATCTAGAAAACTTTTAATCGAAGTAAACTCCCTCCCATCCTTCTCTCTTTTACTGAAAAAATCATTGAGGTCTATGTCTCTTAATTGGCTTATCCTAACACTAGATATACACATATTACCTCTACATGCCATAGGGAAACTATAGAAAATTAAATCCTCAAAATCAAATTCAACTCTTGTGCCTGAAAAAACTTCTTGAGTCACTTTATTATAAAATAATTGAAGTTCTGGACCTCCCGACCGGTTAAATCTCATACCCATCCAAGTTGGGCTAATGAAATGAAAACCAAAACCATAGAATTTTTTATCCTCTTTTCTTTTGGTAGTAAACTCAGGGCCGATTGAATTTAAATCTTCTTGAGACAATCCTCTCGGTCCTAAATTAACCTGAAAGATCGTTGAGAGGCTATTCTTGTCAACATCTACCTCCAAAAGCTCATTTGAAAACCTAGGGAAATATGTTAGAAAATCACCATTTTCTCTTAACACATCTCTTGGAATATAACTTGAAAAACTTTGATCAATAGAAGGGTACAGGAATGTTTTCAAAATCTTGAAATTGCTGTCGAGAAGAAATAAGTCACTTTTACTTGTCTTTCCTAAATGCTCATTTCCATCATTAATACTTGAAAAAAGAAATTGATTTTCTGATATAGCTTTGAAAGAATGTGCTCTAATTGGAAGTCTCTTTTCAAAAAGAAAATCTCCTTCAAAACTGAAATGCAAGACTTTCGCCAAAGAGTTATCATAAATAAGAATTCTATGATTCTCTTCATCCAAATCAAACTCAGATATGGACTTCATTTCTCCAGGCCCCTCACCGGTGGGGATTAATAGACCTTTTTGTTCACCTGTGAATAAATCAAAAATTTGTAAGGAGTTATAGGTGTACTGATCTAAAATAAAAACTAGAGAATCCGAAATAAGGATTTTATCAATATCTCCCACAACTCCTCCTTCCCAATTCTTCAGACTCAGCAGTCTATACACCTCCATTATATCTGAAAGTTTGATCTTAGCGTCAATTTGACTCTCCGTCATATTTAATATAACAGTACCCTCTTCAGAAAAAATAAATTCGGTACTCAAAGAATCGGAACCTATAAAACTGAGAAATTTGTTATTACCATTCTCTTCAGGAATTTCATTTCTATTCTTACAAGAATTAACAAAAGGTAGGGTGGCAATAAATACCACCCAAAATGTCACCCTCTTCATAAAATTAAGAACAGGAAGAACCCCAACACCATGAGTCTCCATCACGGCAAACATTCTTCTTACCTTCCCAGGTTTCTTCGAAGCTAACTTCTATAGGTCCTTCACCTAGCGTGACTGACAACATAGCTTTACAATCAACTTCATACTTTTGCCACCACCAAGCGTTTGCGTCTTGAGCGAATCCTAAGGTCATAGCCAGACCAACAGCGAAAACAAAAACTTTTTTCATTTTTAAATTTGGATGTGCCCCCAAGCTAAAAAACTGAGAGCGGGTTAAAACTAATTGATTTTGAAAAAAAATCAGATTTTTGGCGCCTACCTTGATCTTTCGGTTTCAATATAGAAAAAAAACAGTTCTACGCAAGCTTAGTTTGAAAATATTTTAACCTAAAACTATAACTAGTTGATTATCAAAGCCTAATTTTTTGGTATGAAGTAAAAAAACAACCTAGTACGCTCTATTTCTGGCAGTTAGTACTACTCACTTTTGCCCAGCTTCCACGTCCAAGTCGGCTCGGGGCGATAAACAGAAAAGGGCTTTTCATAGATCCTCAACCTAATCGTACCAGGAGCCTCTCCATCGAAATGAGTATACAAACGGTTCATGACATCGATGGTGGCTACGGTCACATTCACTGTAGCCAAACCCTTATCGATCATCTTTAATTGAGTGGCTGCACGTCTTGAGATGTCAATAACTCTACGGGAGGTTTTAGGAAGGCGATCGTTAATCCGAACCCAGACGGAGTCTTTGGTATCTGCTCGGGTTACTTTCACCCAAGTGTCAAAGGGCAAGTACTTATGTGCGGCGGTGAGGCTATCCATGTGAAAAATCTCTCCGTTTGAAGTCATCTTCAAGTGAAATTTCTTACCATAAAAACTGGCTGTACCTGTCTGGATCAATACAGAATCTTTTGCTTGCCCAAATACAGATGAACTCATCAACAGAAAAAAGAATACCCAAAGCAGCAACCGCATACACAAAACTAGACGTTCATCGCATCTTTCCAATAAGCCTGCCAATTCCTGTCAAGTCATTCCAAATATTTGCTACTCGAAAGGATAAAAACTAATTTAGAATTCCTTCCATAAATCAGCGGGGATTCCTCTTTTTCCGGATTAACGGAAAATCTTTGAACTTCAGACTTTTATAGTATTCATCATGATTAAAATCCTCCACACAGCCGATTGGCATCTTGGTAAGCGACTTCAGGAATATTCTCGAATAGAGGAACAAAAGCTCGTACTCGCTGAAATCTGTGAGATCGCAGATCGTGAAGACGTCGATTTGGTACTACTCGCAGGTGATATCTTCGACTCCTTCAATCCTAGTCATGAAGCGGTAGAGTTGCTCTATAAAACCCTTCGAAAGCTTTCAAAAAATGGAAGCCGGCCCATTATTGCTATCTCTGGCAATCACGACAGCAGCCAATTTATTGAAGCCCCGGATCCATTGGCCCGGGAACTGGGAATTATTTTTTACAGCAGTTTTCAGACTGTGATTCCTCTTGGGAAATTGGAATCAGGAATTGAAATCACCGCTGCGGAATCAGGATTCGTAGAACTCAAACTTCCAAAATTTGACTTTCCTATTCGGATCTTATTGGCCCCTTATGCCAATGAAGTATCCCTCAAAACCTACCTCGGTGAAGAAAATCGAGAACAGGAGTTTAGAAATATTTTGTCCACAAAATGGTCCAGTCTTGCAGACAATAACTGTGATGAATCAGGAGTCAATCTTTTTCTCGGGCATTTCTATTTCACCCAAGAAGGTCAGCCAATGGAGGCAGAACCTGAATCAGAGCGACCAATCTTACATGTTGGAGGCACTCAGGCACTGTTTACCAGCAATATTCCTCCACAAATCCAATATGCGGCTTTGGGACATTTGCATCGCTACCACGCTGCGAGCAAAAACCCAATGCCAGTAGTTTATTCCAGTTCACCACTTGCTTATTCTTTTAGCGAAGCAGATCAACAGAAGCAAGTGGTAATCATCGAAGCCGGACCTGGAAAACAGGTTAATTATCAGCCCATTCCCCTTCAATCTGGTCGAGCACTTCATCGGGTGAAATTTGACAATCTTCCTGAAACTTTGAAATGGCTGGAAGAGCATCCCTATTGCTTCGTCGAACTGACCTATGAAACCGACTATGCCATTGATGCCGCCACGCGAAAAGCAATCCAAAAAGCCCACGATGGCATCGTCAATTTAATTCCGCAGTTAAAAGGGGTTTCGAATACCGATAACAATCGACTTCAGGTGGAGGATCTCGGCAAAAGCATGACGAGTCTCTTTCAGCTTTTCTATAAAAGTGAAAAAGGTCAAGAACCAAATGCCGAACTATTAGAATTATTTCAGGAAGTAATCAGTCAGGAAAATCAATCATGATACCGATACAATTAGAAATTCAGGGACTTTATTCCTATCGGGAAAAGCAAGTCATCGACTTTGAAAAGCTGACCGCAGCTGGACTTTTTGGAATTTTTGGCGCTGTAGGATCTGGGAAATCCTCGATTTTAGAAGGGGTCCTTTTGGCACTTTATGGAAGTACCGAGCGACTCTCCGACCGTGGCGAAAAAAGCAGCATGCTCAATCTTCAAAGTGATACGCTCCTGATTAATTTTGAGTTTCGCTCGGGACTGAACAACCAATCGCACTATCTCGCGCGCTATGCGGCCAAGCGGAATAAAAAAGATCCTGAAAAAGTAGATTCGGCAGAGCATATTTTCTATCTCAGAAAAGACGATGAATGGGAACCTTTGGATGCTCGGGCGGAGGATATCATCGGGATGAAAAAGGAGCATTTCAAGCAGACTGTGATTATTCCGCAGGGGAAATTTCGCGAGTTTATCGACCTCACGCCCGGGCCAAGGGCAGAGATGATGAAGGAGCTTTTTGGTTTGGAGCGATTTGATCTTTCGCAGAAAACAGGAGCTTTGCTCAAAGTCGAGAAGGAAAACAGAATACGGCTTGAGACTCAACTGACTGGTTTGGAAGCCTATTCGAAAGCAAACCTGAAAGAATCTGAAAGCCAGCTTGGTGAGGTCAAATTAAAAATCTCAGAATCCTCCAAAAACCTGGCTCAACAGGAAACAAGTCTCAGGGCTCAAGAAACTCAAGGTCAAAAACACAGCGAATTGCTAAAATTCGTTGGGGAAAAAGGAGTTTTAGAAAGCCGAAAACCTGAAATCGAACGAAAAAGAATTCTTCATCGGGAATTCATTGCTGCCAAAACTTATTTAAAACCGACATGGGATAATCTGAAAGACTGCGACGCCGAGCTCGAAAAGGCAAAAGTAAGTGCTGAAAATGCGGCTCGATTTGTCATCCGATTTGAGCAGGAAGTAGCGGAACTGGAAAAAGAGGAAATCGATCTCAAGCAAAAAAATCAAGATCGTCCCAATCGAGAAGCCAAGATCAGAGATCTCAAAAAGGTAGCTGAAATCCAAGGCTTAAATCAGGAGCTATCCGCAGCGAGTAAAAAAGTAGAAACGCTACAACCCGAAATCGAGTCCAAAAAAGTCAAACAAAAATCTATAGAAAAGCAAATCAAAGATCAAGAGCAGCAATCAGAAAACTTAGCCAATGTAGATGCGAGTCAGCTTTCAGAACTGAAAAGTGCAGCGCGAGAATGGGAGCAAATCTCACGTCAAAATAACTATCTCGAAGAAAGTCTCAGACAAATCAATTCCCAAGAACTTGAAGCCAAAACGACTTTGGAAAACCTGCTTGCTACACTTCCAAGTCAGGACAAATCAACCCAAGAATGGATAGAGGTGGAGAAATCAGCGCTTAAATCACTGGAAAGCGAGCGGGAAAAACTAACGATCAAACAGGGATTGACAGCCCATGTCCACCTCCTACATGCCGGAGAATCCTGTCCGCTTTGCGGTTCGCTCGAGCATCCCTCACCGCTGGCAGCCGTCGCTGAGGAAGAAGAACTTCAGTCGCTGAGGCATCGAATCGAATCTGCTAAAAATCAAATCGAGCATCTCCTAAGCCTAATTCAGAAACAACAGGAGATCGAAATCAGAAGAGAATCCCTACTGAAAACCAAAGCTGAAAAATCTCAAGAACTAGCTCAAACTCTCGGTTCACAATCCGAACTAATGCGTAAACTGGAAGAATTTGGAGTACCTGATCAACAATCGCTTCTGAAACGAATTGAAGCCTTGGATCTGGCTTCTCAAATCAAATCCAAACTTGAGCAGTCACTCAAAAGCCTCCGCCAATCTTGGAATGCAGATCGACAGGAACTTGAGTCTATGGAAAAAACATTCAACCAAGCCTCCCTTTCGCTTCATACTAAGCAAACAGCGATCACCACAAAAAACGAAGAGATCAAAGACCCCACGTTTTGTAGACCCTTTTTCCAAAAAGAACTGGCTGCCATAAAGGCGATGATTCAAAAAGTGGAAGATGACATCCGAGAATCCATAGAGCTTTTGGATGGAAAGCAGAAGCATCTCAAAGATAAAAGAGCCGAGCAAAGCACCAATTTGGCAGATTTGAAAAATTTTGAGCTGCGAAAAGTGGATCTTACCGGAAAACTTGAAGTGCTGAAATCGACTTTTTCGAAACTGAAAGTTGAATACAAATTTCCTGATGAGCAGGCACTGATCATACTTTTTGAGCATTCGATCGATGCAGAGAAAGTGGACTTGGAGATTCGCCATTTTGATCAAAAGCTTGCGACAATCAGTAGCAGGATTTTAGAATTACAATCCGAGCCTGGAGTTACAGATTTTGATCAAGCCAATTTCCTATCGCTCAAAGCAGAATTCCAATTGCTAAAATCCCAGCATGAGTCTATGCAGCAGGAGGCCGCATTACTACAGCAGCGGATCAAGGAGTCTGAAACCAAGCTGAGTGAAAAAGCAACTTTGGAACAAACCCTAGCCAAACTTGATATACGCGAAACCAATTTGAAGGAACTGGAACGCCTTTTTAAGGGTAGTGGCTTTGTTAAATATGTGAGCACCATCTACCTTCAAGAGCTGTGCAATACGGCCAATACCCGATTTATGAAACTGAGCAAAAATAGCCTCAGTCTGGAAATTGACTCGGATAATACCTTTTGGGTGATCGATTACCTCAATGGGGGAAAGCGACGGCTTCTCAAGACACTATCCGGCGGACAGACATTTCAGGCCTCGCTTTGCTTGGCTTTGGCTCTTGCCGAAAAAGTAAAGTCACTTAACCAAGCTGATCAAAGCTTTTTCTTCTTAGACGAAGGTTTTGGAGCCTTGGATCGTAATGCACTGCGAGTTGTTTTTGAGACGCTAAAATCCTTACGTCATGAAAATCGGATTGTGGGAATCATCAGTCATGTGGAAGAATTACAACAAGAGATCGGGGTATTTGCACAGATCGAACTCGACCCTGAAAAAGGATCTCAAGTCAGTTATTCTTATTAAGATTTGGGACTGCTTGGTTCAAGTCTTCAGACTTGGACCAGTGATCAAAATTTATTTGGTTCAAGACTTCAGGCTTAGACTGCGTTACTCGGTTCAAGTCAGACTCTATTTGGTTCAAGACTTTAGTCTTGGACTGCTCCTTTCGGTTCAAGACAGACTTGTACCTCCTCAAATCCTCTCCCGCTTCATGGGACTGGGGTGGGTGGAAATTTAATTAACAATTGCCATTGAGTAAATTTACTCAGTACGTTGAGTAAATTCTGTAAAAACGATTCTAACAATTGATTTGCAATAAGTTACAAAATTATTTTTTATCAAAAAACATCTAAAAAGCTGTTTCATAATCGTATCACCTCAATACATCGAGTTGCAAAACCTCACTTGATTTGAGTTCAGACTTTGACCTGTTTCGCTACCAATTGTACTCTCCTTCAGGGGAACTGAGTCGAGTATTTGATTAACTTTTCCACTGAGCAATTTTACTCATCGCGTTGAGTAAATTATTTAAACTTGATTATATCAATTGATTTACAGTAAGTTACAAAGGTATTTTTAAGAAAAAAAGACAGCTAAAAAGCTGTCTTTTAATCGAATAGACTCAACACATCGAGCTGCAAGAACTCTTCCCAAGGAATGCCGTCTGTACCAATGACCAAGGATTTCTCTGGTCGATATTGCTTGGCAAAGGCATTCAGGCCTGCAAGTCCCCCAACTTTAGAAGTCTTGACTTCAAGAGCGATGATTCGTTTTTTGTATTCCACCACGAAATCTACTTCTTCGTTACCTTCTCTCCAGTAGTAGATAGTCAGTTTCTTTTCTTTGAAAGCCTGATTCACCAGATGAGCTCCTACTGCAGACTCTACCCATCGACCCCAAGCCCGATGATCTGCCTGCAAAGTTTCGGGGGTTTCATTCGAGATTCCTGACATGATCGCAGTATTGTGCACCATAAACTTCGGGCTGGAAGAACGCTTTCGGACTAGATTTGGGCTGTATTTTTCCAGCCCCGCCAATAGTCCAGCTTCATTCAGCAGCTCCAAGTAATTAGCCAAAGTCGTGGTGTTTCCTGCATCTGCCAGCTGTCCCATGACTTTGGTGAAGCTGAGTATTTGACCCGAATAAGCTGAGCCAATCTCAAAGAGACGTTTCATCAATGCTGGCTTATCTACTCGAGTCAGCATCAAGATATCTTTGGAGATACTAGTCTCGAGCAATGCGTCGCGTACGTAGTTTTTCCATCGATCTTCATCCTCCATTAAACTGATCGCTCCGGGATATCCCCCAAACCAGATATATTCCTCCGGAGAAAGTCCAAAAGCTTCTTTCATCTCTTTGTAGGACCAGTGTCCGAGATAAATTGCTTCAAATCTTCCTGCAAGCGATTCAGTGAGACCTTGCTGCAGCATCAGTCGGGAAGAACCCAGCAAAATCACTCGGATGTCGCGCTCCTCCGCGGTATCCCGATCCCATTCTGCTTTGACTTGTTCGCTCCAATTATCGATTTTTTGTACCTCATCAATAATCAAAAGATGGGGAATTTCGGGGTTTTGATTTTGGATGAGGCGTGCATTTTCCCATTGCTGCGCAATCCATATTCTGTCTCCAGCGGGAATAGCATCCGCAGCGACGAAGGTATTTGAAGCATTCATATCCTTGATTACTTGACGCACGAGGGTGGTCTTTCCTACTTGCCGTGGCCCATAGATCACCTGAATGAATCTTCGAGGCTCTTCTTGGAGACGTTTTTGGATGATTGCTTTTTCTATACGCTGATAAGCCATAATAATTTACTCATTCTATTGAGTAAATTTACTCATCTTATTGAGTAAATTCCTATTTTCGGAATCATTTATTATATTATCAGGTAGTTACGAAAGTATTTTTAAGCGAAATTTTCATTATAAATCTTAGAATTAAATCGCATTCCACATAAAAAAAGCCCCAACAATTGCTAGGGCTTTTTCTGAATTAAGAAAACCTTATACTAAAATATTACCATTGACCCAATCAATTTCTTCTTTGCGAATCGTATGATCTGAATCTTCAAAAGTCAGCGTTTTTACATTCGCTCCCAATTGAACCAGCAATTCTTCAGAAAGTTCTATTCGTGTAAGTGGGACATGAAAATCCTGCTTACTGCTACCAATAAATACAAGGGTACCGTCAAGCGAACCAGTATATTTTTCCTTTGTCAAATGCTCGCCTATCAGTCCGCCTGTAAATGCTATTATTCCACCGTATTTTTTCGCGAAGCGAGCCGCAAACTCAAGCGATAAGCAAGCTCCTTGGGAGAAACCTATGAAGTAAATCTGTTCTGATGTGAATCCTTTAGCAAACAATTCTTCCACAATATCCTTTAGCCGTTGAATGGCCGTGGAATAAGCTGGCTCATTATTCTTGTCAGGGGCCATAAAACTGTAAGGGTACCAAGAATTGCCAACAGCTTCGGGCGCAAGCAAGGCGAAATTATCCAGATTGAGATGATCTTTTAGCGCTAGAATTCCAGAGGCACTTGCACCCCTGCCATGAATCAGGATCGCAACTTTTGAAGCTTGATCGAGAGGTAGACCTGCAGAAATAATCTTAGACATAATTCGCTGTATTTAAGGCAACTGGCGTAAGCGCTGCTTCAATTTTATCTCTGCTTGGCTCAGCCCAGTCTGGTAATTTCAGCAGCTCTCCCAAATGTGCCTCATCCTCATCTATTGCAAAGCCAGGCTCATCCGTGGCGATTTCAAATAAGACTCCCCCTGGCTCTCGGAAGTAAATCGACATAAAATAATTCCGGTCTTTCACTTCTGTGACTTGGTACCCATTAGTGATAAGAATCTTTTGGATCATCAATTGACTTGAACTATTTGCCGTCCGGAACGCGATGTGGTGAACGCTGCCGGCACTTTGCTGACTACGGTTACCAGTTGGATTTACCAGAATATCCACGATATCTCCTGCTTTGCCGGCAGTACCATATCGAAATCTCCCATTCTCTTCAGCAATAAATCGGTAGTCCATGTGCTTAGTCAGAAGTTCTTCAGTGCCTTCTTTGCTCCGAAGGTTAAGTGTAGCTCCATAAAATCCACGAATCGAATGATCCAAAGGAATCTGACCATAAGTCCAACCCTTCCGCTCGTCCGAATCATTTGCGATTAATTCGATCCCCATTCCATCATGATCTTCAAATTGGATAAGTTTATCCCCAAACCGAGTCAAGGTATCCGACACATTTAAATCGAACTTTTTCAGTCTGGAAATCCAATAATCCAATGATTCGATCGGGATCGAAAATGCGGTATAACTTAATTCGCCAGTGCCTTTAGTCCCCTTCCTAGCTCCGGTAAAAGGGAAGGTTGTAAAGACCGTCCCCGGGCTACCAAACTCATCTCCAAAATAGAAGTGATACACATCAGGTGAATCGAAATTAATTGTTTTCTTAACCAATCTCAATCCTAAAATCCCAGTGTAAAAATCAATATTGGCTTGGGGATTTCCGGCGATTGCAGTGATATGGTGAATGCCTGTGATTAATGGTTTCATATATTTTCTTTTCGTTTTGAATAAAAAAAGTGACCAAAGGCCAAATTTCCAACAGCGCTTTTACCCTTTA
>Ga0136586_1000469_pt1 | contig 10694 bp, 13 predicted proteins | sample AntRauMFilla1562_FD_104926 | JGI IMG/M metagenome (GOLD analysis project Ga0136586, IMG submission 104926) | Saline lake microbial communities from Rauer Islands, Antarctica - Metagenome Filla 1 #562 | ecosystem: Environmental > Aquatic > Non-marine Saline and Alkaline > Saline | place... | reverse complement strand
TCTGATTGGAAATGCATGACAGTACTGCATACATTGCCCAACATAGACCCTCCTGACTAGAGGCAATTGTATTCTTTGGCCTGGTCTTTCAGGGTCGACGCTACGTGCCTTGTTTTAGGCCTTGTCTTTTCCGCGTGTGTTGTAATGCCCGCTGTCGGCCTTTTCACACTTCTTCCTTTTCACAACGGCAGGCTGTTCCTGACGAGAGGCCACGGACGTATCAGTCTCCTTGGCTTCATTTTGGAGATGGAGCTTGACAAACAAGGCGTCGCGCTCCGCAATGTCGTTGTGAAGCTTGGCAACCAAGGCGTCTCGCTCCGAAACGTCGTTGTGAAGCTTGACAATCAAGGCGTCACGAGAGACCATCACTGCTTGGTGCTCTTTTAGCTCTTGCATTGTGGCTTGCTGCTGGGCTACGAGCTCATGCTGTTTTGCAGTGAACTGCTTTGTAAGGTCCAGGTATTTGTCTGCGAAATGGTGTGTGAGATATTTCTCACTGGCTTCGATGGTGTCGATATACTCCTGCTGTTTGGCAACGAGGTCGGCGGTAAGCTTTGTCTTATAGTCTATGACTATTTTGTCAAACGCAGTATATGCCAGCTGCCATGGAGATGGCTCTTGAAACTGCACAGGCGGCTGACTGTCCTCATCACTCTCATCACTCTCGGAAGATTCGGAAGATTCGGCAGAAGAATAAGGTTGGGGGTCGGGTATTTTTGTCGATGTCATGCCGAGCTGCATATAACCAGACACTGTGTTCACCACCACTCCACGCCGGACAGGCACCGCTTTGAGCTTTTCGAGGTCTTGCTCTGTGGCTGGCTGGGCTGTGCGGTCTTGGTGGCTGCCTGCGAGAGTGGCTGTGGGCTCTTGGTAGTTAACTGCGTTCGCCTTAAGCTCAGACTGTGTCACCTCACTTGCACACTCGTCCATTTCACCCTCGGAAGAATACGAAGACTCGTCAAGATGGTAGTCGGGCGCAAAAGGTTGTTTCGCGTCAGGCGTGCTTGTCGATGTCATGCCACTGAAATCTATGTCGCGTTCTGCTCAGTACTTATGGGCAATTGTTCCACATTGGATACCCAAAATAGCAGAAATTTGCGGTGTCCGCTTGACGCCCCTGGGTCTTGGGGCCACGGGGGTTGTTTTTTGGTGCCCCATGGTCCTTTTGATTCACGAACACACAACATAACATTCCATCATATGTGTATCAAGGCCAACACAACACAGACTTATTTCTACAAGGATGTGAGGCCCTAGGGTCTTTGTGGCGATGAGCCCCAGTGTCTTTTTGGGGACAGGGGTGGGTCCCTTTTGGGAGACAATAGACCCGGGCATCCAAAAATCACATTGGATACCCAAAATAGCAGAAAATTGTGGTGTCCGCTTGACGCCCTTGGGTCTTGGGACGCCCTTGGGTCTTGGGGCCACGGGGGTTGTTTTTTGGTGCCCCATGGTCCTTTTGATGCACGAACACACAACATAACATTCCATCATATGTGTATCAAGGCCAACACAACACAGACTTATTTCTACAACGATGTGAGGCCCTATGGTCTTTGTGGCGATGAGCCCCAGTGTCTTTTTGGAGACAGGGTTGGGTCCCTTTTGGGAGACGGGGGGGTACCTTTCGTCTTACAACAGACCCGGGCATCCAAAAATCACATTGGATACCCAAAATAGCAGAAAATTGTGGTGTCCGCTTGACGCCCCTGGGTCTTGGGGCCACGGGGGTTGTTTTTTGGTGCCCTATGGTCCTTTTGATTCACGAACACACAACATAACATTCCATCATATGTGTATCAAGGCCAACACAACACAGACTTATTTCTACAAGGATGTGAGGCCCTATGGTCTTTGTGGCGATGAGCCCCAGTGTCTTTTTGAGGACAGGGGTGGGTCCCTTTTGGGAGACGGGGGGGTACCTTTCGTCTTACAACAGACCCGGGCATCCAAAAATCATTCCCTCTGTCCCAAAAATGACCCTTGGGCAGCCAAACAGACATATCCCCCAGTCTTACAAAAGACACTGGGCATCCGAAAAAACAGTCCCCCTTATCCAAAAAACGATCATTGGGCATCAAAAAAACACTCTCCCTATCACAAAAGAACAGAAGACTCTAGCCACAAGAACGTTCCTGAGCATCAAATAGAATGATCGTGTCTCGCCAAAGACCCTGGGGCGTCCAAGACTGGGGTGGGAGGGAGGGGAGGGGGCATTCGGATGCCCATAGTCGCTGCATAGACCGGGGGAATGCTTTTCGGATGCCCAGGGTCGATTCTGTGACAGGGAGGGAGAGACCTCTGGATGCCCAGGGTCGTTGTTGAGACAGGGAGGGAGAGACTCTGGATGCCCAGGGTCGATTCTGGCACGGGGGGAGGATATTTTTGGATGCCCAGGTTCGTTTCTGGGACAAGGAGGTAGAGACTTCTGGATGCCCAGGGTCGTTTTTGAGACAGACTGTTGAAAGTTTAACAGCTGCGAACTGGGTGTCTTTCGATTTTAATGATGCTTACTCCTCTCGCTGAGGTTACTCCTTAATAAACACTGTTAAATTTTGAAATAAAAAAAAATCAACACCAAGTAATATCGGGAAAAAAAACCGCCATCTCCAAAAAACAGGCGCAAGGACGGGTGCGATCGATTGAGGCCGTGCTGGCTCGCTCGGAGTGATGGATCTGGATGCGGCCGCGGCAGGGTTGCGAGAGCGGCCAGCGACAGCACGCGAGTGTCTCATGACAGAGCGCTTGGAGCGTATCGTGGTGGAGTTGGTCGGAACGCGCGATCATGCGGAGATTTGCTCGATGCAGGCAGACATTCACACTTGTTTGTGTGTGCGTTCGGACGACACGGCTTGCGCTCTGCTGGCCTTCCAGCTGGGATCGGCGCTATCATCCTTGGGGCGGCACACGGCAGGAATTGTGTATCTCAACTTTGCACACAAGCTGCACCAAGACATTTGCGAGAAGACTCGCATGCAGACACACACGGCCGAAGGTTGGCAAGACGTGCTGCGGTTGATGGCAATTGTATGTTGCAAGCTCGCACGTGTGCATGCTGCTGTGAAGGACCACGAGAGTGCGGCGCCATTCCTTGCCACATGGGTCGAATACACCACGACTTACGACGACCTGCCGCATTGTGTAATTTTGTCGCTCACAGAGCTGGCACAAAATCAACACATGCGGAAGAAGCATCTGGCGGCCTTGACCACTCTGCAGCAAGTGCACCTGGTGACGGAAGCAGTGCATGCGGATGGTTCTGCACAGGGCATTGTAAACCTTGCCAGTCTGGAGCAGCAGATTCTGAGTGAGGAGGACGTGTGTCCGCTGCTGATAGCTGGGCGCTGCCATGTTGCTCTTGGGCGTTATAATGAAGCCCTGGAGACCCTGCTGCAGGCGCAGAAAAACGCGACACGGCCCGTGGTGATTGCCACCACAGACCTTTATTTTGCAGTGGTGCTGTGGGCATATATACGGTGCATGCAGCGGGAAAGAAGGGTTTTGGGCATGTCGTATGAAAACGAACCTTTTATTGGACCGGCACTTTCGGCAGGCATGGTCTTGCGGCAGGTAATGGCCCTCGTCAGCACCGACGCTAGCGTGGCCCTGGTTCGCACCGCGCCTGGGTCCATTGGCGTGTTCTTACAGCTCAATGCCCTTGGCGAACCGACGGGCGTGCGCCAGCCAAAAATGAGTGGAGACGACTGCATGCACAATGTGCTGCGAGTGCACTGGAGAAACGTTCGAGCAGACCCATTGGCACTGCCTCGCCAGGGAGAGGCCACCAAGCTCGAGTTGTCGTTTCAGACCAGTACGGAGAAACACGTGTGCTGTCCTTTGTTGTGCGTGAACGGAACGTTTGAGAGTGAATTTGCAAAGACGCTGGAGGAAGCGTTCCGACAGTCGCAAACCAGTCACTCGTTGCACGTCATCAAGAGCATGCGCGCTGTCGACACTACTCTTGCAAAAGTGTGCCGCCTGGCAGGCACACACAACTTGGACTCGTTGCGACAAGACGCCATTGTGTTCCAGTCGTTTCTGTTGGTCGAGCAGCGCGCCCCAGAGTACAAGACGCATGCCATCGAAAGTTTACAGGGCTTCTTGCAACACCAGGTCAACGATGCCAAGACGCCCAAATGCAACTGGTGCAGACAGACCTGCGAGCCCATGCTAAAGTGCGGCGGCTGCAGGGTAGTCCGCTTCTGCTCACACGACACAAAACACCAGAAAATGGCAACCACGGTGCCCTTCTTTGGCACGAGCATTTCGCACAAGAAAATCTGCGCACTGCTCAAGCACTGCAAATCCCTCATCGATCTGCCACAGGACACCGACCCAACTCTCATATCAACACTACAGGAGGCCTACGACGCAGCAGTCTGGGTCTTTTTGCAGCAAGACCTCCTAGAAAAATTCGTCAACAACGAGCACATACGGGGCGCGCTGTATGCGGGGGGCGCCCCGCACGCGCCTATTCATGTGAACCATCTTTCTTGTACGGGTAGTGGCGCTGCCGGGGCCCCCCCGCGTGTGTAGGTCTACGTCGCGCGCGTAGCGCGGGGGTGTGGCCCCCCACCAAAACAGATAGCGCGTGGAGGGCGCCCCCCCTTTCCTCCATATATATATATAAGACAGCATTTTTTGGGGGTGGAGACAAACACTATTGGTGTGCGTTGCACTGGCGCGATTGGTCACAACACTTGCTGGCAATGCCGTCTCACACTCTGAGCCCATGGCTGGAAATCATACGGTATGACCAGAGATTGCTGCCCGACCACACCAGCAGTGCGTTGAATTTTTATGCGTACAACTTGAGCACCAACAGTGCAATTGAGGTGCACCACCAGGGAAACACGTTGTCTCTGTTGAAGAGTCAAATATTTTTTTCGGAAATCAGCGGTGATGAAATCATAGCAGTCAATAAAATGCAAACAATTATCTCACCCAAAGAGGGCCCTAAAGATTTGCATCAGCAAGGTCTCGAGGCCTTGTTGTCGTTGTATGCCAGCCCACATATAGTGCCTGGCAAAGGCCACGCCCAGCAGCAGCAGCACCACCACCACCAACAGAGTTTTGTGCAGATCAAATTTGCAATCCAAGGTGACATTGCATTCTCGAACAACTTCCTGTGTTTGGTGGCGATCCAGCAAGACCCGGTGCATGGGTTGGTGGCGTTGGAGCCGTTCCATGGCTCGTTGTGGGAAAATATGACAGACCATGTACCGTCGTTTATCCTGACAGGCCACAAAGGAACCGTGTACACGCCAGACACACGAATCACGCAGATGCGAAAGCTGTTTGACGCGCGACATGATATGCGTATTGGCATCGCAATCCTGGCTCCTTTTCTGCATGCGACACGCCAACTAGCCCGCGAACCCAACGCACCCCCAAGAAACGCCTGTGTGCAAAAAACACCGTACCGCGAGGTGGCACAACAAATCGATCCTCACAAACAAGTGTGCAGGATAGAAAATGCCAAACCCATGATGTTTCGACAGAACGTGTACACGTACGTCGAAGTCTTCGGACACATGATGTCAGTCGCGCAATCCCAAAGGCAGTTGACCAGGAACAAAGTGGAGTACCAAAAGGCGTCGAGTATCTTGTGTGGGGCAGTGCAGCTGTTTGGCCCAAAAAATAGTGTTTCCAGTGCTGGAATGATTGATATGTTCTACTCTATGCTCGTGTACGTCGTGACGGTGTGCTGTCTAGGCACCAATCTTTATCGAGCAGACCTCCTTGGCGAGGACATCAACAATCTGTAAGTAGTTGGGCCCCATCCCCCGACCCCGTCTGGGCCTATTTGTCCATAATTTTTGGTGGTGGGTTTGTTCATGCCTATCAATGTGCACTGGGGATGGCGTACTGACTTTTTGGCACTGGGGATGACTGCACAGATGCAACAATGCGCGCAATATATTGAATGGAGGGGAATTCGATGCTTCGACGCCGCTTTTCGAAGGAGGTGATTGCGAGGATTGTGTGCAACGCATCTGCGAGATTGTGAATACCATCAGGTCGAATCTGGACCGCATGATCCAAACAGTGCGCGATCGTCTTGGTCTAGATTTCGACCCTCCGGCAATTCGCGGGGTCTTTGGGGCCGACACGGACATTACAAGTTGCTTTTACATGGCCAGGGGCATTTATCACGACGCAAACCCAGACGACGGCAATGAAGCCAAAACCTCACAACAACAGCATGAAAGCACAGGCAACCACACTTTTGGCGTGGTGGCCCACACTGTCGCAGGGCGTTTTCATTTCTCGGTCATCGAGTGCGTGTCTGCCGTGCTCATTATGCATGACAAGGAGGGCAGTGCGTGTGAACACCTGGCAGACGCGTTCCAAGAATGCATGCAGTCTCTCAACACTAATCTGGACGTGATCAACGAGTACGAAGCCGCAGAGGCATACAGACACGTGCTGTGGATGGGCACGTACATGGTGTTTGAGTACACCAAATGTCGGCGCAACAACGCTGATGAAATGCTGCTGTCGTATGGTGCAGCAACATACCGCACGTATGCTCAGTGCGTGCAAATTGACGACAGTTTTACCGACGTGCACGCCATCATTGCAACGTTGACACGAATGATGCGCAACTCACCCGAGCACGACTGTGAATTCGTGCTGTTGCTTCCTCTGTCTATTTTCTATGACGTGAACGTGTACCGGTTCCTCCGGTCTAAAACCCAGCAAGCCCAGTACAAAATATGCCCGAAAGCACAGGATGTCGTCAGTGCAAAGGTGCTGCAGGAGCAGGTCACAGAGGAGGCTTTCATGGACTGTTTCGTACGCTGTTACATAGACACCGTGTACTCTGACAACCTGGCTGTGTCGGCACAACAAACACGCCACTTTTTCGACAAACACCCCAACCTGCTCGACTTTACATACAACTCTGGCGTGCTGCTCAGTCTTTGCATGTCGGCAAAACCATATGTACTCTCGTACAACACCGACACCACCGGCAACAATATTCGCACGTCTAGGTCTTCTACGGACACGCTGGGCGCACCCCCCCCTATGCTGCCTGCACTCGCAGTGCAACCCATCCGAGTGTTGCACACGGCCAGTACTTCCGTCCAGGTTTGTTTTATGCTTGCTTTTACAGTCAGTTATGCATGACCATTGAGAAACGCCAGCATGAAGAAACAGACGCTACCATTTCTGATGCACGTCTAGATATGCAAGTACTATCCCTTCATACACGTATAGATATGTGGGCTCAAGAAACTCATGCTGGGCTGAAATCTCTGTTTTCTCGATGGTCTCGATCGTCAACTATGACTGTACTGATGTCTGTGTTGACTATGACTGTACTTGAAATCCGTGTTGACATGTTGTTGACAATGACTTCACTGAAATCTGTCTTGACATGTTGTTGAAATCTGTGTTGACATGTTGTTGACAATGACTCCACTGAAATCTGTGTTGACATGTTGTTGAAATCTGTGTTGACATGTTGTTGAAATCTGTGACGACCCTCAAGGGCCCTGTGGGGCCTTTGTTGTTTGCTTGGCTCGAGGCCATAGACAAAATGTTTTTTTTTCAAGTTTTTGTGTGTGTGACGGATAGGTGTTGTATATCCAAAAAAAACAGGGGGGGTTGGATTGCATGGTCGCGCAGGGTACGCATGAATGTTGCAATTTCCGCCGATATGCCCCCACCCCTTGGTCGCCGGAAAACAGTATGACGGCGGGCAACGGCGGTATCGCAGTGCAGTTGGACGAAATCGTGCGTACCGTTCAGCATATGCTGCATGGTAAGTTCCGTAGCGAGTTCGAACAAGACGCTGCCATCATCAGTACCATCCGCCAAACGTCGTGTCTTAGTGAACTCGACGTGGCATTGCTGATATGCTCCATCCGTTCCATCACTGCTAGCCTGCAGAAATACGAAAAAGCGTGGAAATCCAAGGGTGGGCACGCCAGTCCATGAGGCCCGCTTGAGCCACAACATGCATTATACCTCTAGAGACGACAATACCTCTAGAGACGACAACACCACTAGAGACGACAACACCACTATAGATCACAACACCACTAGAGATCACAACACCACTAGAGATCACAACACCTACAGAGACCACAACCCCTACAGAGACCACAACACGCATTCCACCTCTAGAGAGAAAGTGAATAATGTTTGTTGGAAACGGAATATTCACGGTTTTCACGGTTGTATTTTATTTGCAACATAAAAATCGTTTAATTTCCAAGCTCATTGTGAGCTGAGCAGATGTGTGCACGACTCAGCGTGAAATTAAAGTCGAGGGCTTAATTGTCATTACGCATTAAGCCTGTTGGACCCACTTTTTGATTTTGTCAACACACACGAGCAAAAAGCTAATGTAGACGCAGGCAATTCCAAACAATTCATGTAAAGACAAGGATGACAAGAATGCTCCAAGATGGTGCTGTGCCGAGTGCTGCCAAGTACGTGCAAGCTGATCCGCATATGTTTTATACGATGCTTGCAAACAGATGAAGGCTTGCTGAGCCAGCACTTTGTTGTGCGGATTCTTGTCAGGGTGGACCCTCCGCGACATGTTCTGGAACATTTTCTTGAGTTTTTTTTGGTCGGCTGCAGATGTGTCACAAAAGTAGGAGATGATGCGTTCCGGAGCGGAGTCGTGTAAGGGAAACTTGCGTGCACCGGGAATGGTTGTGTCGCACAAGAATTGCATCTGTTCCTCGGTGATGTTGTTGGGACCCATGATGTTTTCGTGCATTATGTCCTTTCCCGTAAAGCGTGTTTTAAAAGAGTTGACGCGGTGCATGACGGACACTTGAGCCACCCCCCAAGGGCCCTTGAGCGTGCCAAATGCAGCCACAGTCGAGTTGCACACGCAAAACAGCACGTTGAAAGTTTTCATCGAAGGCATATCCAGCATACCCAGCACGAGCAAAATCCCGCACAGCTTGTAAGGCGATACTCGCATCTCTGCGAAACCCAACACAAATATCTTCACGAAACTTGTCTTTGCGAAACCCAACAGTAGCATCTTTGCGAAACAGCACACAGCGGCAGCAGCTTCGATTGCAGTGCTGGATATTATACACAAGAGACACCAAAAACCCAACGTGATATTAGGTATAGGCAAAGCGGAGTTGCCCAAGACGCCTTGCTGAATTCAAAACCCCTTATATATGTTTCGTGAGCACAGTCTGCTATTGATTGTAAGTGCATGTTGCGGGAGCCTTATTCCCTAGGCTCCAGGCTTATGGATTGACAGACTCCACAGGCTCTAGGCTCGTGGATTGACAGACTACCCGGGCTGCAGGCTCATTTGGATTGACAGACTCCCCAAGACTCCAGGCTCGTGGATTGACAGACTTTTCAGGCTGCAGGCTCATTTGGAATGACAGACTCCAAAGGGCTCTAGGCTCGTTTGGATTGACAGACTCCCAGGGGTCTCCAGGCTCTCTAGGCTCATTTGGATTGACAGACTCCCCGGGCTCATGGATTGACAGACTGCCCAAGCCAAGGCTCATAGATCGCAGCAAGAATAAAGACAATCTTCTCTTCACATGGTGGTGTGTAGGAAAGTGCTGGAGGTACTGGTGGGCATGTGCGCGGGCATTTGCGGGCTTTTAGTGGGTTCTACGAGCCCCTGGGGCATTTGAAGGCCCCAGGGGCTCTTTCGAGGTGACGGGGGGGCATGTAGAACCCCAAAATAGAAAGTTTTTTAAAAATCGATTTCAAGATTTCAAAAACTCAGACCTTGATGGTGTGCCTGTCCGCAAAGCAGAGCACATGACCTTGCATGTTGCGTACCAGAACGGGAGGATGCATGCCGAAGTTGACATTTTATTGAGTGAGAGTGCCAGCATGCAATACAAACAATTGCGATACGTCGATGCATGGGGGGACACTGCCCTGAGCCTCGCGATGACACTGGGCGAAGAACGTGATGATGTGATTATGAAGCTGCTGCATATGGACCACTGGGCGCTCGGAGTGCGGAGCCAACACACTGGAAATTTCCCAGTGCATGTGGTGTTTCAGCAGGGCTTCACGCTGGAAACCAGAATATTGGTGGCGCATGCGAGTGAGTGTATTGTGTGCAGCTACAATTTGGACGGCAACACTGCACTGCATCTGGCGTTACTGTCTGGGTGCGACGACGCGACCATTGCTCAACTCGACCACATTCTGGGACTCAAAACGGTGATGCTCTCGGTATTTGTGCACGAGAACAAAGCGAAACAAACCCCCCTGGTGATGGCAGTGGGCCGGGGTTGCAGTGAGAAAACAATCATGAAGATGCTCGAGCGGACTATGTTGGCGGTATCGCATTGGATGGAATTCTTTGCCGAATGGAACACAAACGTTATCGGGGACAATGTCACAATGGACCAGACTAGGATATTTGGTTCGGTCGTCTGTGTCGAGACCGAGACAGATGTGGTGTATAAGAGTTCCAGCTACCTGTTCTGTGGCTCGATGATCGAGCTGGAAAGCACACAAGACTGTGAAAATAGCATGCGAAACAAACGGAGTCTAATCTGCCTTGATTTTGCCAGCAACGTCAATGATCAGTGTTTGAAGCAGGGCAACAGCAAAATGCACCTTAAAATATGTGCTAAACTTGGTAAAAGAATGCGCAAGTCTATCTTGACGAATATTGCACGCATGAATGCGAGTGATGCCAGATTGCCCATACAGCAAGAGATTGATGC
>Ga0136586_1000467_pt1 | contig 10711 bp, 12 predicted proteins | sample AntRauMFilla1562_FD_104926 | JGI IMG/M metagenome (GOLD analysis project Ga0136586, IMG submission 104926) | Saline lake microbial communities from Rauer Islands, Antarctica - Metagenome Filla 1 #562 | ecosystem: Environmental > Aquatic > Non-marine Saline and Alkaline > Saline | place... | reverse complement strand
TGGGTGGCCAAGGAGGCGTAGGCATTTCTTCGGGAGGCACCGCTGCTTCCGCCAACACCGGTTCTGCCGGTAGAGGGGGGCGAGCCGTTAATGAAGCTGCAGGAAACCCCAATCAGTTCATGGGGCCTGGAGGCTCTGGAGGCTCTGGTATAGTTGTGATTAGATATATCGAGTCTTACCTATAGGAGAATTTTGAAAATAACATTTGATATTCATAACAAAAACTTTAACCTAGACTTGGAAGAGATAGATCCCTACTACGATTACCTTGATCTAAAGTTTTCTTTTACTGAAGATGGGATTCGGGAAGCTACCTTCACAGATTTAAGTTTTGGATACTCTTTGTTAGACGAATCCGAGGAAATGAGCAAAAACGAATATCCAAAAGAAAACATCGAGTATCTTTTTAATGACCAGGAATATTTAGAGCTAAGCAGAGTGTTAGGATTTCGTTCAAATAGAAACTATGTCATATCTGTTTGGGTAATTAATGCAGGAAGTCAATATTTAGAAGATCTATCTTTTTATTTTCCAAAGCCCCTAAAGCCCTTTAATTCTTGGGTTTGGAATGATGCAATAATTCAGTGGCAAGCACCAGTGCAATATCCCGGTGGAGACGAAGAACCCTTCTACATTTGGAACGAAGAAGATCAATCTTGGGATATGTTTATATCAGAAGAAGAATCGTGATATAATGATTTACGGAGGATAGATGTCGTTTCCAGGTACGTATAACATTTCTTATTATTATGGGGATACCCTAGAATTTAGAGTCTACCCCAAAAACTCTTCTGGTGAAATTTTTGACCTATCCAGCTTTGAAACTTCCAGATTTACAATTGCCCCGACTAGAGGTGCAGACTTAGAAGATCAAATTTTTGGATACGCTACAATTTCTTCAGATCAAACAAACATCCTATGTGCCATTAGGCCAGAGGACTCTTCCCTCCTTACTCCAGGAACAACGTATGTTTACGATATTGAAATTAGCAAAACTTCGGAAGCTTCTTTAACTCCCTACGATCTTGTTTACACTCTTTTGACCGGAAACATTTCAATTACAGAAGACGTTACAAAGCCAGGAAGCAACCCTCCACTTGAAATCCCAGGACCAGCCACCGACCTAAACCTGCTTAGCTCGGGATCTTCAACCCTTAGTGTTTCCTGGACAGCCCCAACAACAGGGGGAACTCCAAGCGCATACAAGTTAGCGGTCTTGCGCTTTACGTCAGACGAGACACTTATAGAGTCTGCAATTAATAGCTCAGAGTTGGCCACCCAGGGTTCCCAAACTTCCTATACCTTTTTTGGTCTTAGAGAAAACGCTACATACAGCGTAGTCGTTCTTCCGTTAAATACGTCAGGTAATGCTTTATTTTCCAACTTACTTACAAACTCTTCAGCATATACCACAGCAGACAACCCGTTCACCCCAGACCCAGACTTCGTTGTTACAAACGGAAGCAACACCTCGTTCTTAATTGATGGAGTATCAAATGACGACATCAACTTGGTTCGGGGAGTGACCTATCTCTTTGAAATCGATTCTTCCGGGCAACCTTTTTGGATTCAGACAAGCCCATCGGAGTATACCCCCAGTGATGTCTACAGTGTTGGCGTTACGAACAACGGATCTGAAGTTGGTTCAATAACCTGGGCGGTACCGGCTGATGCTCCAGACACTCTCTTTTATATTTCTGAAAATCAAGCCTCCATGAAGGGGAGTATCCAAATTATTGATGGTGGTTCTTAATGGTTAACGTTATACTTTCTAGTGACGATATTACTGTTTTGGGCGGCCCCTCTCGTTTAGACGTAGACTTAAACGTTGGAGCTTCAGGAGTACGGGGTTCTATTATATTAAATGGATTTGGAAATCCAAACCTTCTTGTTCCAGTAAGAGACTTTATAACAGTACCTCAAGTTTTTGACATATTCATAGATGCCGATCCAGGATCTCCTGGATACCTTCAAGCTTATCAATACGTAAATCAAGACGGAGCACAAAGCTGGATTCCGATCTTTAAGCTTACACAAGATGTCTATAAATTAAACAGAGTTTTGTCATTTTCCGAGGGCGTAGCAGAAACTTTGGTTAATCTCACAGAGCTTGGTATAGACTCCATCCCCTTTGATTCTTTTAACAATTCCTCTGCATATTTTAATGTTATGTCTTCAATTAGCAATGTCAATGTAGAAACTTTAGACACCGATGTAAATCCAGAAATACTTCCTTCTTCAAGTTCAATACTTGTGGGGGATGCTTACTACAGTAGCGTAGGGCTTGAAGATCCCTCGGATTTTCCTCTAATCCTTCCACTTAAATTTTATGCGGTTGAGTTTAACGGTTCTGCTTGGTCAGAAATAAATAACAAAAAGGTAATTGCATACTTAACAATATCTTTTGCAGATCCAAATAATATATTTGTTAATTTTGGAGGGGATTCTTAATGCCTACAAACATTGGGGCAGACGGTGGGGCCTTTAACACCTTAATCCCACAAATTGATGAAAACGCAGATGTTCAGACAGCCCTTAGAACCTATCATTATGGCGAAGGAAATTCTGGTCTTGGAGACTTAAACCCTAACTCCATGGCGGGATTCCTTCAAGCCTTAACCTCTGAAAAGATAGACAAAACTCCATCAATAATTCCACTTAACGCAAACTTAAACAACTATACAGTTTCTGGATTTTATTCACAAAACACGAATGCCAAAGCTCAATCGGGATCGAACTATCCTGAAATTCCAGCAGGCTCTAGTCTTAGGTACGCTGGTCTTTTGCGGGTAGTTAATGACGGAGCAAATACTTATCAAGAATATCAAGTTTCAGGAATACCGACAAACCCCGTATACTGGAGATCATTTTTTGGAAACTTAGGGTGGACACCCTGGCAAACTTTTGCTTTTGAAACGCATACTCATTCTCAATACCTAACTAGGGTCGAGGCAGACAACACATATCTTCCAGCCATCAAGTACTTGCCAGTAAGGCAGCCAAGCATCCTAAGCAATAGCTACACCCTTGTTTTTGCAGATGAATCATCTTTGCTTTTGATAGATAATGGCTCTTTGCCAAACACAGTAACTATTCCAACAAACGCTTCTGTACCATTTGTCAACGGTACGCAGATTACAGTAATGCAAAGTAATACTGGACAAACTACAATTGCTGGAGCTTCGGGAGTTACTGTTAGGTTTACCCCCAGCAATCGCCTAAGAGCAATTTGGTCAGCGAGCTCACTGATTAAAATTGGAACAAACGAGTGGGTTTTGGTGGGAGATCTTTCTTAATGAGAAAGCCTAGCCCATTTTCCGCACTGTCTTCAATCAGAAAGTTTTTTGCAGACAATTTTGAAAGAGGTAATACCTCAAACGACTTAGGAATTACTTCTACAGGAAGTCGATGGGACCAATGGCGGGGTATTTTTAAGGTACAAGCATCAAAAGCAATTTCTGACTCTTCACCATCCTCTTACCCTATGGCAACCGTAAACATGCCATTTCAGGATGTTGAAATATCTCTTAAAGATATTGACAGTGGTGCAGGGGCAGCTCTTTGGGTAACAGATTCTGGAGACTGGTGGGGAATTGGTTTACAGCAGGAAGAGGTCGATTGCAACTGCGAACAGGGCACAGAGTGCAATAGGTGGAACGCTAGAAATTGTGCTCAGTGGAATGGCCAACAATGCTTTAGGTGGGGGTGCAGAACTTGGACCGGAAGCAACAGCACTGGGCAATGCACCAGATGGAGCGGAGGAAACTGCAGGCAGTTTGTTCAAAGTGGCGGAGGAAACTGCCGAGCTGTTAGCGGCTTTGTTACTTCCATATGCATAGCTTGGAATGCTTTACGGTTTTCTTGCGTACAGTGGAATACTCGAATTTGTCAAGCTACAAGTTGGAACGCAAACACCTGCACATCATTTGTTTGCCAGGCGGCAAACGCAGGTAATTGTCGATCTTTTAATAGTCAAACTTGCAATAGATGGTTTGAGTTTACAACAAATTGTGAAACCTGTTACCCTCAATATATAAGAATTTTTAGATCTGTGAATTCAACTGTTTCTACAGTTTTTTCTGCCGTCATCACAAGAACCTTTCAGGTAATCTCTTCTACCTATGGCTCTCTAACACTTTTTATTCAGCCAGACAGGGAGGCACCAAGGGCAAGGTCGATGAAAGTTAAGACAACCTCGGACTCTGTTTCTGCCGATGTTTTTTCAGACTCAGCCCACAATCAACAAATAATTGTAGATGAAACAATTACCTACGGTCCCACGGGGGTAGAAATTCCTACGACTTATGGTATTATGGTTAATCCATCTTCTTATAATCAAAACAACTACATCGGTGAAATAAACATAGATAAAAATTAGTTAACTCGAAGGGTATGATGAAAATAATTAAATTTTTTGCACCAGAAGGATATCGAGATCTAGGTATTCCAACCCCGGCAAAAAAACACATTCCAGAATGGTATCGCAAAGCAGAAAGCTTTTGGAAAGACTCCAGCAATGAATCTGCAGCAGGTCTAAAGAAGTGCATGCCCTACATGGACACGATGGTGTCGGGATACTTCCTAACATTTCCAGTAAACGTTTACGTTAATGAAAAAAATAACGAACTGGGCCACGTTTTTCAAAACAACAGTAAAGATTTGCAGCTTAGGTGGGGAGGCCCACCAGAGTATGCAAACTTAATAATGGAAAGGCCGTCGGAGCTGGGGCACACCATGCCTAGGCCAGCGGGACATTATCCCAATCACCTAGTTTTTTCGGGCAGCTGGTCAATGAAAACCCCCAGGGGCTGGAGCATCTTAATGACCCCACCCTTTAATAGGTATGAGTTGCCTTTTACTTCTTCCTCTGGTATTATTGATTCGGACAAGTTTACGTCTCCTGGAAATATTCCCTTTTTTATTAGAAAAGGTTTTTCTGGGGTAATCCCAGCGGGTACTCCCATAGTACAGCTAACGCCAATAAAAAGAGAGTCTTGGCTAATGGCGGATAACGATAAATCTTTGAGTGACTCAAGAATTATTGAAAGCAGCTTAATCTCTAAGCCAGGAAGTGAATATAAACATTTTGCTTGGAAAAGAAAGAAGTTTGATTAATGTCAAAAAACAGACAAGCGGTAGACTATAGAGAGCTAAAAACCTCGGAGCTAATCCGACAGTTCTTAATGTCTAAAATTAAAACTCCAAACCAAAAACAAAATGTCTTAAGACAAAGAACTCAAGAGCTCCCCCAGCCACCAGAGGGGGCTAACATAAACAGCATTGCCATTGTTTTAGACGGAAGGGTGGAAGAGGTAATCCGTTGTGAAAACAGACTCGCAGCCCTTCTGCTTTCAGAGCCTACGTTTATTGAGTTTGATCCAGAAATTGTAGCGGTCAGGGTTGGATATACAGAGTATGTCGATGGACAGTTACACAACGCAGAGGAGTCCAATGAGTAAAAAAATTACCTTTTACTCAAGCTTGCCAGACTTCGACATTCCAAGGCCACAAGTTTCTTCTAAATTTATTCCACCATGGTTTAGAAAAATGGAGGGTGCCACGGACGGGATAATGACAGTAAAAAAGTGTGTTCCCTTTTTAGATGCCCTCACCGGCGGGTATATGATTCCTCTGTCAGCAGAAGTATTTTGGGACAGCGAAAAGAAAGAGTTTGAATCAAATGCAGTTATAGAAACAGTTAGCCGTCACTACCCCTCTCAGTCAGAGGACATTAAGATTCCGGAAGAATATGATACTCAGCCCCATAAGTGGTTAAGCAACTGGCATATAAAAACTCCAAAAGGCTATAGCTGTTTAATTACCTCACCCCTAAACAGACTTGATCTTCCCTTTTACTGTTTCTCTGGGATTGTAGATACCGACAAACATCCTATGATTATAAATCTTCCATTTGTTTTAAGGAAAGATTTTCACGGAAAGATTGAGTCTGGCACTCCTCTTGTTCAGGTTATTCCTTTTAAGAGAGAGGCCTGGTCCTCAAGCCTTATCGAAGAAAGTCCTGGCCACTTTTACAAAGATCAGTATAAGACCGAGGAGCCACCATTTGGTTTTTATAAAAGAAATTTCTGGAGCAGGAAGAGTTTTTCATGAGCGATGAAGGAAAAAGGCAGGTAAGACCCTGGGACCTGTTTAATAAAAACATGGGCAGAACTCCCTCATCTGTACAACAAGAAAGAATGTCAATCTGTAAAAGTTGTCCCTTTTATCGTAAAAGTATTGATCAATGCAAGAAGTGTGGATGTATTATGAATCAAAAAACAAAGCTAGCAGACGCATCTTGCCCGGTAGGAAAATGGGATGCCCATCACACGGAGGAAAACGCCACCCCGTACGACAAGGACCTTGACGATGACTGACTCTTCTCAAAAGACAATTTTCGTGTCAATGGCGGCAATGGATGACGAAGAGCTTTATCACACGATACGGAATGCGTTTGAGAATGCAAAGAATCCAGAGAATATTTTTTTTGGCATTCACCTTACCTGCAAAAGCTCTAAAACAAAAAAAGATTTGCAAAAGGTTTCAAAGAAATATCAAAGAGTTCAATACTCTGTAGACCATCAAAAGAAGAATGACATTAAAACTTTGGGAGTTGGCAGGGGTAGATCAAAAGCTCATGCATTTTATAATAATCAAGACTATTTGCTACAAATAGACTGCCACAGCTATCTGGATAAATTCTGGGACTCTAGGCTAATAGAGATCTTTGAAGAAGCTGTAAAAGAAGTGGGAGATGACCTGCTTGTCGTAACAGCAATTCCAAGAGCTTATGGGTACGAAAAAGATGGTTCAATTAAAAAACAAGGATCAAAGACCAGGTGCTCATACTTTAAGACAGAGTCCTTTTTTTCAAAAGTAGTTCCTCAATGGGGAGAGTTCGACAGCTCAGACACCTTTGAGGAGAGGTTCTTGCCATCCGTAAAGGTAAACTCTGCTTGTGTTTTTGGAAACAAGAAGTTTGCCAACAATCCCGGGATAAACCCAGAAGCAATCTTTTACGATGAAGAAATAACTCAAACATACAATCTTTTTGGCCGAGGCCTAGCACTTGTTTTTCCAAACTTTGAAGACTTTCCTGTTAGTCATTTGGATGGAGAGTATATGACAAAGGGTCACGAAAGGCCTTTTTTCTTAGACTATCTAGACAGAGATTCCACGGAGGCGATTCACGACAAGCTTGTTTTTAATTATTTAAAATTTGCCAATGACCCTAAGAACCAAGAAGCTATAAATCTTTACAGAAAATACTCCAAGGTAGATGCAAAAAAGGGGTACTTCTTACAACAACAGTTTTTTATTCCTAAGTCTTACAGGGTTCAGCCATGAAGATAGCCGTATACACAATTGCCCTAAACGAAGAGCGCTTCGTAAAAGATTGGTATGAGTCTGCTAAGGACGCAGACTATCTCCTAATTGCTGATACTGGAAGCTCTGACGATACCGTCAAAAAAGCCAAAGAGCTTGGGATTAATGTTATTGACATTTCAGTAAAGCCTTGGAGATTTGATGTAGCTAGAAACTCTGCACTTTCCTCAATCCCCTCGGACATCGACATGTGTATTGCTTTAGACATGGATGAAGTTTTGGTGGGCAACTGGAGGAAAGAACTAGAAAAGGCTCATGAGTATCGGGTAACACGACCAAGATATAAATACACCTGGTCTTGGTCTGACTTAGAAAAGACGGTTCCGGGATTACAGTATGGAGGAGACAAGATTCATTCTAGATCTGGATACCGATGGAAGCACCCAGTCCACGAAGTTTTGGTTTCAGACAGGATCGATGAAGTTCAAGATTGGTACGACTTTGAAATACACCACCACCCAGATAACACAAAGTCTCGTGGACAATACTTGCCACTGCTAGAGTTGTCGGTAAAAGAAGATCCCTGGGACGATCGTAATGCCTACTATTATGGAAGAGAACTATTCTTTAATCAAAAATACGTTGAGTCTTTCAAAGAGCTCAGGAGATACCTTTCCCTTCCCACTGCTGTGTGGAAGCCCGAAAGGTCTTCTGCAATGAGATACATGGCTAAATGCCTGGGGGGTAACGATAGAGAAAACTGGCTTCGTAAAGCAGCAGAAGAAACCCCTAGCAGGAGAGAGCCCCTGGTAGACCTAGCCCTTTATTACTTTGATAATAATCAGTGGAAAGATTGCCTAAATCACGCCAAGAAGGCGACTAAGATTGCGGAGAAGCCGCTAGAGTATTTGTGTGAAGATTTTGCTTGGGGGTCAATCCCAAATGACCTAGTTGCAGTATCCTCCTATCACCTTGGAGATTTAAAGCAGGCAATCCTGTTTGGCAAAAAAGCGGTAAAGGTTGACCCTAAGAATGAAAGACTTCAAGCTAACTTAAAACTATATCAAGATGCTATAATTAAGGAATGACTCTTACATTTATAGCAGACCTAGATTCTAGGACTTGGGATCAGTTCGGAGAAGTAAACTCCGAAGAGTTTGAGGTGGATATTTGTATTTACACCCCCTTTGAAACAAAAATAAAAAATCTTAATCAAAACTTTCAGGTTGAGCTAATCGGAGCTACCGACCCAGAAGTTGAAAGGCCAGAAAACGTTGATTTCTTTACTAGGGACAACTTAGATCGGCCAGATTTTTCTGCAAGAATTTTTACGTCATACAAGATAAGTGGTTTGTATCATAATCGTGAATATGAAATGACTGTATCTTTTAGCAACCTAAGGAAAGAGTTTTCAAAATCGTTTATCTTTAAAGCTAACTAATTAGTGATATAATTAGTTGATTATATTTTTAAGGGAGATTTTTGTCTGTGTCTACTAAACTTACCAGAATGCAACAGCGTCGGGGGACCGAAGCTCAGTGGGTTGACGCCAACCCCGTTCTTGCATCTGGAGAGGTGGCTGTAAACCTAACCAATGGATTTGTTAAAGTTGGAGATGGGTTCAGTACCTGGGAAGAATTGCCATATCAGTTTGGACCAACGGGTCCACGTGGAGTAGATGGGGAACGTGGACAGTCTGGTGTTGAATGGCTAGGAACCTGGCAAGCCGGAGCTACATACGCTCCACCAGTTGCTGTAGAGTATAACAACTCTGCATGGCTTTCTCTTCAAGAAAGTACCGGAGAATTTCCCGTAGAAGGGGCATTTTGGACAGAGTTAGTAACAGAGGTCGGACCAACAGGGCCAACAGGGGCTATAGGAGCAACAGGGCTACAGGGTAAATTTTTCGTTTCAGATACGGCACCAGCTAACCCAGCCCAGGGCGATGCCTGGTTTAATAGCCTAACAGCTAAGCAGTACATTAGATATGACAACTTTTGGATTGAAACCTCCGCAAACCTTGTTGGACCAACTGGTCCCAGAGGTGTTACCGGTCCAGGTGGCCCAACTGGACCTACAGGGCCACAGGGTAACACGGGAGAAAGACTTCTTGTTCTCGGGGTATTTGAGGAGACTTCTGAGCTCCCCCTCGAAAACAACAACCCCGGAGACGCCTATATCGTAGGAGATAACCTTTGGGTATATTCTATTGTCTTAAATTCTCAAGGAGAATTCCCATGGGTCGATGCCGGAGAGTCTCGTGGTGCGGGCGTAGCCTTTGGAGGTCTTACCGGTCAGATTCTGGTAAAGGCATCGGAAGATAATTTTGACACAGAGTGGATAGATAACCTTGAGCTTATCTCCGACCTCTCAGACGTAGATACTGAGAACCCCTTAAACGGTGAAGCCCTAATCTGGAATGATTTGCTAGGTAAGTGGGTAAACCTAAATACTGGTACCGGAAACTTCACCACATCAGCCGAACCACCAGAAGATGCAGCGAATGGAGATATCTGGTTCAGGACGCTTGATGGATTGGCTTATCTTTATTATGAAGATACAGACTCTGGACAGTGGGTTCAGCTTGGAGGTCCAAAGGGTCCAGTCGGTCCCCCAGGGGGTCCCACGGGTCCCACCGGGCCAACAGGCGCAGCATCTACCCTAATTGGTCCAACTGGACCAACCGGTCCCGAAGGTGGCCCCACGGGGCCGACAGGGCCAACGGGAACAACAGGCCCAGCGTTTGGAGAAGGCCTTAGCGATCTAACAGATGTAACCCTTGCCTCTCCGCAAAACGATCAGGTCCTAACCTACAGTGGCGCAATCAATACTTGGTATAACGCAGCTGTCCCCAGAAATATAGGAGAGCTTGAAGACATTGTCGTCTCTACACCTGGCAGCGGACAATCGTTACTTTTTAATGGAACCGACTGGGTAAATGATAATCCCTCCATTAATGATTCCTCAGATGTTGAACTGTCTTCTCCGATAGCTGGAAACTCTTTAGTATATTCTGGTACCCAGTGGTCCAACTCAACTTTGCAGTACAGCCTTAACAGTTTAACCAACGTGAATACTGCCGGACAGTCGTCTGGTAGAGTCTTGAGTTATAACGGAACGAATTGGGTACCGTCGACGGGAGGACGGGTCTTACAGGTTCAGTCGGCAACAAAGACTGATACATTTTCTACCGGAGCATATGTCATAGGCTTAGGGGCCGAGCTAGCGGATGTAGTCGGGGTATCTGTCAACATAACCCCAGAATCTGCATCTAGCAAAGTTCTAGTTACAGTTTCTGGAATAATGTCTACTAGCGATAGTACCCAGTATGTCTTCTTGCAGCTTCTTCGTAATATTGTTACAATTGCAAAGTCTTCCGACGCCG
>Ga0136586_1000461_pt1 | contig 10774 bp, 7 predicted proteins | sample AntRauMFilla1562_FD_104926 | JGI IMG/M metagenome (GOLD analysis project Ga0136586, IMG submission 104926) | Saline lake microbial communities from Rauer Islands, Antarctica - Metagenome Filla 1 #562 | ecosystem: Environmental > Aquatic > Non-marine Saline and Alkaline > Saline | place... | reverse complement strand
ACACCAGAATAAAAAATGCACTAAAAGGTATTGTCAATTTCTATGATTTAAAATTAGAAAAAAATTTTTCTAAAAAAAGAGTTATTAATGAAGAGGATGATTTTCAATTATTTCGAAAATTAAAGTCTATAGTATTTTTAATACGATTATCACAAGGTATGGTTAATTCTTTTTTCCATGATTTATTGCAAACACACATTCATACTGCAAAATTAAATACATCGACTATAAACTTACTTCTTTTTGCTTTGTTTAGTTTTATGATTTCAAATTTTATTGGAAACGAGTCTGTATTTACATGTTTTTTTTTGTTTATAAATTTATTTAGATCAAAATTAATATGTTTTTATGATGCTAATCATAGGATATTCACCTTAAAAATAAAGAAATTATTGATTACAAATTTAAATCAAATCTATTTAATAACACCTTGTTTTTCTAATTTCTAATTTTTATTTTGTATTGCAATATACATAGTAACATGTTATTTAAAAAAATACATCAAATTTTTTTTAATTTAAAAAAAATTAATTGATTAAAATACTATGTTGTTTTTAATTCGACCAAATACTTTTAAATATTCGAAAAATAAAAATAAAAATGATAAAATGAAGATCTGTATGAACGATATTAGAAATACCCAAAACAAAGTTTACGATGTAGTAATAGTAGGTGGTGGACACTCAGGGTTTGAAGCAGCGATGGCAAGTAGTAGAAGAGGTGCATCAACCTTATTACTTACACTTAATCTTGATAAAGTTGGGTGGCAACCGTGTAACCCATCTATTGGTGGTCCAGCTAAATCTACACTTGTTCACGAAGTTGATGCACTTGGTGGATGGATGGGTAAAGTTGCAGATCGTTGTTATTTACATAAAAGATTATTAAATTGCTCTAAAGGTCCTGCAGTATGGTCTCTTCGGGCTCAGACTGATAAAAAAGAATATTCGGAAGAAATTAAAAAAATTATAGATAACTCAAAAAATCTTGATATTCAAGAAGGTATGGTTAGTGATCTTTTCCTAAATAAAAACAATGAAATAGTAGGAGTTGGAACTTATTTCGGAGGATATTTCGACTGCAGAGCTGTAGTACTTACTACCGGTACTTTTTTAGGTGGAACAATATGGGTAGGATCGAAAAAAATATCAGCTGGAAGAGCTGGAGAAATGCCAAGTTTCGGTTTAACTCAATTTTTAAAGTTGAAAGGAATATCTATGGGAAGATTAAAAACTGGTACTCCTCCGCGGATTGATTCTCGAACTATTAATTTTAAAAAAATTCAAAAACAAGAAAGTGATAAGGAAGAAAGATGGTTTAGTTTCGATAAGTCAGAATGGAATTCCCGTGAAACTCTTGATTGTTACATTACTCATACTAGTTCAAAAACACTTTCTCTGATACGAAAGAATTTACACCTTTCCCCCAAATATGGAGGTTTTATGAGAAGTACAGGACCTAGATATTGCCCTTCAATTGAGGATAAAATCACTCGATTTTCTGATAAAGTTGACCATCAGATATTTTTAGAACCAGAAGCCCGGAGTATAAATGAAATTTATGTACAAGGGATGTCTACAGGACTTCCAGAGCAATTACAATCAAGATTACTTAAAACCATTCCAGGTTTGGAAGAAAGTGTGATGGTTAGACCAGCTTACTCAGTAGACTATGATTATCTTCCTGCCTTACAGCTAGAAAAAAATTTGATGTGTAAGATAAACGGGTTATTTTTTGCAGGACAAGTCTGTGGAACAACTGGATACGAAGAAGCTTCTGCACAAGGAGTTCTTTCTGGAATAAACGCGTCTTTATTTACAGAAAGAAATTCTATGATAACACTAAGTAGAGAAGGTTCCTTTTTAGGAACTATGATTGATGATTTATGTAGCAAAAAACTAAGGGAACCATACAGAGTGTTGACATCAAGGTCTGAATATAGACTTCTTTTGCGAGCAGATAATGCTGATTTAAGACTTACACCTATGGCTAGAAGGTTTGGTTTAATTTCAGATAGGGAGTGGATAAATTTTAAAAAAAAATTTGAGCATATCGAAATTGAAAATAAAAGATTGTGTTCAACTATTTTAAAAACTAATTCACTAATACGTAATATAATAAGTGAAGAAACCTCACAGATTTTAAAAAAAGAAATTACATTATCTCAATTAATATCTAGACCACATTTGAATTATGAAGATTTAAAACAACTCGGTATAGCTAACTGGGAAATTAGTTTTCAAGAAATCCAATTTATCGAAATTGAATTAAAATATGAAAACTATATTCGAAGACAAGAAAATATTGTTTTTAATATTGAAAAAATGATGGACGTTCAGATAGTAAAAAATATTAATTTTATGAAAATTAATCAATTATCAAAAGAAGGAAGAGAAAAATTAACAAAAAATAGACCAAAAGATCTTAGAGGGGTATGTCAAATGGGAGGAGTTAGTACATCTGATCTTCAGGTTATAATGATGTTGATCTTAAAGTAAAATTTCTAGATTTTTCTAATTGTTTAATCGTAAAATGGAAAAAATGAGATACCCGTATAACTTCTTAAGGCTGTAGGAATCTTTAGTCCATGTTTATTTTGAAAATTTTCACAAATACAACAAATCAATCTCGTAGTAGCACAAAGTGTAGAGTTTAACATTGTTACATATACATTTTGTCGTGATTTACAGTTTGTTTTAAACTCTATATTAAGTTTTTTAGACTGATGAGTGGTACAATTTGAACAAGATACAAGCTCACGAAATGTTCTGCTAGCAGGAAAGAATCCCACTATATCAATTTTCTTAGATGCAGAAAGGTTTATGGATCCACTAGGAATAGTTATAAGATTGAAAGGGATGTTTAAGGAGTGATAAAAGATTCTCGAATTTTCTAGCATTTCCTCAAATAATTTCCAAGAATATGTTTCTGATTTTGTAATTATAAATTGTTCTACTTTTTCGAATTGATGTACGCGGAAAATCCCTGAAGTATCTTTTCCATGACTACCTCCTTCTTTTCTAAAACATGTGCTAAATCCTGAATATCTTATTGGAAGTTTGGAGAAAGGAATCTGTTCACCATAATGAAATGCCGTTAATGGCTGCTCAGATGTAGCTATTAAAAACTTGTTATTACTATTCCCGACATTATAAAGTTGTTCTGAAAAATCACTAAGTTGTGTGCATTTTTTTAATAGTTCACTTTTCATAAAATATGGAGTTTGTAATCCTATGTATTTTTTTTTTGAAAGAAAATCAAGACCGTACCTAATAATCGAATAATTTAACAAAACTCCGCCATTTTTAAGAAAATATCCTCTATTTCCTGCTACAAATACTCCTCTTTTATAATCTACAGCATTGATTTTTCTTAGAAGATTGAAATGATTAAAAAGTAGGGTTTTTTTTTTTTGAATAGAACCAAATGAATTTTCAATCCTCATGTTTAATTCAGTTTGGGAAAAAATACAAGTATTATGAACTAAATTTCCAAACATGAACAGGGTGGAGCTTTGAAAACTTTTAAAATTTTCAAGTTTTTGGACTAATTTTAATAGTCTATTTTTAAAAAAAGCTAATACGATAAATAATTGCCGTTTCTTTTCGATTTTTAGTGTGAAGTTAAATTTTGATAGAAGACTAAATTTCCATTTGATCAAATCCTGATAATATTTGTATCCTTTTAACAAAATCCAAATTGTCAGAAATTGATCAATTTTTGAACTATCTCCAAACCTCCTTTTTTCTGACCCTCGGTAAATATCTGAAAATCCAGAATGTCCTAATTTTAATAAATTCAATTTGTTAATCATAAATTTTAAAATCACAGCCCTTTTGTAAATACAAAAATAGAATGGTAAGTAAAATCAACATCATTTTTAATCTAATATTTCTATTAAATTTTACCTCTAACTGTTATTGACAGCCAACTGATTTGAAGAGCAGTCGTAAAAAAAGGGGAAGTGTATCATGTGGACATGGTAGAGTAGGTAAACATCGGAAACATCCAGGTGGAAGAGGTAATGCGGGTGGACAACATCATCATCGAATTTTATTTGATAAATATCATCCAAATCATTTTAATAAGACAGGGATGAGGCGTTTTCACGATACAAAACAAAAACATCATTGTCCATCTATAAATATAGACAAAATAGTGGCCTATGCTAAAAAATAAATTTGGATTGTCCAGAAACAATAGATATTACAAAATGGGGTTTTTTCAAATTACTTGGAAAAGGAAAGCTCCCGTCAAAGCCTCTAATTATCAAAGCAAAGGTCTTCTCAAAAAAAGCACAAAATAAGATAGTTAAGTCTGGGGGAGCATGTGTTATATTACCGTAATGAAACAGTATATCCATGGCGTATTTTTATTATATTGATTGTTATGTATGCTAAATTAAAATTAATAAATTATATAAATGAATTGTGAAATTTCAATCCCTAAAAAAATAGAAGTTCAGGTAAATCCTTCTTTCGTAATTAACTATAAAATTCAAAATAGTTTAGAAAAAATAAATAAAAATAAAAACACCAGAAATTCAAATAGGAAAATTCAGATGATGGCTAAAAAAGTTGTTTTTGGAGAGGATAGTAGAAAAGCATTAGTTAACGGAATTAATGCCGTTGCAGATGCTGTTAAAATTACATTAGGCCCTAAAGGACGGAATGTAGTATTAGAACGATCTCTAGGTTGTCCTCAAGTAATAAATGATGGTGTAACAATTGCCAGAGATATAGAATTAGAAAATCCTTTAGAAAACACCGGAGCTAGGCTTCTCCAAGAAGTTGCTTCTAAAACAGATTTAAAAGCTGGAGACGGTACAACCACATCAACTGTTTTGACACAATCAATTGTTAATCAAGGCATCAAGGCTGTTGCATCCGGAGTAAATCCATTAGCTCTTAAAAGAGGAATTGAAAAAACATGTAGAATATTAATTAAAGAAGTACAAAAAACTGCAAGACCTTGCAATGGTATCGAAGATATACGAAATATCGCCACAATAGCAGCTGGAGGTAATGAAGAAATAGGAAGAATTATTTCTACTGCATTTGAAAAAGTTGGAAAAAATGGAAGTACTACTGTAGAAGAATCTCAATCTTTACAAGACGAAGTTGATTTTACCGAAGGAATGGAACTAGACCGTGGTTATATTTCACCCTATTTTGTTAAAGACATGGAAAGACAAATCGTGGAACAGGTTAATGCTAGAATTCTCGTCACCGATAAAAAAATTACATCTGTTCAAGAACTTGTTCCTCTTTTAGAAATGGTAGTAAAATCTAAAGAACCTCTTTTGATAATAGCTGAAGATATAACTGGCGAGGCGTTATCAACATTAGTAGTAAATAAAATGAGGGGTGTATTAGATGTTTGTGCTATAAGAGCTCCTGGTTTTGGTGAGAGACGCAAAGCATATTTAGAAGATATTGCAATCCTTACGGGTGCTACTTATATGGCAGAAGAGGTTGGTTTAACATTAGAAAATGTTTCGATAGATAAATTGGGAAAAGCAACTAGAATTGTTGTAGCAAAAGAAGCTTGTACAATAATATCCGAGGCATCCAATCAAGAAGCTATTAACAAAAGAATAGAATTAATCAGAAAACAAATTGAAAATACAGATTCGGAGTTTGATAAAGAAAAAGGTGAAGAACGTATTGCGAGATTAGGTGGTGGTATTGCAAGAATCAAAGTAGGAGCAGCAACAGAAACAGAATTAAAAGATAAAAAACTTAGATACGAAGATGCGATAAATTCAACTAAAGCTGCAATTGAAATGGGTATTACTCCTGGAGGAGGAGCAACTTTGATCAATTTAATTAAACTTATCCCAGGTATACAAGAATCATTCGACGATGAAGAAGAAAAATTGGGAGCAGCAATTATCGCAAAAGCATGTGAAGCTCCTCTTTTACAAATAGCAAAAAATTGCGGAAAAGAAGGGGAAGTAGTTCTAGATAGGTGTAAAAATATGGAGTTCGGAATGGGCTATAATGCAGCTACAGATTCTTATGAAGATTTACTTGAAAATGGTGTAGTTGACCCTGTAAAGGTAACATGTTGGGCTCTTGAAAATTCATGTTCTATAGCATCAATGGTTTTGACCACAGAAGCTTTAATTGTTGAGATACCTGAAAAAACTAAAAATAATTCTAAAGATGGAATGGGTGATTTACCTGGTGAAGAATATTATTAAAACAGAGATTAATCAGAAAAAGTAATATTTTCTGGAATTTAATATGTTGAAATATTTCACTATATAAAAATTTTAAGTCTAAACAACTTTTTATGCAAAAATTTCGAATTGGTTCCATTATTAATTCGATAAAATAAATTTCAGTCCAATCTCTAAAAGACTAATTTCATTAGTTTAACTATTGAAAAAAAAAATGATGATTATAAAAAAATTGAAAATTGATTTAATTAAATGTGATACGGTTGTCATAGTTATTCTGATTAAAAAAAGATTAATCCATTCTCCAAGGGTTCTATTATTTTTAGTTTAAGACCAAGCATATACATACTTACTTTATTATATCCGTTTTTAAATTTTGACTTCAGTAAAAAATTTTCATTGTAATATCCATCAAGAATATAAAACAAATCAAATCCTATAGATTTACATATAACTAATGTGTTGGTAATAAATAACCCTCTTTCTATCATTTGAGTTCCATAATAAAAATAAGCGTCATAAAAATAACAAGGTCTTTTACCCTTCACCGTTCTACAAGCTAAAGCATAGAAGCTTATTATTGATTTTTTATTATTTAGGACACCATTACGATTAATAAACGCATATTTAAATCCTTTAACGAACCTGATCCAATAAGTAAAGTCTATTAATTCAAAATGTTTATAAATTTTTTTTTTTTGGAAGTTTTTCTTCATATTTTTTAAATGGATCCTATAGTTTGGAATTTTTTTTTTTTTTGGAATGAATTTTTTCCAATCCAATAGCATTTTTTGATTTTTATAACTGCAATTTGTAAATTTACCTCCATTGAAGATCCCTTGTTTTTGGGGTTTTAATGAGAAATAAAAATAATTTGTTTTCAAAAATGGCCTTAAAAAAGGTAAGCCAGTCGTATAAATAGCATTTGTTTTTCCGAAACAGTTTATTCTCCTTGTTATTTCTTTTATCAAAACTTGGACGAATAATTTCTTTCTAAGTTTTTTTTGAAGACATAAGAAATTTATTTCAGAACAAAAAATTAATTGATTCCTGATTATTATTTTTCGAAAATTTGAAGTAATAAACCCATTTATTTTCTCGGTTCTATTAAATTTTAACCCTAGGTTTAAAAAAGACGTCCAGTTTGGACTGCAAATGGCAAACTTTAAAAATTCATGAACATAATTAAATCTTAAAAAGGAATAAAAGTCTTCAACATAATTATTATTCAACAGAGAATACAATCTATGAATAAATTTTGTACAACTTGTATCAATATCTTTCCATTTTAGATCAAAGGGGAGTAAAGGAAGTACCTTATTTAGAAAAAACATTTCAAATGTGTAAATATTTTCCAAATTTTTTTTTTTAAATGAAGCTTCTTATAATAACACTATGGTTAAATTTAAACAGTTAGGAGTATGTATTCAACTTTGCAGAATATGCGAAATATTGGGATTCAAAAAAGCTACGCATATCCAATCACTTACAATTCCCTATGCTCTAAAAGGTTATGATATAATAGGATATGCTCAAACAGGATCAGGAAAAACTCTGGCTTTCGTAATCCCATTACTTCAAAATATTTTAATTAATAGGGAAGAGTTTTCAGCTTTGATCATAGTTCCTTCTAGGGAACTGGCATTTCAGATTGCCTCACAGGGGGAAATGTTAGGTGGTGTTCTTGGAATAAAATTTGCAGTTTTAACTGGAGGAATTGACTATGTAACCCAAAAAGCGATACTTAAAGGAAAACCTAATATATTAATATCAACTCCAGGTCGTTTAGTCGAACATATTGGATCTTCGTTTATAATTCCAACTAAAACTAAATTTAGTTTTGTCGTTGATGAAGCAGATAAAATATTACAAATTGATTTTGACAAAGAATTGACATTTATTCTTTCAAAGCTTCCAAAAAATAAAAAAAATTTTTTATTTTCAGCAACTAAAACTCTAAAAATAAACAAAATTCAATCTAATTGGTTAAAAAATCCAATTAGAGTTTCTTTGAATCATAACTATAAACTTGTAAAAAATCTATCTCAAAGTTATTGTTTTATACCTCACAAATATAAAGAAACTTATTTGGTATATCTATGTAATGAATTCTACAAAAGCTCTATAATAACTTTTGTAGATACCCAACGGTGTGCTGAAAAACTTGCTCTTCTGCTTAAATTTTTGGGTTTTAAAGCTTCATGTATTCATGGTGGGATGAACCAAATTAGAAGGTTAAAAATCTTGGAAAATTTTAAAAATAGAAAAACACAAATTTTAATTGCAACTGATCTTGCATCAAGAGGTTTAGATATTCCATGTACTGATATTATAATAAATTTTGATATTCCTGTGTATGCTAAAGTTTATATTCATAGAGTCGGTAGAACAGCAAGAGCAGGAAAGTCTGGTAGAACAGTAAGTTTGGTAACTCAATATGATATCAGATCTTTTCAAAAAATAGAAAAAATAATTGGTCAAATCAGTGAAAAATATAATTTTAATTTTAATTCAGTGATAAAAATCCATAGAATTGTTGTTTGTGAAAAGGAAAGGTGTTTGAAAATACTGAAAGATCTTACAAAAATTCAATGTTGAATTAAAATTAAGTTTTATATTTTTTTCCTCCCCTAAAAGTACCCCATCCAATTAATCTCCAATGTTTATCAATTCTTTTACTCAACGTCACTTTATCCCCGAATTCACAGCATGTCGGGGTTGTTAATTGAAATTCGATTAAATGATTTTTTTTTTTTAAAATTTTCCCACCTGTACTTGAGCTACAAATATTAATCATAAGAATTTCATTTTTTAAAAATTCAGAAAATTTATAATTATCTTGAGATTTTCCTAATAATCTTCTCAAAGGTTTGAACGAAACATAAATATTGATATAAATTTCAGGAAGTTTATTAACATGACCTAATAATTGTCCAGATAATCTATCTGCTCTAGTCAAACTTGGGTCCAATAATGTTCCCACTCCAATAAGACCTCCAGGGACCGCTAACCTTAGTTTATTTTTTTCAGTGTTAAGAGATTGAACTTTGGTGAGTACAGGAAAGCATTTTAGTTTCCCTAGTTTATTCCTTTTTGAGATTCCAGGTCGAATTTCGATATTTTCTCCTATTTTTAATATTCCAGACCCTATCGAGCCACCAACTACCCCACCTTTTAAATCTTGAATATTACATCCAGGTTTATTTATATCAAAAGTTCTTATCAAAAACATTTTTAAATTTAAAGAAAGATCCCTTTGTGGACTGGGAATATTTTCGACGATCGCTTGTATCAAAATATCTATATTACATCGACGTTGGGCTGATATCGGTATTATTGGATTTGATTCAAAATCAGTTTTTTCAATAAATCTTAAAATTTCAGAATAATTATCTTTTGCTCTTTTTTTTGATATCAAATCTACTTTATTCTGTAGTACTATTAGATTTTTCATTTTCATAATTTCCACTGCAGCAAGATGTTCCGAAGTCTGAGGTTGGGGACAATTTTCGTTTGATGCAATTACTAACAGAGCGGAATCCATTATTGATGTTCCAGTAAGCATAGTCGCCATTAAAATTTCATGTCCTGGACAATCGATAAAACTGATGTGCTTTACTAAAACCATATCATAATGACATTGTTCGCAATATGGTATAGTTTTTATCCCCGACCCCATTGCTTTGTAGCACCCTGGTTTCGGACAATTTAAATTACTACATTTAAAAATTTTTGAATTTGCATAACCTAACTTAATAGTTATGTTTCTTTCCAGTTCATTTTTAAAACGAACTGTCTGGATACCAGTAATAGCTTTTACTAAGGTTGACTTACCATGGGCTACATGGCCGATTGTACCAATATTAATTGTAGCTTGATCATTAATAAAGAAATTTTCCATAAAAAACAAAATAATTTACGACACGCGTCCTTTATTTTAACAATTATGTTAATGAATTTTTATAATCTATAAAAATCTCTAATATCATCAAAGAAAGGTAATTCTAAGGCTTTGGTGGCTGTTATTCTTTTCATAGGATCAAGTCTTAAAAAAGATTTTAATAAAGAAATGGCTTCTAGATCTAAATTAGGAAAGATGAGATTTAACCTTTGAGGCATCCATTTAGGAAAATCATGCCAATCTTTAAAATCACTAATGCTTGGCCAATTTTTTGTATTTGGAGTTCCCATGATTCTGAATATAGCTAAAAGTTGTTCAAATTCACTTTCTCCACAAAAAAATGGAAGCCCGGTAAGCATTTCTGCAAGGATGCATCCGATTGACCAAAGATCAATAGGTGTTGAATAACATTTTGCACCAAGAAGTATTTCAGGAGACCGATACCAAAGTGTTACAACTTCATGTGTAAATTTTCCAATTGGAATGCTAAAGTTTCTACTTAAACCAAAATCAGCAATTTTTAGTTTCGTCCCATTGTCAATTAATAAATTTTGGGGTTTCAAATCTCTGTGCATGATTCCTTTTTGATGACAATAGTTTATACCAATTAATAATTGAAAACAAAATTCTTTTGATATTTTATTATCTAAACCGACTCCTTTTCCGTTTTTAGAAATCATGAATGCCTT
>Ga0136586_1000447_pt1 | contig 10881 bp, 5 predicted proteins | sample AntRauMFilla1562_FD_104926 | JGI IMG/M metagenome (GOLD analysis project Ga0136586, IMG submission 104926) | Saline lake microbial communities from Rauer Islands, Antarctica - Metagenome Filla 1 #562 | ecosystem: Environmental > Aquatic > Non-marine Saline and Alkaline > Saline | place... | reverse complement strand
TACTTTGTAACGCCTAGTAACCATCGTGTACACCACGCTCAAAATGAGATTTACCTAGATCGTAACTACGGCGGCGTTTTCATTATTTGGGATCGCATTTTTAACACTTTCCAGGCAGAGCTCGATGATGAAAAGCCCATTTATGGCGTTAGAAAAGCGCTACAGAGCTTCAACCCACTGTGGGCGAATGTGCAAGTATATACCCAGCTTACCCAAGACGCTTACAGAGCGCAGCGCTGGCAAGATAAAATCAGCATCTGGTTTCGCAAAACAGGCTGGAGACCGGCCGATGTAGACGCCAAATACCCCTTAGCAAAAACAGATCTTGGCAAATTCAAAAAGTATGACTTTGAACTAAGTTTAAGGGCCAAGCTTTACGCAATATTACAGTACACTATAATTGTAGGTCTTGGCTTAATTGTACTGCTATCTGGCGGCGCTTTAGTATTTTGGGAACAGCTTACTATAATTAGTTTTATTGCATTTAGTAGTTACAGCCTAGGCGCATTCTTAGAAGGAAAAGCCTACTCTACTTTATTAGAAGCAGCGAAAAATATAAGCCTTGTTGGTCTGGTCTATTTGATTACTTTGCCTACGGCTATGCAAGTTGGATTTGCGGTAGCGGGTATATTTGCTTTATTGTGCCTAGTGTTGCTTATTCGAATTCAACCGCAGCCAAAGGGTCAGGTTCATTCAAACTTATCGCCAAAAGATGTATTCAAATAAAAACTAAACTTCACCACTAATGTGCTCGTTAAGTTTACATTTAACAAAATCGATACCTATTGAATGTATTAGCGATATTGCTTATTCTCTTTTTGAACGAGACAGTAATTTATTTTAGTCGACTGCAAGTTATACGAATTTCAATTGACACTTATTATTAGCTTGCACACACTATCGCAGACTTATACTCAACCATACAAGCGAGGTCATTATGATATATGCAAATCCAGGGAGTGAAGGCTCTTTATTAACGTTTAAAGCCAAGTACGCTAATTTTATTGGTGGAAAATGGGTCGCCCCTGTTAAAGGCCAGTATTTCACCAACACGTCGCCCGTTAATGGCAGTGACATTTGCGAAATTCCGCGTTCTACCGCACATGACATAGAATTAGCGCTAGATGCCGCCCATGCTGCTCGCGACAGCTGGGGCAGAACATCAGTGACCGAGCGTTCAAATATGCTGCTGAAGATTGCCGATCGTGTTGAAGCCAATCTTGAAATGCTCGCCGTTGCAGAAACTTGGGATAATGGTAAAGCCGTGCGCGAAACCTTAAATGCCGACGTACCATTGTTCGTTGATCACTTTCGCTATTTTGCGGGCTGTATTCGTTCACAAGAAGGCTCCATGTCTGAAATAGATGAGCTTACCGTTGCTTATCACTTTCAGGAGCCACTGGGAGTAGTCGGCCAAATTATTCCTTGGAACTTCCCACTTTTAATGGCAGCTTGGAAATTAGCGCCGGCACTGGCTGCAGGTAACTGTGTTGTATTGAAGCCCGCAGAGCAAACGCCGGTCAGCATTTTGATAATGCTTGAGTTAATCGAAGATTTGTTGCCGCCAGGTGTGCTTAACGTCGTTAACGGCTTTGGTAAAGAAGCCGGTGAAGCATTAGCCACATCGACGCGTATTGCCAAAATTGCCTTTACAGGCTCAACCCCTGTCGGTGAGCATATTTTAAAATGCGCAGCAGAAAACTTAATTCCGTCAACGGTTGAGCTTGGCGGTAAATCACCGAATATTTTCTTTGAAGACATTATGAATCAAGAAGATGCATTTATTGATAAATGCGCTGAAGGCTTTGTTCTAGGATATTTCAACCAAGGTGAAGTGTGTACCTGTCCGTCTCGCGCCCTCGTTCAAGAAAGCATTTATGATGCGTTTATGGAGCGCGTGATAGCCAAAACTAAAGCGATTGTGCGTGGTAATCCACTCGATATTGAAACCATGGTTGGCGCACAGGCATCTAGTCAACAATATGAAAAGGTTTTGTCATACATTGATATTGGTAAAAAAGAGGGAGCCGAAGTGGTCATTGGGGGTGAAAAGCACTTAATCAATGATGACCTAGACTCAGGATATTATATTCAGCCTACAATCCTTAAGGGTGAAAACTCAATGCGTGTTTTCCAAGAAGAGATTTTTGGACCGGTTATAGCAGTTACTACGTTTAAAACCGAAGAAGAAGCATTGGCGATTGCTAACGATACTCAATTTGGTTTAGGCGCCGGTTTATGGACACGTGACATGAATCGCTCATATAGAGTTGGCCGCAAAATCCAAGCGGGTCGCGTATGGACAAACTGCTTTCATTTATATCCGGCGCACGCTGCATTTGGTGGCTATAAAAAATCTGGTATTGGCCGCGAAAACCACAAGATGATGCTAGACCATTATCAGCAGACGAAAAACTTGTTGGTTAGTTATGATATTAATCCAATGGGCTTTTTCTAGGCACTGGCATATTTTTTAGAAGGGTTGGCGCTGTGCCACCCCTACTGTGATAATCAGAAACGTTTTGCTGCTTGCGCTTATAAAAACTCGCATTATAAGGTTTAGCTGCTGCACGATAGTGCGCTGCCCTTTTGCTGTTTACTTGGTGGCTGGGCAAATACCGACCACTCGCTGCGCGTCTCAAATGGGTGCGTTACGGCGGCAAGTAAAGATTCACACACCGAAAAATCGTCGTTTTCTGCCGCTGCAATAGCGCTTTGTAAATGATGATTACGCAGCACGGTGAGCGGATTAATGTTCAGCATGCGGTCTTGAATATCACTAATCTCACTCAAATGAATCTCTTCATGCTGTTTAGCGATCTCTAATTGATGCTGCATTACGCCTTGATACTGCTTACACCACAGCAGTAAACGCGGCACTTGCTTAAAACCTTTGGCAAAAAGTGAGCCATCGCTTTGCATAATGTGCGCTAGTTGCTCACTTAATTGTCTAAATGAAACGTGTAAGTCTGCAAACTCGTCTTTCAATATTTGCATAAATTCATCGATACAGACTTGGGTTTGAGCAGTTTGCTCCACAAAAAAGCCAAAGCGTTGATGCATAAGTCCTTGGTATGATGTAATGAAAACTGGTTCAAATTGTGAAAGTGCGTTTTTCAAGGCATCGACCTCGACATGTTTAGAAAATGCGTGAGCAAGAGCGTTTAAGTTCCAAAGCGCGATGACCGGCTGCTGATCAAATGCATAGCGCCCGCTGTGGTCAGAGCGATTACAAATATAGTTGGGAATAAAGTCGTCTAAAAATGCGTACGGTCCATAGTCAAAAGTAATGCCGTGTATCGACATGTTGTCGGTATTCATCACGCCATGATTGAAACCATAGGCCTGCCATTTAGCCACTAGGTGGGCAGTGCTAGCGATTATTTCAGTTAACATCGCTAGGTGCGGATTGTTGGCGTTCAAACATGCGCTAAAGTGATGTTCAAAACAGAACGCGAAGAGTCTATCAAGCTGATTTTTTTCGCCATGACGATGAAAATATTCAAAGTGACCAAAGCGTATGTGACTCTCACAAGTGCGGATCATCATAGCGCCTAGCTCGAGCCCATCGCGCTTAACACGCTCTTGTGTCGCAATTAAGCACAATGCCCTGGAAGTCGGAATAAACAAGGCGTTAAGCGCCTCACTGGCTAAATATTCACGAATGGTTGAGCGCAAAACCGCCCTGCCGTCGGCATGTCGACTGTAAGGCGTAGGCCCTGCGCCTTTTAGATGCAGGTCAACTAATTTGCCAAGCGGTGTTTTTATTTCACCGAGCAGCAAGCCTCTGCCGTCCCCTAACTGCGGATTCCATTGACCAAATTGATGTCCTCCGTATTTTTGCGCGACGCTGTTAAATGCCATCGGGTGCTGAGGGTCAAACAGCTGTTTAATTAAATTGTCTGAGTGTAGCGCATTAATGTCTATTCCCAGTTCATGCGCCAATGCAGTATTTGCTAGTGCAACGCGAGGACCCAGCATGGGGGATGCCTTAACTGGGCTGCATAAATCAGCTAACTGCTTAGCGTAATAATGATGCAATTGCATGTGTTGTCCTTTTGTAGATTACCGAGTTAATACCAAACGACTTGTCCTTTTTTAACCATATTGTTATCGAACTCAACGGCAATTCAGTTCAACTGCCAATTGAGACCAAGGGGTCAGAGACCAAGGGGTCAGAGTCATTGGAGACCGAGACCAGAGATCAAGGGGTCAGATCAAGGGGTCAGAGTCATTGAAACCCTAAATCGACAAATGTACTAAAGTAGCAGTATAGACTTAAGAGACCATAAGAGACCAAAGGGTCAGAGTCATTGAAACCCCAAATCGACAAATGTACTAAAGTAGCAGTATAGACTTAATGGTACTCACGAATAGAACTTTCAAACCCAAACCCGATTTAGTTCAACGAACCTGACCCTTCGATCCTCGATTTCGATCCTCGATTTAGTTCAACGAACCTGACCCTTCGATCCTATTTTCTCCGATCCTATTTTCTCATGGGTGATAACACGCCGCCTGTTTACGCCATAGGGCATGTTAAGGAAAAGCTTACTATTAGTGGCAATTCTGGTGACTTTGTCAATGCTGTTATAACTTTTGCACTTGCCGCATTGACCAATATTCTGTGGGTAAGTTGAAGACTCCATCATTTTTTATCTAGATATTGAATCTTTTTATCCATTAATCTTTCCCTATCGGATAAGGCTTGATTGTTTTTATGGATGACCAGAGATTTTTTGTCTATACCTAAAGCATGCATTTATGCATAGTTTTAATAAAGCATAAGGCCTGCTAGAAAAGTTTTCGACACGGTATCGCACAAAATTATTGTTCAATTATGCCTTGTTCGCCACACGCTACCTCGAGGAAACCCGCCAAACGAACTCATGCTATGATATAATTTACCCTTGAAGGGGATATATTATTTATATTCAATGAGAATGTTTATAAGGTAATAGCCTCTCTTTAAATGTTTCCTGGCGGATTATAAAGCCAGATCCAACGACCTCACCTTTTAAAACGGTTTTTTAATGAAACAATTGGCTCCATTTCTCAGCAGTGCTGAAACCAACATGTCAGATAACCCTAATCAAAAAACACTAATTGATTTATGGTCAAAAATTGAGAAAAGACAAAAGCGTAATCAAAGCTTTGTCGTTAAAAAAGAGCAGTTGTTCGAGCAGTTCGAGGAGAAGGTATTGCCCACAGAGCAAGCGCATGGGCAGCAAGCATTCGAATTGGTTGAATTTTTAGTCACGTTTTTGGTGCGTAAATCATTATCTAATAATCAACGTGAAGAACTACTTAATTGGATAGAAGATAAACTCAACTATATTCGCAATCATCCTTTTCTAGGCAATTTTGACCATGAGGCTTTGCAAAAAAAAGTAAATGACGCAATGGTCACATTCTCGCAATCACAAAATTTAGAAGTTGACGCGCGTGATATAGAGCAAGTTCGTGCAGAAATTAAACTTATGTTCGATGATAATATGCACTTAAGCGATGAGGAAATAACTAAACTTATACGAGATCCTCGACTGTTAAACGAATTTATTGAGCAAATGAATGATGCGCTAGATGAACAAGAAGCCGCTGCTAATGATGAAGGTGAACAACACAATGAGCCATTTCAAGACTTCTTTGGTCAACAAAATGAAGAGGATGACTTTCAGCAACATACCTCACAAGATCCAAAGCAAAAAGATTTAAATAAATTATTCAAAAGTGGGCAGCTGAATAAAATCTATAAAAAGCTAGCGGCTATACTGCATCCAGACAAAGAGCAAGATCCTGCCAAAAAACAAGAAAAACATATTCTTATGCAAGAATTGTCTGCAGCACGTAAAAATAAAGACGCCTACACACTTTTGCAACTTTACCAAACGCATATTAACGACGGGGAATTTAGCTTTGACGCAGAAACATTGCAGTCGATGCAAGCATTGCTCGAAGAAAAGTTGTACCAGTTAGATGACGAACTAATTGCCGCCAAATCTAATAATGATATGGCTACCTTAGTATGGCGCAAATTTTCAGAGCGTAGTAAAAAATTAACAGAACAAGGGTTTAAGCAACACATTGCAGAGCTCGAAGAAGAGTACTACCAGCAAAGTATATTGATGAAACAAAATAGTAGTGTTGCCAAAATGAAAAAAACATTGCAGCAAAGAATTGAAGATAACCGCGTATGGGATGGTTCAAGCCCAATGGACTTCTTGGACATAAAAGACTTCAATCCTCCATTCTAATTCGAACAAGCGGTCAGGTTTATAGGCAGATCGAGGGGTCAGGTTCGTTGAAGCCACAACATCAAACAATTGATTTCGTCGAGTATTTCATGATGTGGCAAAATTCCTGCGAACGTCTATCGCCACCATGATCTAAATAACCCACATAACGGTCTAATTGACGAGATATTTGTTCGACAAATTTTTTGTTGCCTAGAACTCGTGATCTATTTGTAGACCTTGAAATATGCTTTACCGTTTCGTCTGCCAGTGTATGTGACAACAAGTCATTATAGCTTTTTTTACGCTGTTGATTGCTTTCACCAAGCGAAAGATATAGCGGGTGTGGTGTAATCAAGTCTATATGTTTGTTTGCGCCATTAGTGTGGTAGCTACTCCAAGGGTAATCCCTAGGATGCTTTACCATATTTGCTCTTACTGGATTCATTTCGATATACTGATATAAATTTATTAGGTACTCATCACTGTCGACTACGCTAGACTTAAATCGTCCCTCCCACAGCGTTCCCGAGCGCTGATATGTGGTGTTAATATAACGGACATAGTAGCGGCCTAAGCTTTGCATTACCTTGCTAACGCCAGTGTAATCCTCTCCCGTTAACAGAAGATGAACATGATTCGTCATCAGTACAAAACAATGTACTTTTACTTTAAACTTTTGCGCATTTTCTTTTAGTTTGCTTAAGTACACAGCGTAATCCGCTGTTTGAAAAAAACATGGATTACGATTATTCCCGCGCTGAATCACGTGAACAGGAACATTGGGAACTATAACTCGTGGACGACGGGCCAATCTAATTCACACCATTCTTATAAGTAGCGTCAGCAACTGTACTAAAATAGTAGATTAAACTTAACTGTACTCACGAATAGTGCTAGTGAAATAAACGCCACTTTAGTTCAACGAACCTGACCCTTTGATCTGACCCTTTGATCTTACCCCACTTCCTTAATCACCTTCGCCACTGACTTAGCATCATTCATCACATAAAAGTGTACCCCAGGCAGTCCAGCATCCAGTAACTCTTGAGTTTGCTTTACCGCGTGCGCAATCCCAAGTTCCACCACATGCTCAGGATTTTCAAGCACCTCATTCACAAAATCATCGGGGAAGTTGACGTAAAAGTGGCGCGGCACAGACTGGAGTTGCTTGACCGTGCGAATGATTTTCAGACCCGGAATAATCGGCACAGTAATATCCGCCGCACGGCATTTTTCGACAAAGTTGAAAAAATGCAGGTTTTCATAGAACATTTGCGTGGTGATATAGTCTGCGCCTGCCTTTATCTTGTTTTTCAAGTGCGCTATATCATTGTTAAGATTCGGTGCTTCAAAATGCTTTTCAGGATAGCCGGCCACGCCAACGCTGAAGTCAAGTGGTGAACAAGCGTTAATATTATCTAAAAACCGCCCTTGCTTTAAATCCTCTATTTGACTCACCAAATCACTGGCATATTGGTTAGTGGTGCGTCCAGCGGATATCTTTTTATTGTAGTTAGGCCCGTCACCCTTCAGCGCAAATACATTGTGAATGCCTAAAAAGTTAAGCTCTATTAGCGCGTCTTCGGTTTCTTCTTTGCTAAAGCCGCTGCACAGAAGATGCGTAACGGTATCAATTTTAAAGCGGTTTTGAATAACGCCGCAGATGCCAATAGTACCAGGGCGCTTCTTATAAATACGGCGGGTGACTGAGCCGTCTACCTGTTCGTTGTAAAATGCACCTGAGGGATGTGAGGTAACGTCTATCCAAGGTGGGTTATAAGGGGCTAGCATGTCAACCACATCAACAACATCTTGAATAGAGCTGCCGCGCGGCGGCGGTACAATTTCAAAACTGAACAGCGGGTTGGTCGCTTTGTCTATGTGTTCTATTACTTTCATGGGTACTTTCTCTGTGTTAAATTTTGAAAATTATTATGTGTGTTTGAAAACTGCTTAAGCCTTAGTTGTCTCATCAAAGCTTATACAACGGCCAGTTCAGCTTGAACGACGGTTTCAGCCTGCTCAGGCTCATAGTCTAAATTCGCCGCCAGCCAACGCTCAGCTTCTTTAACATGCATGTTTTTGCGCTTGGCATAGTCGTGCACCTGATCTTGCGTAAGCTTTGCCACTGCAAAATATTTAGATTCAGGGTGGGCGAAATACCAGCCACTTACCGCTGCGCCGGGCCACATAGCGAAGCTACTAGTGAGGGTCATGCCAATGTTATTTTCAACGTCTAGTAGTTCCCACAGCACGTCTTTTTCAGTGTGTTCAGGACAGGCCGGGTAGCCAGGCGCGGGGCGAATACCTTGGTAAGATTCGCGAATGAGTGCGGTATTATCAAGCTTTTCATCTTTAGCGTAACCCCAATACACCATGCGAATTTGCTGATGTAAGTATTCTGCTAGCGCTTCGGCTAAACGATCCGTCACCGCTTTACATAAAATACTGTTGTAGGTATCGTTTTCTTTGTCATATTGGGCAACGAGTTCATCCCCACCAAAGCCAGCAGACACCGCAAACGCGCCTATGTAATCTTCGATACCGTCATTTTTATGCGCTATATAGTCGCTTAAACAACGGTTGAACTGGCCCGTGGGTTTTTTACTTTGCTGGCGTAAATGGCACAGCTTTTTATTTACTTTGGTGCGGCTTTCATCAAAGTACACTTCAATGTCATCCCCCACTCTATTGGCGGGGAATAAACCAAATACGGCTTTCCCGCCAATGCGTTTATTGCCAATGATCTCGTCTAGCATCTTGTTGGCATCGTTAAACAAATCGGTGGCAACTTCGCCTATAAGCTCATGTTCTAGTATGCGTGGATACTTTCCGCTTAGCTGCCAGGTCATGAAAAACGGCGTCCAGTCTATGTACTCGCGCACAATATCTAAAGGCACATCATCAAGCACGGTCACACCTAGTTTTGCTGGCTTTACCGGCACGTAATCATCAAAGCTAATCGGCGCCGCATTAGCGCGTGCTTGTTCTAAACTCACTAAGGTAGAACGAGGACCCTTCGCATAATGGCGGGCGCGCACTTTTTCGTACTCTTTATCTATGTTGGCCAAAAACTCGGCCTTGCCGTCATTTAGCAGTGTTTGCACCACCGACACCGAGCGCGACGCGTTAGGCACATATACAACTCCATGCTTATAATGCGGCTGAATTTTTACTGCGGTATGCGCTTTTGAAGTCGTCGCGCCGCCAATTAACAAGGGAATGGTGAAGCCTTGACGCTGCATTTCTTTGGCAACGTGCACCATTTCATCTAAAGACGGCGTGATTAAGCCCGAAAGACCAATTACGTCTACTTTAAGCTCGCGAGCGGTAGTGAGTATTTTTTCACACGCAACCATTACGCCTAAATCGGTAATGGCGAAGTTATTGCACTGCAGCACCACGCCTACAATATTCTTACCAATGTCGTGTACGTCACCTTTAACAGTGGCCATTAGCACTTTGCCATTGTCGGTAATTTCGGTTTTGCCCTCTTCAATAAATGGCTGCAAATGGGCCACGGCCTGCTTCATTACCCGCGCCGATTTAACTACCTGAGGCAAGAACATCTGGCCTTCACCAAATAGGTCGCCCACTATGTTCATACCGTCCATTAAAGGGCCTTCAATAACGTGAAGGGGGATCTTGGCTTCGAGTCGGGCAGCTTCGGTGTCTTCAATAATGAAGGCGTTAATGCCTTTTACTAAAGCATGCTCTAGGCGTTTATGGGTGCTTAATTCACGCCAACTTAAGTCTAAAACGCTGCTTTTTGCGCCGCCGGTGCTGCTGTATTTTGCCGCTACGTCTAGCAGTCTTTCGGTTGCGCCGTCATCGCTATTTTGCACCACATCTTCTACTGCCTTGCGTAAATCGGCCGGCACGTCTTTTAATATGGCGAGCTGACCGGCGTTAACAATGCCCATGTCCATGCCGTTTTTAATAGCGTAGTACAGAAATACGGCGTGAATGGCCTCGCGCACGGCGTTGTTACCGCGAAACGAAAACGACACGTTTGACACGCCGCCAGAGATCATGGCGTGGGGCAAATTCTTTTTAATATCGGCAGTGGCTTCAATAAAATCGACCGCGTAGTTGTTGTGCTCTTCAATGCCGGTGGCCACAGCGAAAATATTGGGATCGAATATAATATCCTGGGGCGGAAAGTTAAGTTCATCTACGAGAATATTATAGGCGCGCTGGCAAATTTCGACTTTTCTGGCGCGGGTATCGGCTTGACCCACTTCGTCAAACGCCATAACAATCACCGCAGCGCCATAGCGGCGAATAAGCTCGGCTTGCTCACGGAAGTTGTCTTCGCCTTCTTTTAGACTGATGGAGTTGACAATACCTTTACCCTGCACACACTTTAGGCCCGCCTCCAATATGTCCCATTTGGACGAGTCAATCATAATGGGGACTTTGGCAATATCAGGCTCACCAGCTATCATGTTCAAAAAGCGCTGCATGGCCGTTTTTGAGTCCAACATGCCTTCATCCATGTTGATATCGATAATTTGCGCGCCGTTTTCTACCTGCTGTAAAGCCACCGACAGGGCGTCGTCATACAATTCTTCAACAATGAGCTTTTTGAACAAAGCTGAACCTGTCACGTTTGTGCGTTCACCTACGTTAACAAATAAGCTCT
>Ga0136586_1000436_pt1 | contig 11018 bp, 12 predicted proteins | sample AntRauMFilla1562_FD_104926 | JGI IMG/M metagenome (GOLD analysis project Ga0136586, IMG submission 104926) | Saline lake microbial communities from Rauer Islands, Antarctica - Metagenome Filla 1 #562 | ecosystem: Environmental > Aquatic > Non-marine Saline and Alkaline > Saline | place... | reverse complement strand
TGTTCCCTAAATAAATAGAAAAAATCAATTCATAAAACTAAAAGAATCAGTTTTATGAATCCATGAGCCTAGACTGCTAGTGTTTCAAATTAAAGTAGAAAAGATTTGTTTTTTACTTCAGTTCTTTGTAATGCTTTCGCTATTTTGATTTCATATAAATTTAAACGAAGCTATTCCAAAAAATGCTCTTTAAAACCTTCCTAAGTATAAATCGTAGTTGCCGCTTTTTTTTTCTCAATTACAGATCTAAAAAACTGCCATAATTCCTAATCCTGTCATTTCTTACAACTTCTGAATTAGCCCTTTTATTTTTTTTCAAATCCAAAACCATAAACCCCCATTACTGAACCCATCGAAATAAATGCCTCTGGATCTATAATTTTCACCGTTTTAAGAATCGATTGAGAATCTTTTTTCTTTGCTAAAAGCATTAAGATCTTTATATCCTTTTGCGAGAAACCATCTTTTGCTTGAAGTTCGGTGATACCTTGGTCGTGGTTCGAAACAAGCTCATTTTTTATTTTATCAAACATCTCTGTGAAAATAAAAATCTGAACAGATTGCTTTCTGCCCTCAATCACCAGATCAACACAATACGCACTCACACTCATTGCTACAAAACCATAAACAACTTGCTCTATAGAACCCATAACAAAATAGGAAGACGATATAATTATTAAATCCAAAGTCAAAATAAGCTGACCAGGACTATAGTTTCGGTATTTATTAATCATCATAGCAACGATATCCGTGCCTCCAGTACTGCCTCCTTGAGATAGAATAATACCCGCACTAGCACCTGCCATTGCACCTCCAATTATAGCACTCATAAATCTATCACTCACAAATGGTTCAGTAATAATAGATTGCAATAGCCATAAAAAGAAGGATAACACAAATGTGGCAAATATTGTTTTTATTCCGAAGCCAAAGCCTAGAATCTTCAAAGCAGCAATAATTAATAAACCATTAATGATAAAGACGGAATACCCAACTTTAAAACCCATCATAAAATAAATAATGGTTCCGATTCCACTTACTCCTCCTCCAACAATTTCCGATGGAATAAGAAAACCGGTCCACGCTAGGGCATTTATGAAAAGTCCAAACGCAATAATATAATAGGATTTAAACTGCTTATTGAAATTTAAAGTAGTTGTCATATTATTTTAATGTATTAAATTCTGTATATCAAATTATATTTGTGCAAAATTATGTTGAAATCAATATATACCAAATTATATTTGTATTTATTTTATATAAACCAAAAAATATTCGTTTTAAACATGAAGAATGAATTAGACTCGAAAGATATTCAGATTTTAAGTCTTTTGCTGAATAATGCTCGGTTATCAAACAAAGAGATTGCTGCAAAGATTGAAATTGCACAGTCTAGCGCACACGATAGAATTAAGAAATTAACTCAGAAAGGATATTTGAAGGGGGCAAATGCCCAAATTGATCAAAAAAAGCTAGGACTTAATATTGAGGTAATGTTAGCTATTAAGCTAAACAAGCAACACCGTTCAATAATTACAGATTTTTTGGAGAAGGCATCTCAATTACCTGGTGTTATTCAATTATTTCATATGGCAGGTGACAATGATTTTATTTTGCACATCGCAGTAAAAGACTCTGACGAGTTAAGGAGCTTTATTCTCGATAGATTATCTACTTTAGATTATCTACACAGTACTCAGACTACTATGGTTTTACACAATGAAAAGGTAAATAATATTCTATAATTATTTGGTAAAGGATTTGATTTTCAATGAGTTGATTAAATTATAAAGAATATTTAATTTGGTATAATTTTTTTATATTGTTGTGTATAGTTTTTACTCAACCGTTGTATTTGATAATAAATCGCCTATTTTTTTAGGTTTTTTTATACCGCTTAATCCTGTGATTAATATTGGAATTAAATAAACGGAATTATTAATTCAAATATATTTAGGGAATTCTGAATAATAATTTTAATAAAATGAAATCTACCACTTGAATTCACTCTTAAATTAAAAATTCGCTTTCCTATAGTTGTATGAAATATAGATTCGAAAACAATAAAATATAGATAGAAGAAGGGAATAAAAATATAGGATGGAATAGTTTTTTCTTTAAGGTCAATCGAATTATTTTTAACTTTTATATAGATTCACATAATCAGACTTATCATTATTAAGTCAATAAATGCACCAGCAAATCTTTTTAAATAATATTTATAGTTCAATGTTTTAATTTTTATTTAGTTTTCAAATGATATGCAATGCCAAAGTTATTATTAGTGCGGAGGCAGGAAATTAATTCCCCTTAACGTTTTGTGTATGAGCATTCCGGATGAAGAATGGCTTTTGCCATTAACACCAATTTAGTTTTTAAATGTTGTATTAAAATTTGAATTATACTACAACGTAGCTCAGCACAGGTTTTTTACTTAGTTTAGGAAAAAAATAATTAGCATAGCATTAGCTACGGTAATTGTTTTTGATAAAAAGCAGGCGAAAAAAGCCTGTGCCGAATTCGTTTCGGTAAAACGATTTATCGTGATATTATAGGTTTATATTGGTATTAAACAGTGTTGTGCTATCGCAAAATCTGGTAAGTCTTATGATGAAAGTTACTTTTCTGGGTTGCCTAAATAAATAGAAAAAATCAATTAAAAAACTCAAAGAATCAGTTTTATAAATCCATGAGCCTAGACTACTAGTGTTCCAAATTAAAGTAGAAAAGAGTTGTTTTTTACCTCAGTTCTTTGTTATGTGTAGTTATTGAATCTTTTTTTGCGTAATCATATTATGTGCCTTACGCAAGTTTCCTAAACCAGAATCCATATTTCTACTTTTAAGCCATAGTCCGGTTGTTAAGAAAGAGTTACCCGTAAAATTTTGTTCAACCAAAGTTAGATTGTTGTTAGGGTTAATAATCAGAAACCTTTCACCATACCCATCTGTCCAAATGGTTTTACTGTCGGATGCTATCCACCATTGATAACCAAAACCATCATAACGGCCATAATCTATATGGTTTTCTTTAAGGTCGCTGTAAGAAGTTGTGCTTTCTTTAATCCAAGTTTCAGGTAAGATTTGTTTTTCTCCCCAACTACCATTGTTGGCTACCATAGCTCCAATCTTCGCCAAATCTCGCGTACTCATGAAAATGTAGTATTGTTTGTGCATTGACTTTTTCTTTATTAAAAACCAAGTGTCTCCTAATATTACATTCTCTTCTGAAAAATCTTGCATTCCTAGTGGTTTTGCTAGATGCTCTTCAAAAAATTCTCCAATTGAAGTTCCTGTCTCTTGGATAAATATTGTTCCTAATACATTTGCATCGAAATTATTCATAAAAAAATAACTTCCTGGTTTATGACTTTCTCTTTCTGGACGATCAGTAATTTGAGAATCATGTTCTCCTTGCGCTGGTAAATAAATACCTGATTTAGCCATCAATAAGTCTCGTATAGTTGCACTCTTTTCTTGGCTGGTTAATGGCGTAAATTCGTCTATTTGAAGTTCAGTTAAAGTCTTGTTTATATCAATTAGCCCCTTATTAATTGCTATTCCATATAATACGCTCATAATGGCTTTACGAATAGAAGCTGTGTTCATTATTTTATCTGTTGGACCATATTCATAGATTATTTTTTCATTTTCAAGAATGATTATAGCTCTAGTTCTTTGAGGCTCTTTTTTGGGTGTTAGCGTTTTTTTAACTTCCTCACTTACAGGATTACCATATGCTAGTTCTGTCTGAAATTCAGGTGAAGGATTACTAACCCTCGGAACTATTGAATAGATAAGTATAAATAGGAACAAAATTCCGACACTTAAAAGAATCAACTTTATTGTTTTTTTGAACTTCATTTCGTCTTTTTTTGTTAATTACACACAACGTCTCGGCTATGGTTAGTACGGGAATTAAAATTACTGAATTTCCGATTAAGCACTTAGACAAATCTTTTTATTTTGTTTTATCTTTTTTGTTCTAAAACCATATCAAAAGATTTGGCGGACTTCCTTAAAAGCGCTAAACTTTGGGTTAAGCACCAAAACCCGTATTAATTATAGCCATTGTTGTACATAGTGCTTTTTCAGTTTTCAAATTTCATATATTTAGTTTCTAAGTTAAAGTCAGACCATTTAATTTTTAACGTGTCATTTTTTGTTGACGTAATGGTTCCTTTTTGGACAAAATCGTTGTAATAAATTGTGATTTTATCTCCGTCCAAAATGTATGGCATATGTCCGTCTCCATCATAGTCAACCACAAGAAAATCTTTTGAGGTTATCCAAAAATCAGCATGAGGTCCGTTTGGGTCTTGAGTCCAAATTCCAAACACTTGAGTTGTGTCAATCGTTAAATTTCGGATTATTGTCTTTTCAGGTCGTTTTATATTTTCAATTTCAGGGCTATCAGTATTATACTCCGAAATCATCAATCTTTCTCGGTTATCTGGGTTTGCCAATTCATTATAACCATTTAGAGAATCAGTTTTTAATTCCGATTCTGCGTTTGAGTTTAGTTCGTCATTTTTTCTTTCGTTTTTGCACGAAATACTGATTAAAATCAGAATGAAAATGGGTATGTAATTCAGTTTTTTCAGCATTATGTACAACGTAAGGATAACACAACAAGTTGTCTTATCCTTATTTTATTGATAATATAAACTTAGTGATTTTTTTATGGTCTTAAAAGTATTAACATTAAAAGCATGCTTTAATAAACGGTGAAATCTCGGAGGTAATTAATCTACCTCTCAAACCAGCCATAGCGCTGGAGTTTTTATATGCTTCATTAATGAGTGAGTAACCCAATGTAGTTGTTGTTCTTAAAATAGAGTTGCAATGATAGATCGCACAGTCGGTTACATATAAGTTTTGAGATTTCTTTCACACTTTATAACCATAACTTTATGTAGCTTTAAAATTATGAAAAAATATGATATTTTTGTGTTCGGAACCGGTATCGCAGGTAAGGTAGTTGCGAGAAATTGCGCGCAGGCTGGGCTAGCAGTCGCTATTATAGATACTCGAGAATATGGGGGAACCTGCTCGCAGCGGGGCTGCGACCCTAAAAAAATCATGCTCGCACCTATAGAGGCTTACGAGCATGCCAGCAAACTCCATGGTTACGGTATCGCAACTATGCCGGTGCTAGATTTTGGGCAAATACACCAGTATGCAAAGAAATACACACAAGGTATCCCTGCAAAAACAGAGGAACAGCTGCAGGATGACGGCATTGCCTGTTACCGCGGTGAGGCTATTTTTAAAAACCCGCACACGGTTACCCTAAATAAAACAGATATATACGCAAAAACCTTTGTAATTGCTACGGGTTTAATTACGCGACCCTTAACTATTCCTGGTGCCGCGTTTCTAAAGGAATATGACGATTTTTTAAACTGCTAAAAGCACCAGAAAAGGTGGTTTTTATAGGTGGCGGTTACATAGCCTTAGAATTTGGCCACATGCTCGCTAGAGCTGGCTCTAAGGTGACCATTATAGAAACAGGCAATCGCATTTTAAAGAATTTTGAAGAATCTGTCACATTAAAATTACAAAAAATAACCGAAGACTTGGGCGTTGATATTATTCTTAACGCACGAGCATCGTCCATAGAAAGGATAAATGGTCGTTATGTCGTTAATTATGGTAAAGAAGACGGCATACATCAGGTAACCGCAAGTGAGGTCTTTAATACCTCTGGTCGTATACCGGCAGTTAAATCGTTAAAGCTAGAACTTGCAGGCGTGGTCACTTCTAAAACAGGTGTTGTGGTTAACGAGTTTATGCAAAGCATTTCACAACCGCACATCTATGCCTGCGGCGATGTGTCGTCTATGGGCTTGCCCTTAACACCGCTAAGCGGTTTACAGGCAACCATAGTTGCAAATAATATTTTAGGGAAAAAAGAAGAACTACAATTACCTGCAATTCCTAGCGCTGTTTTTACGATACCGCAACTCTCAACGATAGGTCTTACCGAAAAACAAGCATTACAGCAAGGTCACGAAATCACGGTTTTAGAAAATGATGCAAGCAACTGGTTTAATGTCCGCCGTATTAAAAGTGACGGTTACCAGTATAAAATCATTCTAGAAAAAGAAACAGGAGCAATCCTGGGTGCTCACATCATGGGAGCAGCGGCAAGTGACCAAATTAATATGTTTGCAATAGCCATAAAAGCAGGCATGAATATGGAGGGCCTTAAGAGCACCATATTCACATACCCTAGTTGGGGTAACGATATTTTAAGTTATAAATAAACGGCTAAGTTGCTTTATTAACGTACTTGAAAAAATTCGTGCAAATAACTACCGATACCCGATAAATCACCTAGTAAACAACGCTCTAAACTTATACGTGAAAGGTTCTAAGACGGGCAAACACTCCTTCTAAAATTGCATCAGGACCAATGTAGGGATTGCCATCTGCTATCGAATTACTTTCAGCTTCATTCCATTCGATTTTAGGATGCATTAACCCAAGGACAGTTAGAATATCGCCAGTTGCAAAAACCATTGGTTATAAAGTTGAAAATTTCCGTTATAACTAGATAGGTAAAAGGAAAACACAATAAAAAAGCTTAAAGAATCAGTTTTATGAATCCACGAGCCTAGAATACTAGTGTTTCAAATTAAAGTAGAAAAGAGTTTTTTTTTACCTCAGTACTATATTAGGCAACGTTTTTATCTCCATAATGCTTTATTTCTTTCAGTTCTGATTTTTTGGATTTCTTTTCCTCTTCAATGTCGTAATCGTCTTGAATTCCAAGCCAGAATTTGGCAGAATTTCCAAAATATTTACTTAATCGCAAAGCAGTATTCGCAGTAATTCGACGGTTACCTTTTATAATTTCTGAAATTCTGGTTTGAGGTATTTTCAAATCCTTCGAAAGTCGGTAAGCCGTAATTTCGAGAGGCTTAAGAAATTCATAGTTTAAGATTTCTCCAGGATGAACATTTGCTAACTTTTCCATTGTCATATTTTTTAGTGATAATCAATTATTTCCACTTCGCTCGCGTTCCCTTTGTCCCAAATGAAGATAATTCGCCATTTCTTGTTAATCCGTAAACTATATAATTCATTTAATTTTCCAGTCAGTTTCTCAAGTCTGTTTGATGGTGGAATTCGTAAATCGACAATGTCTTGCGAGTTGTTTAACATCCTCAATTTACGACGTCCAACGTTCTGAATTTCAATTGGCATTTTTTTGACTCGGATTCCGTTCCAAATTTTTTTGGTTTCTTTAGAACCAAAGGATAATATCATATCTTTTTACGTTACTAACGTCAAAGGTAAGTGTAATGTTTGTGATTTCCAAATGTTGCCTAACGTCATCTCTTAAAGTTGAGCCCTTGAATACGCTAAATGAACTTGTTATTCTACTTCTTATTTTTCCCATACTCCTTAGAAAAAAGAGAAGTTACTGCTATTACAACCGCAATTAAGAGATAAAAATTAGACACACATTGTATCCTTTGCCTTTCAAGAGAAATCTCTACATCGCTGTTGCTTGAGTTGTAAAAAGGAGACCTTGATTACCTTTTTACTTTTGACAGTCGTGGTCCTCCAAAGGATTACAAACAAATTATAAAGGATAAACTAGAATACAAACATTAAAAAAAACAGTTCTAAAAAGAGCATTAGCAAAGTAATGCCCAAAATGAAGGAAAATGATAAAAAACAGTAGATTCTCACACAAAAAAAGCGTGATCTCCATAAAAATTACCTTAATTTAGATAACCAACTGAATAAAAAGGGATACAAAGCACTCTAAAAACAACCTTCTCCTCTTGTAAGGTTCTTGCCAACTCATCGAATTCCTCCTTATCTAAAAATCCCTGATCAGTCAACAAATCATATAGAAGACTCCACTGAGCTTGCCTGTAGTGCCTTGGCAGGCAGGGCTGTCGAAGTGTTGGCTCATTAGCATGGCATATGCTTAGTTATTTATTATGGCTAGTTTTTTTATATACTTTCTTCCATTAGTCTTTTAGAAAGTTCCTCTTTTTTATCATCATCAATAGAGTCACATAATTGAATGTATTGATATATAATATTTTTATTATTTAAACACATCTTTATTAATCTACCACTAGATAAAGAAGTAATTCCCTCATTTTCAATATTCGAAATAGTGTTTTTACTAAAACCTAATACAATACTAAATGTAGATGCAGGGATTCTATACCTAGTCCTAAAACTAATTATTTCACTTGGTGCAGCAGCTCCTTTTTCAATAAGATAAGCATTTCTGAGTGCTTTCATATTGCGGTCCATTTGATTTTTAGTATAATATTTTTCCTTTTTGTCTTTATTAATTTTACCAGTATCCTCATTTACTTCATAATCTAAATAATACACTTCAGTATATTCTAGTTTTATTCCTTTAAATGTTTTCTCAATAGAATTATATAGTTCACTAGTAGGCTTATTTTCTCTTGTTAATACTTTTTTAGCTTGCATAATATTAGTTTTTAAAAGGTTGAGTCATTGGATACTTAGGTACGTGATTCGAAAAAAGTAATATCTGTAACCCTTTGGCTTCCAGTCCATACTTTAAATAAATCTCCACAGTATCCTCTCCTACAGATGTACAAAATGCACACACGTTAAAATCAGCTCTTCCTGACGGGTCAATTCCTCTATAATAATTATCTGTTGTTAAATCCATAACTGCAGACTCAATATCAGTAGCATCAATATCGAATTCAAGCACTAAATCTCCCAATTCAGAACTTGCTTTTCCCGTAAAGGTTATATCAACACCATCCGAAATTCTATTTTTGGTTTCATCGATAAATTCTTGTATTACTGCTATATTATCAACTGTATATGTTAATTCTGTCATAGAACCTCAATTAACTCATTTAATTTTGAAACAAATATACAAAAATCATTCCGTATTCCCAATGGCTGGGAATACGGAATGATTTTTAATGTGGTTTATTTAAAAGGAAAGTATTTAGCGAATGGAAGTCATTTGGGTAATGTGGTACAATGTTAGCCCTAAAAATAATTGCTTTAAAGATAACAATTTTTCAGACATTATTATTAGGGCATGCTAGGGCTGTTTTTACAAAGATTAGAAGACCAGTGGGTTTGCAAAAACCTGTTGACCTCACCGTTGGTTATGAAGTTGAAAGTTTCTTTTTTTGCCTAGATAGGTAAAAGGAAAACACAATAAAAAGTAATCACCCTAAAAAGAACCCCTCTTAGATAACCAACTGGATAAAAAGGGGTAAAACCTTTCTAAAAACAAACTTCTCCTCTTGTAAGGTTCTTGCCAACTCATCGAATTCCCCCTTATTTAAAAATCCTGGATCAGTTAACAAATCATATAGCGGACTCCACTGGGCCTGCCTGTCGAAGTGTTGGCCTATTTGCTTGCTATATGCTTAGTTGTTGCCTGCAGTATTTTTCAGTCGTAATGAAATCTGCATTTCGCAATTAATATTTCTCCTTCTTCATATTGGTAAATCAGTCTATGTTCACTATCAATTCGTCTTGACCAAAATCCTGCGTATTTATGTTTTAAAGGTTCAGGTTTTCCTATTCCGTCAAAAGGAGTGCGAGAGATGTCTTCCAGGAGTTCATTTATTTCCTTCAGCTTTTTTTATCTGTTTTTTGCCAGTACAAATAGTCCTCCCAAGACTCATCCACAAATATAAATGTCATTTAATTTTCGATTAAGTCTTTGTTGAAAGTCAATCCGTTCTTTAGCTTGTCAATTGCAGAATCTAGTCTTAATTCATTCTTTCGAGATGACAATTCGTGATTTGTAGCCATTAAAGAATTATATTCTTGCAGAGACATAACTACAATTCCAGAATCTTTTCCGCGATTTATAATTAAAGTCTCGTAGTTCTTTACAACTCGGTCTAAGTAGGTCTTAATATCTTTTCTAAAATCAGAAACAGTTGTTATTTGCATAATAATGTATTTAATAAAGTACAAATATATGTACAAAATATGACTTACGCAATTTTTGTATTCTGAGTAACGTCTTGTTCACACCACGTTTTTACAGGTATTCAGGCAAGCTTAATGTCACTCATTCTTGCATCTATATTAGCAATTTGTTTTTGAAGTTCTATGACATTTCTCTTTCTTTTTTGGTCAAGATAACCATAAACAGTAAGAGGATTGTAATGTTGTCTTTTGTAGAGCATATTCCAAAGTTTAGTGGCTAATTTTCTTGAAGTAGCAGAAACAGCCCTCCCTTTTCTGTAGGCTATTCTGTTGTAGAAATTACGAAAGGCACTTACCCAATTACCACAATCTTTATATGATAACTTGTTCAAAAAAGAGTGGGTGGTTTATGCCAAACCTCCTTTTGGAAAACCAGAACATGTGATTGAATATTTAGGTAGGTACATTCAACCCGTTACAAATTATCACTTAAAAGCAATTTAAATTTGTAACGGGGCAAATAAAATAGCGATAAGTAACCACCATATCTTGTCGATTAATAAAAAAAAAGGAGTATTACATTTAGTTTAAAAGACTATAGAAAAGGCGGTCAAAAAACCACACTAACACTCTCCACTAAGGAGTTTATAAGGCGTTTTCAACTCCATATTCTTTCCAAAGGCTTTACTCGAATAAGGCATTATGGATTTTTGAGTAGCAGTTGGAAAAAAGAAAAGTTACCGCTATTACAACTTCAATTAAGAGATAAAAACTTGGTACGCATTGTAACCTTTGCCATTCAACAGAAATCCTTACATCGCTGTTGTCCGAGTTGTAAAAAGGAAACCTTGATCACACTTTTTACTTTTGACAGTCGTGGTCCACCAAAGGATTACAAACAAATTATAAAGGATAAACTGGAATACAAAAATTAAAAAACAGTTCTAAAAAGAGCCTTGACTTACTAATACCAAATTAAATTTTTAATGTCTTATAAATAAATTGAATTATATTTTGATTGATTGAAGTTAAAAAAATAATTAGCATAGCCTTAGTTACGGTAATTATTTTTGATGAAAAGCAGGCGAAAAAGAAACGATT
>Ga0136586_1000434_pt1 | contig 11024 bp, 10 predicted proteins | sample AntRauMFilla1562_FD_104926 | JGI IMG/M metagenome (GOLD analysis project Ga0136586, IMG submission 104926) | Saline lake microbial communities from Rauer Islands, Antarctica - Metagenome Filla 1 #562 | ecosystem: Environmental > Aquatic > Non-marine Saline and Alkaline > Saline | place... | reverse complement strand
TCCCATTCCGAACAGAGAAGTTAAGCCCGTTTGCGCCGATGGTACTACATCCTGTGGAAGAGTAGGTCGCCGCCTTCTTATACTAAACCCTTCATTACTTAACGTAATGAAGGGTTTTTTGTTTGTATCAATATTTGAAACGAAAAAAGCCCCAAACAATTTAAATTGTTTGGGGCTTTTTTATTCTACATTATGTCCCGTCCTAATATAGCGATACACTAAAACCCTATTGTAATGCAAACATCAGTAAAGAATGAGTATGTGAAGCCTACTCAAAAAGATTACTCGCTTTCTTTTAAGCTTCAAGTAGTCGAAGAAATTGAATCTGGTCAACTTGGTCGTTTAGATGCATGTCATAAGTATGGCATACAGGCAAGATCTACGATCACACAATGGCTCAGAAAATATGGTACATTTGATTGGGATAATTTATCTATAGAACCTATGTCAAGAACACCTGAACAAAAAATACTTGAGCTTGAAGCAAAAGTAAGGTTGCTTGAAAAGCAGAAAGCTAGGGCCGAACATTTAGCAGAACATGCCGATAAGAAGGTCATTATCTTCGATATGCTGATTAATATGTTTTAGAAGAAATATAATATTCAAATATGAAAAAACTACACGCCCGAGTTATTGAAGACTTCAAAGGACAACACAAAGAAACGATAGTTTCTACCTGTGATTTACTCGGGCACAATAGACAGGTCTATTACAGAGCTCTGAAATCGAGAGCTTATAAACAATCCATTGCACAACAGGTCATTGTCTTGGTGCGTGGGGTTCGTAATATAATGCCTAGGCTTGGCACCAGAAAGCTATACCACATACTTAAAATGGAATTATCAATCTTAAAGGTAGGCAGAGACAAGCTTTTTAGAATACTAAAGGCTAATCATATGCTTATAAAACCTAAAAGGAGCTATCATATAACGACCGATTCCCATCATAGATTCAGGAAGCATAAGAACATAGTGAGCAATCTTGAGATTGAAGAGCCCGAACAAATATGGGTTAGTGATATTACCTATGTGGGAACAAGAGCCAACCCTACCTATCTTGCATTGATCACAGACGCTTACTCCAAGAAAATAATGGGGCACAATGTCTCTAACAGTCTAGCTGTGGATGGTTCGCTACAGGCTTTGGAAATGGCTCTGAATAATAGGAACACCAAAGACAAGCCGTTGATCCATCATTCAGACAGAGGCCTACAATACTGTTCAAATGATTATCAAGCTCTGCTTAAGGATAACAATATTAAAGCAAGTATGACTGAAAAATACGATCCTTATGAGAATGCCATTGCAGAAAGAATCAATGGTATACTCAAGCAAGAGTTTGGAATTGCCAGAAATATTAAGAACATAGATTTAAAGAAACAGCTTATCAAAAGCGCAGTGAGCACCTACAATAATTCAAGACCACATTTATCAAACCACATGCTAACACCTGTAGAAATGCACAAGCAAAAAAAACTCAAAAGAAAACAATACAAATTAAAAAAGCTTAACGATGCTTGCATCGTTAAGCTTTAAGTTATAAATTTAATCCTTTAATAATCTGTATCAGTTATTTAAGACTAGACATTAAAATAGTTCATTTAACTTTTAATTAACCCTGCTCTTTTTAACAAGGCATCAGGATTTGGTTCTTTACCTCTAAATTGTTTATACAAAGCCATTGGTTCGACGGTTCCTCCAAGCTGAAGAACATTTTCTTTGAATTTTTTTGCTACTTTATCATTAAATATTCCTTCTTCTTTAAAATATTCGAAAGCATCTGCATCCAATACTTCTGCCCATTTGTAAGAATAATAGCCAGAACTATAACCTCCTTGAAAAATATGCCCAAAAGCTGTACTCATACAGTTGCTTTCTATATCTGGTAAAAGTTCAATATTCTTAAAAGCTAAATCTTCAGTATCTTTTACCTTTTCAATAGAATTCATGCTTTCTAGAGCATGCCATGCTAAATCTAATTTACCAAGACTTACTTGTCTTGTCGTCTGTAAACCTTCCATAAAATTAGAAGATTCCTTTATTTTTTCAATATATTTTTTGGGTAGAATTTCATTAGTTTGGTAATGTCTTGCAAATAGTTTTAAAGCTTCACTTTCGTAACACCAATTTTCCATCAATTGACTCGGTAGCTCTACAAAATCCCAATAGACAGAAGCTCCAGATAGCGAGGGATAAGTCGTATTTGCGTTCATAGTATGTAAGGCATGTCCAAACTCATGAAAAAGAGTTGTCACTTCATTAAACGTTAGTAAAGACGGTTTAGTTTTAGTAGGCTTAGTGAAATTACAGACAATAGAAACCTGAGGTCTTTCTTCCTTTTTATTAAGCTTGTACTGATCTTTATAAGTTGTCATCCAAGCACCGTCTCTCTTTCCTGCTCTAGGGTGAAAATCGGCATATAAGGTTGCTAAATATGTATTTTTTTCATCGTACACCTTATAAGTAATAACATCTTCGTGATAAGTATCTAAGTCATTTACTTTTTTAAAAGTGAGATGATATAATTTGGATGCCACTTTAAACATCCCTTCTATAACTCCATCTAATTCAAAATAGGGTTTGAGAATTTCCTCATCTAACTCAAACCTTTTTTGTTTGAGTTTCTCGGTATAATAGGCCTTATCCCATTTTCTAAAATCCTTAATACCATCAATTTCTAATGCAAAAGCTTTTAGCTCTTCCAATTCTTTTTCCGCGGATAGCATCGCTTTTTCTAGAATATTATCTAAAAAGGTTTGAACGGTATCAACCGTTTTAGCCATACGTTCTTGAAGTACAAAATCAGCATGAGATTTATAACCAAGTAGGTTTGCTCTTTCTAGTCTCAATTTAACTATTTTAAGAATGTTTCCTTCGTTATTATATTCATTTTCCTTAAACCCTTTAGATCCAAATCCAAGCAGTAGCTCCTTTCTAAGTTCCCTGTTTTCTGCAAATTTCATCACGGGGATGAAAGTCGGAAAATCTAAAGTAAAAATATAGCCCTCTTTTTGTTTTTCTTCAGCTAAATTTTTTGCAGATTCTTTTATATCATCGGGAATTCCATTAAGCTCACTTTTGTCTTTAACCTGTAGTTCAAAATTATTAGTTTCAGCTAAGACATTTTCGCCGAAGCTTAATGAAGTCCTAGATAACTCCATATCGATTTCTCTTAGACGTTTCTGATCATCTGCTTCTAGATTTGCTCCATTTCTGGTAAAATTTTTATAGATTTTTTCAAGAAGCATACCTTGTTCTTGAGTATAATTTTCGCTGGACTTATCTTCATAGACAGACTTTATTTTTTTAAATAGCTCCGCATTTAATAATATATCATTACTAAATTCACTTAGAAGAGGAGAAATCTCTTGAGCAAGTTTTTGTATCTCCGTATTTGTTTCTGCAGAATTTAAATTAAAAAAAATACTGGAAATTCTACCTAGCTTTTGACCCGAAAACTCCAAAGCTTCAATAGTATTTAGAAAAGTTGGTGTTTCCGTATTGTCAACTATAGTATTTATTTCAGTTCTAGCCTCTTTTAAACTCGCTTCGAAAGCAGGTTTGAAATGTGTGTTTTCTATTTTAGAAAATGGAGGGTAGTCGAATGTTTGCAATAAAGGATTTTGATCCATAAATACTTAATATTTTTCTAATTAACTTTTTTCTTCTTTGTTGAAATATACTAGATAGTAGAACATCTGTCTATCTTCATCCCACCCTTTTTCTATGAATTTTTGTGCGCTGTCACCATTAACAAAGTCCATCTTTATCTGAATATTCGTATCCAAATTGATGACACTTTTAATCTTCTTACGAGCAGCAGTAACAGCTGTATTGGATATAGGAAAGTCAGATAAATCTTCAACTTTATATTTTGGTGCTTTCTCAGTTTTATAATTTTGAAATTCAGGTTCTAAAGCTGGGTTTTCAAGAACGTCACTCAGAAAATTTTGTTCGTTAAAATTATCATTGGAAGCAAAATGATTCATTGCCTTATTCATAAATAGAACCTCTTGTTGCTTATCTTCAGCAGGGAGAACCACATCCTTTGCAAAATTTTCACAGAATTTCAGGTATTTTTTGGTGTAGAAATTTTCATCTTCGAAAAAGTCGACCTGCAAGAATTGTTCTAACCAGTATTTTGTATCGTATTTGTTGGAATCTACTGATAGAATTTTATAACCTTTATCTTTTTCAGTATTAAAAATTATAGCGCCTTTGTCGAGTTTGTTTAAATAAACCCCTTGTTGAAGAATGGCATCTAAATTATTTTGTTTCTCTTCAAACTGAAGAAAATCATGTTTTAATTCAGATTTGAAAATCCCAATTGCAGAGACTTTCTCATTGTCGATGAGCATATTTTCGAAGTAAACAACATAGACTTCGCCCCCTTTAATGTGTTGATGCTTTGACTCTTCAAATAATAAACGGGTTATTTTCTTAGAGATATCATGACTTTCTGAAGGGTTATTGAAAATATCGGTGACTAACCCATTAAGTTGATGAAACTCTAAATCTGTATCATGAACAAAGTGATAGTAATTTTCTTCTTTATCCCTAAAGGATTTTAAAAAGTATTCTTTAATGAGAGGTTTTAACTCGTCAGAAAGTTCGTGAGCTTCTTCAGAAATAAATAGGGATTCATTTTTACTCTTATTTCCCACTCGATGTATGGACATACTTTCAATTTGGGCACTAAATAAATTGATCATAAATTATGTTGAGTTTCTTTTGGTATGATAGTTAAAAAATAGTCTTTAATTCCAATTTTCATCAAAATCAAAATCATCAAGATTTTCAAATTCGATATCGTCGTTTTTTTCCTCTTCCTCTTCATCCAATTCCTCAGCTTCGAACTGTTTGTCTGGAGGAGAGTCAGGGAGCTGTCCTTGAGCAAACATTAAATTTGGATAATCCTGACCGTCCATAGGCTCTTCTATATCTGCTAGCTCAACATAAAAGGTCCACAAGCTAAAAAAGTCATAGACGTAAATCATTTTTGTCTTTTCTCTAGAAAAGACGGAATCTAGGGTGGTCTCATTCATCATTTTGATATCGTCTTGACCATCACTCATGTCAAAAAGCAAATATTCTTCTCCTTGATTCCAGTCTTCATCGCTTTTGTAAAACGAAGCCATTTCTGTACCGTCAAATCCAAAAGCTTGTGAGATAGAATTATGTAAATCTTCAAGGGTTGAACCATCTCTTATTTCAATATCCCTAATCACGTCGTCTAAGGTATCTAATACGACTCTGTATTTATAAATCATAGGATCTAATTTTTAGAATTTAATATTAATTTGGACTCAAAACTTTGCATTAAAATATAAAATTGAACACCAAACAACAAACAAGCAATAACTAAATGCAAAGGTTGCGATAAAAACGGAAAATCTAGATAATACATCGCAATTCCTGTTATTATTTCTAAACCTATAAAAACCATCATCCAGTTTGTAAGTTTGAACCCTAATTTTCTTGTTCTATTTAACCACCAAATACTCGCATTTACAATAAATAGTAGAATTGAAAACGAACGATGCAGGTAAAAGACTAAGTCAGGATTCTCTAGCCATTTTGTTTTAGCATCATAACCTAATAGATCAATTTGATCATCTACAAATTGCCTGACTTGCGTTCCCATTGCTATTTGAATTAAGCTAAGTATGACGGCAAAAATCAACAAGTTCCTGAATGTGGATGTGCTTAACTTAGAGCTGTTTACTTTGGAAGAAAGTTTTAATATATAAATAAGTAAGGCTACAATTAACAGAGCTACAAGCATGTGAATGGTAATTCTCACAGGCGATAGCACAGAATACACTACTGTGGCTCCAAGCCAAGCCTGAAATAATAACAAAATTAAGCAGGCTATAGATAGCAGTGTCAATTTTTTATTCCTTTTCCAAAGCCAAAATGAACTTACGGTCATTACTAATATGGCTAAACCTGCGACAGCACCAAGTAATCTATTGATGTATTCTATCCAAGTATGTAATGCATTAAATTCAGCATAATCATGCTTTTCATAAGTTTCCCAATGTGAATTTTCAAAGGCCTTAGAAGAGGTGAAAGCTTCTTTAGAAATTTTTAATTTCTTATCTAGTATAATGACTTGCCCTTTAAAGTAATCATGATTTGGCGCCCACTCTAATTGACTCTCTTCAGTAGGTGGAATGTAATATCCAAAACATTTAGGCCAGTCTGGACATCCCATACCACTCCCAGTCATCCTCACAACCGCACCCGCAATAATAACGAGATAGACAATAATAATAGAGGCTTTTATTGATTTTCTAAACACAATTTAAATTTTCACAAAGATAAATCTTATCCACAAGATGCACTATGAATTATGGGTTTTAGCTTTTATTTTGGCATGTTTTTCAGAAAATCTTAGGCCTGTTTAAAGCCACGTGCTTCCCCCTCTTTCAACATGTATTGAAAAGCAGCTTCATAGTCGTTTGGAATATCACCATCCAAAATGGCTTCTTTTATTTTAGCTTTAATTTCTCCAACTTCACGACAAGGTTCTATCTGAAAAGTTTCCATGATTTCTTTTCCTGAAACTGGGGGTTGAAAATTACGTATTTTATCACGTTCTTCAACTTCTTGTATTCTATTTCTAACCACCTTAAAGTTATTGTGATATTTTCTGTAGCGATTCGGATTTTTTGTAGTGATATCTGCTTCACATAACATCATCAAATCGTCTAGATGATCTCCTGTGTCAAAAATAAGCCGTCTTACGGCAGAGTCTGTAACATCATCATCTACAATAGCAATTGGCCTCGAACTTAGTAAAACCAATTTCTGGACTAATTTCATTTTATCATTAAGAGGTAGCTTAAGCCTTTTAAAAAGCTGATAAACCATTTTTGAGCCTTTGAATTCATGCCCGTGAAATGTCCAGCCTATTTTCTTATGAAATCGCTTAGTAGGTGCTTTTCCAATATCATGAAGAAGTGCTGCCCATCTTAACCATACATCATTGGTTTCGAGTGAAATATTATCAACAACCTCTAGCGTATGCCAAAAGTTGTCTTTGTGTTTTTGACCATCGATCTCATCAATACCTTCTAAGTGAGTGAGTTCAGGAAGAATGCGTTGTAATAAATTGGTGTCGTGAAGTAATTTAAAACCTACTGAAGGTTTTTCTGACTCCAGTATTTTGTTAAGTTCTGTGACAATGCGCTCTTTACTTACAATATCAATTCTTTCTGCATGATCTTTAATAGCCTGAATGGATTTTTGATCAATTTTAAAATGAAGTTGACTAGCGAACCGAATCGCTCGTATCATCCTTAGCGGATCGTCAGAAAAAGTAACTTCTGGATCTAATGGAGTTTTGATAAGTTGAGTCTTCAAATCTTCCAAGCCTTTAAAAGGGTCTAGGAGTTTCCCAAAATCTTTTTTATTGAGTTGAAGAGCTAGTGTATTGATTGTAAAATCTCTTCGATTTTGATCATCTGCCAAAGTACCTTGTTCAACTTCAGGATTTCGGCTATCTTTAGAATAAGATTCTTTTCTAGCCCCAACAAATTCAACCTCAAGGTCAAAGATCTTAAGCATCGCAGTACCGTAGGTTTTAAAGACTTTAACGGGAGGTTTTCCTGGTAATTTTTTTGAAACCTTTTTAGCTAGTTCTATGCCGCTTCCTACAGCGACAACATCTATATCTTCAGCTTTGCCTCTCTTTAAAAAGAAGTCTCTCACAAAGCCACCTATCACATAGGCTTCGACGTTGATGTCGTCCGCCGCTTCCGAAAGAACATTGAATATTTTATGTTGTAAGGCGTCTTGGTAATAAGAATTGGGCATATTATTTACGAATCACTTCCACTTTACCATCAAGGTCTAATTTGATGATGGTTGAAGGTTTTTTATTTTTAGTTGACCGGTACAAATTTACGACATAGTCTACACCTTTTAAAATTTCTGGTGAAATTTCAAAAAAGTTTGCAGGCGTCGGTTGTCCGCTTATATTGGCTGATGTTGAGACAATAGGCCGTTTATATTTGCGAATCAATTCTTTAGCAAAAATATCATCCACTACTCTTATGCCTAAAGTATCGTCGTCTGCAATAAGATTTGTGGATATACGTATAGGGTTTTGATAAATAATAGTTGTGGGCTTATCTGCGTATTTTAAGATGTCATAAGCGACTTCTGGAATATCCTCGACGAATTGGTTTAGCATTTTAAAGTCTGACACTAAACAAATTAAGGATTTATCGTTAGGTCGATTTTTTAGAGCATAAATTTTTTCGATGGCCTCTGCATTTGTAGCATCACAGCCTATTCCCCAAACGGTATCTGTAGGATAGAGGATAAGTCCTCCGCGTTTTAGGATTTGTATGGTCTCTTGTATCTCTTCTTTCATATATTTAAAAATAATTTATAACTACTAGTCACATGGACTTAAATTTTCAAAATTTGATATTTGAAGTTTAAAAACGATTGATTAATTGCAAATTTAAGTTATTTTGATGTTTATGATTTCCTATTTAAACTAAAACAACCTTTAAATTCTTTCAGAAATTTACACCTATTTTTCAGATTGCTAAGTTCCTGAAATCAACTCGACCGATTGTACTTAATACTTTAAAAATTCAGAAATTGTTCAATCATTATTTTTAAATATTTCATAGCCATCGGTATCTAACTTTTCTATTGGCACCAAAAATACATTGTCGATTTTGGAACATTCATTTAATGAGGTGATTGGCTCCCATTTTAAGTCAATTGGCCTAAAAATAATATAATCTTTAGGAATCAATTTTAAAAATGTCGAGTCCAGTTCAACATCTCTAGCTTGATAGTAATGCTTGTTAACCTCCATCAAAATGGCTGGCCGATGTTTTTCAATAGTTGTTTTGCCACCTTTTAAACAAAAGTCTTCATGACCTTCAATATCCATTTTTATAATATCAATCTTGCCTAAATCATCAAAATATTTATTCCAGACCTCATCTAGTATTTCAAGTTTTATAGGAGAAAGTTTAAATCCTTTATCCATTTCTTCACTTGTCTTTATAGCTGCGTTTCCTGTATGAGAGCCATGTTTAAAATCTTCTCTTAAAGTTATTTCTGTTTCCGTCGATTTGTCGGATAACCCATAGGAGTTCAATAAACAGTAATTTTCTAGTGAGTTGAGTTTTAAATTTTTACTTAATGTTTTATAATTTCCTTCAAAAGGCTCAAAAGAAATTACTTTTCCATTATAACCTTCTTCTTTTATATAATTTGCAATCGCGATGCTATAAAAGCCAATGTTTGCTCCAATGTCTAAAAAACAAGAATCGACTTTGAAAAGTGATTTTATTGTAGATATAAAAAACGAATCATATTCACCTGTATAAAACGATACCCTCTCGGTTCTTGTTCTTAGGTCAACATGTATTTTAGTTCCATCTTTCATTGTCGAGATTACATTTGCATCCTGTCCCAAAGTCAAAACTATCTTATTCAGATGCTTATACAATTGATTTAATTTGCGATGTTCTGGTAATTTTCTTGTGAAATTTGAGATTTTATCTATAAGCTTTGAATTATTCATATTTTTTTTTATTAAGAAATGAATGAGTTATAGATATTTTTAATTTAGCTCTTTAATATTTCAAAGCCATGAGTATCAAAAACAACTGAAAATTAATCAATATGCAAGTAACAGAAACCCTCTGATTTGCAATCTCTTTATAACTATAAAAATTGATTTATACCAACTTCACAGCGTTTAATTTGAGCTTTAGTGGTTTCTTCTTCAATAGCTAAGTTGATGTCTATATGTGATTTTGATTGTTCTTTGTGGTAAATGTGATAGGCGATTCCTGCAAATTTAAGTCTCTTTCCTTTAATTCCAATATTATGTAAGCGTTGAATCATCTCGGAGTCATCAATTCCCCATCCGACCAAATTTTCATTAAAACCATTTACCTTTATAAAATCGTCTCGCCAAAACGACATGTTACAGCCCCTCAATTTTCGAGAGCGTTTAGTAATTGGCTTAAAAAAATGAGCTAAAAATGGCAAGTGAATGGTCCGACCACGTTTTTTAATACCTTTTGAGAAATAGTTAAACTGCGTTTGCTTGTTAGTGAAAATTTCGGTTAAGTAATTTTCTTGAATGTTAGCACGAGAACCATATAAATAGAAGCCTTTTTCTGCAAACTTTAAGTGATCTTTTATAAAGTGTTTGTGCATTATAATATCACCATCAATTTCAATAATGTAGGGGTATTTTACCTTTGCGATGGCTTTATTCATAATTCTTGGCTTTCTATTTCCTTTGTCCTCGTGTCTAATGTGAATAAGAGGAACAGAGAGTTTTTTTTGATAATTCTTGATTAGCAATGATGTCTCAGCATTGGAACCATCATCAGCTATTATCACTTCATCTGGTAACCAAATTTGATACAAAAGACTTTTCAATAATAATTCTAGAGCCTCTGGCCAATTATAAGTGGGCGTTATAAGACTGCATTTAGGAAATGGCTTCATGAATATTAAAATCGTATCCTACAAATGTAGTTAAGTTTTGTATCTGTTAAAATAAATTGCTTTATAAATCTGCATAAGAACCTCTATAGTTTTAAATTTGAAAATTAAATAGTATTCATGGACTCAGATTTTAACTCTAATTATGAACAACACAAAACAGCCTTAACTGCTTTGGTAATTTCTTTCGAAAGTATCGGTACTGTTTTTGGTGACGGAGATAGAAATATAATAAAAACAGTAAATTTTGAGGGTGAAACATTGAATATTAAATCTTTTAAAGAGCCCAATTTCATCAATCAGATTGCATACCAATACTTTAGAAAATCTAAAGCTAGACGTTCTTTTGAGTATGCAACGATATTAAAAGAAAAAGGAGTTGGCACTCCAGAGCCTATTGCTTTTTTTGAATTTAAAAATGGCTTTGGTTTTGGAAAGTCATTTTACGTCAGTTTGCATCAATCTCCAGATCTTACCTATCGGGAACTTGTTCATGAACCTGATTTTCCAAATCATGAAGAAATTCTT
>Ga0136586_1000413_pt1 | contig 11300 bp, 10 predicted proteins | sample AntRauMFilla1562_FD_104926 | JGI IMG/M metagenome (GOLD analysis project Ga0136586, IMG submission 104926) | Saline lake microbial communities from Rauer Islands, Antarctica - Metagenome Filla 1 #562 | ecosystem: Environmental > Aquatic > Non-marine Saline and Alkaline > Saline | place... | reverse complement strand
GCAAAGTGTGCGTGGTAGCCATAAGAACGCGGACAAACGACGGTCCGAACCCGATCGAGCACATTTGTACAAATCGGTCAATAATAATATAATTTCCTTGCTCAACACACAACATGCAGTGCCGACTTCCCTCCGTTCTTCAAGCACCACTATCAATAGCCCGCCTCCTTGTGATGGACGAGTCGTGTTGATGGCCAGCGTTTCCGATAATATTACGGAAATAATGTACGATTACGTCTGGCTGACCCGGTGTTGTAATAACGCGACAGCAATCGCCGACACTTTCAATGGAATGCACCTGGCAGGTATTATTGCGTGTAAATCATTTGCGGTGTTGTGCGACACGAACGCGACGCCATCATCATTTAGCATTGCGTCATCCAGAACAGTGTCCGCCTTCTTCCCGACGTATCCGACAATCCATGTGTGCCCGAAAGCAATTCCTGACCTTTGCTACTCGGAATTGGTGTTTGTGTTGACAAATTTACAGTTGAAGTGGGACGTACTGATTACGCTAGATATTATAGCGTCTGGGCGCGTACTGACGTGCTGTATGGCACGATTTGGTTTTCTCGCTGCCATGCAATGGTCAGGGGCCGTGCTCGATGACACACAAGAACGAGACAATGCACTCATCAGTGCACTTGAAGATACTGGAAACGCTGCCAACACAAGTGCAGGGCCTTCTAACCACCTGTGGGTCTTGTCGAAAAGAGCTATCCGACATTTCACCAGCACATTCGTCTGTATGATCCGAGAGATGGCCATTCGTCACGCGAGTACCTGCATCAGTGTGCAAAACATGGACTATTCGGAGTATTGTAAATTTACCATGGACGAGGTCATGGCATATGGCTTCAAATTGTCACCGGACACGTGTGATGGCATTCGAGGGTGTTTTGACAAAATTAAGAGCATTCGAGAGACGGAACGTCTTGGCAATGTCGCTGTCGTTGGCGTTCAGGGTGACATGCAGAGCAGTGCCACTGGCAATGCATTGCTGCTAGTGACCGTCCCAACTCCAACCTGTGAAATGCCGTCGGCTGAAAAAACGTGGGATTTTCTGTTGAAGAAACTGGGCGCTCACAAGTTGGGTCCACGACCACGAAAAATGAACGCAGAATTCACAACCTTGTTGAGTGATGTGATTATATCGCTCTCGGACAAATACAACAATCCCAGCAACAGCACGGTGACACGATCGTGTCTCAATATCATTCAGACGGCACTCAAATATTACTATGTCGTGCCATCCGCCGAGCGTTTTCGAGATATCATGCTAATGCAAAATCTGTGCCCTGGACAACGTCTGAATTACGCGTTTGACTACATGCACTTCGATACGGGTCAACTTTCACAGGTGATTTATTTGCACAATCTACAGTTCAAGCAGAGCGTCCCCCCAACTACCATTTTTGATTGGAAGGATGATTCGCCAGCTGGACCCATTGCTGCGTTTCTCCAGCTCATTACCGATCTAGAATTGTGGTTACAAGATTCTGATGACCCTCTCGGCATTCTTGGCGACACTCTCCAGATCCGTCGTCCTCTCGATCGCAACAAAGAAGTCGCTGATCTGGCAGGTTCCGGCGCGACAGATGCCGACAATTCCGCCCCTGACACAACACAAAAGGTGTGTAGATGAGAGACACTGCAAGTGAGGCACAACACCGACAAGTCCGAATGGAAGAAGACCATATGTGTATTTTGAAAAAAAAGAAGACCCAGAGAACGTGAGAGAGAGAGAGCATGTTTTGTGACAAGTATACTGACGCTGAAGCTTGTTCTGACTCAGTACAATGAATCGTGTTGCTTGGTTATCAACAAAACGGATGCATATTTGGTCGACCGACACAGTGTAACAATTTTACACGCGCACAAGAAGCGAGTGTTTGTGGAATTTCATCCAGCGCTGGCGCTACTCGTGATGTATGCACGGAAAAATAAACTCATGGATAGTATGGCATCTGTTGCCATCAATGCTCTAAAGCTTGCGTCGAATTCTGCGACAACACAACACTCGTAATCAGGGGCGTGCGATCCAAGACAGTCTCCAGTTTATGTTGTCAGCCGAGACTTTCACTCGGGTTTGATAGACGCACGCCAGACGATCACGACTGTACAAACATATATAAGCACAATCCGTGGTGTGTACAAACGAATTGGATACACGTGACATCTCAGCTTCAAATCAACGCAAATACGATGGTGGATGAAGTTCGAATTGTCATACAAAGCACCGCTGTTCTTGCAGACAAGTTACCACAATTTGAGCGTTGGCTGAGTGAATCTCAGCAGGAAACAGTTCTCTTGCGAAGTCTCTTGAAAATTTACTGTGCGGAGCGCAATTTAGATCCAATCCAATACAGCCTCTGCCTGCACCACGATATTCTTTTTTCTGCCGCTACAGTAGATACCCTCGCACTGGAATACAATATGCCACGTATTGGAAAACTTAGTATCACTTTAATTGCCGTGCCGCTACCGCCTCCATGTCCACGCAGTGAAATGAGCTTTGGCGTTCGACGCATGTCTCGCAACAGTGTTTACGACCACATGATAGCCTTTGATGCTCTTTCCCAAAACAATCTTGGTAGTATTGACAAATTTGCACTTGCGGCAGTCGTGGCACAGACAGAATTGCTGCTTGAACGCGAGAAGTATCGCCACATGTGTGAGGATGAACGACACGACAAAATCATTGATAGCATCCGAGCTTCGCCACATTTCAACTCACTGATGAGGGCCATACCTTCGCAGTCATCTGTGGTTGAAAGTCCACTAGAACGTACAACGCACTCGAGCAGCACCATCCAATCTGGGTTTGCACATGAGAACTCCGAATGTACCTCACGTGACTGTGAGATTGACAATGACTTGAGAAGATACGACAAATACGAAGAAGACGACGACTACAACGACAAGGATGACGGTGTCATGGATCCGATTTTGGCGGAGCATATGAGAGTCTTTATGGAGCATAATGCTGCCAATATTGCTTACAATGTTTAAAATTTGATCATTTTGGAAAAAGGGCATGGAAGGTAGATTCATATGTTCTATTTCGAGTAATTTCGGACAAATTTTCTATAAAAGAAATGAATTTTGTAGAGATCCATTCACTTTCTCGTTCAATATGAACGGAGGCAATATGTCTATCGGAGCTGGAGATTACGATCCCGAACACCCAAGTATGAACTATGCACCAGCATCTGCGAGCGTGTTCTTGGAAGCGGCACGATGTGTTCTGTCCACCAGTGACGAATTATATGACCCTGAACTATATGCACTGAACATATCGCCTGAGAATCAATTCAAGTATGAAGTCAACATGGTATTTTGGCACATGGCCTTACAAGAAACCAAAAACACAAGAGCACTCCGTGCCTCTTGAGTGCGTTTTCAAACGTAGTATCTGACCTGGTGACGGACGACGAACGTGGACAATATGTGTTCTATTATTTCACGTGCTGAGAGAGTGTTTGAAACGTTTTATTGATTAAAAATACCATGCAATAAACCCGTGTTTGCTTTCATTTCGAGCACCGCATATGTTGCAATTGGGCAAGTCTCGAGAAACAATTGGAGATATTTTGTAGTTTGTCGGCAGACAGGTGTGAAATCCCATCCAGAGTCCACCAACGATCCAGTTCAACATCATCTTCGCCAGGTTCGGCGCCATCCAAGAGCGCCAGCAACGGCTTGCGCAGGAGCTTGGAGAGGGTCTTTGTAACAGCGTCAAACTCTAGATCCTCCTTGACGACATGAAGTGTGCGCTGTTTCTTGTTGCCGCTCTGTGACATTGTGTTGGTGATCGTGAAACGAACGGAGCTTGTAATATTTATATGGGCGAGCAGACATTTGCTATTTGTGGAATATGATCACATTGTACGGCCTACATCGGCAATCGGATTGATCGTGAAGTAAAAAAACAGACGATTTTTAATCATTTTTGAATTTTCAGTTCTGAACAAAATCACGCCGTAACTTTGTATACATATTTTCAAATACTAAATTGTTTTCATGGTAGTTTTTTTTCTATTTTGTCCCAAAAATCACAAAACACCAAAAACATGAAAAACAGACGATTTTTAATCATTTTTGAATTTTCAGTTCTGAACAAAATCACGCCGAAACTTTGTATACATGAATATGATCACATTGTACGGCCTACATTGGCAATCGGATTCATGGTGAAATAGGCCACAATTATTCCATGTCTCTGTTTCGTTTTCTGGTAAAGCGAATCGTGGGCAATTTGATGATTCTGTGTGCCATGGCAAGAATGTAAAGAACAATCACGGTACTTTGTATGATATTAAAAATACCACTGATGCTCCAAGCGTAGGCGAGATTTGCAAGGAGAAGAATGGTGTTGACTATCATCAAAAAAAAAGTCGAATACATGCTATCCGGTGCTGGTTGTCCGCGTGGCGGCGCATAGTAAGAATGATGTCGAAAGTGATTTACACAAAAGTAAATCACAATATCGACACCGCGAAAAACAAAGTGCATTGCGATTGTGCAATACACGACGGCAAGCGAACCCGAGAATGAAATCAAGAGGGGACACGACATGGAATAAAACTGAATCTTAGATACGATCGCCAGATGTGTCAAACACGTGAACATCACGACGAAAGTGGGCATGTGAGTGTGGAAAACATGGGAGTTGCCCGCGTTCAGTTTGTACAGACTGAGCAGCGGAAGGAGCACAGAAAATGTGAGCAGAAGCATGGCAATGCCAATGGCGTTATTGGCAGAGTGTAATCCGTACGTGAATCTGCAAATAACACTCTGACGCTTCGTGATACATTCATAGAGACCGATGGCGAAAACTACAAACACCGACAGAAAAACAGTGATGTGGCACAAAAGAAAGGTGATGAGAGCATCTACGTGGAAATCATTGTAAACTACCCTAGCATTGCTGCTCGTCAAGGCGGACGTATCATTGTTGTTGTCATCACGACCATCATCGTCTTCGTTAATGTCATCTTGCAGATCACTGGCAGACAACAAAAGCGAGATGTCATTGTGCCTGTTATTGGTCTCCAACATGATGTCATTCTGGGACCGAAATGTATCCGCATCAAAAGTCACAAGGAGGAAAATGCAGAGCACATACAGAAAAATGGTCGAATACAGTGAAAACACCACCAATGACAGACTCAACATGTAGAGTGACGAAAAAAAAAGCATCTTGTAAAAATACAGAATGACATATTGGATGCTCACGCAGAACAGAGAGTAGGTCACGTTGGTCACGAGAGAAAAAACAAAGCGCATAATGCTCGTGTATTTCTACTCCCCCCGTTGCATATATACAGGAGCACTGCTAAAAACTCGTGTATGAGCACGATAATACAGTAATTTGTAAGTGTGTCTGTCACACGCATGAAAACCACTTTCACTCTTAGATAATAACTGTGTGTGCATAGTCTTGCGCACGTACAACTTGATTTCATACAATCACCTACACCTCCCACCCCTCTCCCATTTTCCCTATCGCCCCCATCACTTTCATTCGAAGAAAACAGACGTGCGAGAATGGGAAGATAGTGGCCATCGGCATTACGGCGGTGTGTGTGTATTTAGTATATAAACATTTGCCCTTGTGATAATAGCATCCTTTGTTGTGGACAGAGATTGTGAAACCATCCGATTCGCATGCTGCGTGTTGACCAAAGTCTTTCATTTTTGAATGATATGTTACACCATCCGAGTATGTTTCGGCTTGACCCTCTCAAACAGATGTACGTGTCCAAGTCGACCCTGAATTCGGGCGTAAAGTTGGATAATAGCACACTTTTTCTGCCATATCACTTGTTACACTATAAGCGACTCCAGACTAATTTACACTCCAATCGCGAGTTTCTCATATTTCTCGTCTTCAAATTACTTGAAAGAGGTGTATACATTTCGGCTCGCAATGTGGCCATATTAGAAACTCCAACGGCGCGAGCTTTGCACCAAACGCCCGATCCAAGCAACGCTACTACCGAATTTTCGGGTGATACAGGTCCTATGCAAAGTGATGGGCGCCATCTACCCGAACATGGTGAGAATGATCACGCAGTTAACGATTCAAATGCCAACAGAAAAATTGTACACTGTGACATTATTGCTTTTAATGCAAAGAAAAAACATGTGTACGCTATTGTGTTGTGCGACGACATTTTGAAATTTCAACAATGCAGGGCACATGCTTTGCGGATAGTCCATAGTATTCGGCATATTATCCCTCCTTATTCAACGGTCATGGCTTGTGTGTTGACTGTATATAATTTTGAGTATGAAGGTAATATGCGGTTGTGTGTGGTGACAAACAGAAGACAGTCTCTACCGCTATTAGCACGATCTCAGCCTAAGCGCAATAGATGCTCTGCCCGCATTCGCGACAGAGCTCAACATGCATGATAGACGTGCGTTGCGGCTCTCCGCCTGGACCGCGGAAATGCTGGTGAAAAGCTGGATATTGGGAAATGACTGGCAGCGGCAAAGTAAGTCGTACGCTTTCATGTGTAATGCCGCTCACCTGCAGAACAGCAAGAATGCTGGCGATCTGGCTGTTGTTTATGTGTAGAATTGCAAACTAGTTTAAGTACAGATTCGTGGAGAAGAGAGTTCTCATTTTCATGCGTTTCACCACACCAACTAGGCGTTTGAGCGCGGAAAGCTGCTCGACATGTTTATCGTAGGCGGAGTGATCAGTGCCAAACATACGGAAGCCGAGCGCCATCTGCTGGTCAATAAATTTGAAGTGAATGGCGAGATTGATTTCATTGGCGGTGTCAAAACTCATGTCCACAAGCAAAGAGACAGTGCTGATGACAGTATCCATACGAGAATGAAAATTCAACATGACGAATTCGGGGCCAAGTTTGTCCTGTTTCTCTTGTGATGTTTGTACCCTGTGCATCAAGGCATAAGCTCGAGTGGTCTTATCAATTCCAGGAGGCAACTCAAAGACTTGTTTGCGCACGATGATGTCCTCGGCTTCCATCAAGATGCCGTCCAACACCTCCAAGTTCTTTTGCATGCATGCAGTGTAATTATCCACCTCCCACAAATCCCGCTGCATTTCGGAGCATTCAGTGGCATTGAACAGTTCAAGCAGAGCGAAGAATTCCAAAACGCGTTTTCTCGCCGCGGTCCACTCGTGATTGAGCATGCACAAGATTGCCAATTGTGAGGTTGCGAACACGGCTGCCCACCGTTCAGACGTGTCATTCATGCCATTCTTGCCCTTCCGGACCTTCTTGGAAGCAATGGCAATAATTGCAATTTCTTTGTTACGCTGCTCGTGATCCAACGCCCGAAAAATCGACAAGTATTGACTGTCGGCACCTTTATTTGTCAGCAAGAGGGTACGCAACCTCTGCATGTTGGCTTCTCCAGTGGTCGGCTGCACCGTGCGCATTTGCACTTCTGCATACATTTTGGCGATTTTCTTAATGCAAACATTCTTGTGCGAACAATGCCAGTCCGTTTTCTGACACTGCTTGCCGCAGTATGAAACTAGATTGCACTGTTTGCAGAAAAAAAGCGGGCAATCGGTCGTGCCGCAGCACGCGCACTTGGGAACGTGTGTCATTTTGTCAAGCTCTATAGCTTGCCTCCTTGGGACGTCAAACCTCTACAGCTTGACCCCTTGAGACTAACACTTGGTTCGTCTGAGGTAGTAAAATTAAAAAAATGAAAATGCGAACGTGCGTCAAATATTCCGATTCTTTTCGGCCGGAAAAAAAATGCCGAACTAAAATGCGCAAAAAATCTAATTATGCCGTGTTTTTCACACCATCATCATGGTGTTCGTCGTGGTGATCTTCGTCATACCGATGTTGACCTTGCGGCTGTTGGTTTTGCTCCTGTCCTTGTGGTGCATACCAATGATCTCCACCATTGTACCTAGGAGGGGGAAATTGCGAGGCTTGCGGCGAGTACGCGTATGGCCCATTTGCATTGTTCCTGTTCTCCGCAGGGTGTCGGTGGCGACACGGAGAAAGTACACAGCACAAGATAATACAAATGATAATGAACAAGAGAATTCCACCCAAAATCGCCCAGGTTGTCCACGGCACTTGCCATGTACCCCCGTTCGAAAGATTGGAGTATATTTCTGCAAACGAAAACAGACGGAGTAAATCCTGCAGAAAGCCAGTCTTGCCGTACATTCCCTGGATGGACAAAATAACTGAATTCTGACCCGCCAATCTCGTCTGCAGTGTATTAGCTTTCATATCGCTTCTCTGGCGGTCGTAGATTGTGAAGATTCCATTGGCAATTTGCGCCTGGTTCGCGCTCACAAAAGTGATGTTGCTCGTCTCAAACACGGCTTCAATCGCAAATTCTAACGGTCCGAGTGGTACGGTGGGGAAAAATGTTCGAATTTCAAGAAGAATCAGAACAACTCCGTCCACTTCAATAAATGTGCGGAAAGGTTGTGGAGTCGACACGAGACTACGTCGATTCGGCAATTGTGGTGATGATGGTGGTGTTTGTGGTGACAACGATGCTGATGTAGATGTTGATGTCGCCGGCACGGGCGATGATGTCAAGCCCGTACCCACGACTTGTGAGAAAAATGTTACTGACACGGGAATGTCGCGACAGTCTGTAACACTGTTGCTTGCATAAGAAGAAGAAAATTTGCCCGCCGGACAGCTCACACACTTTTGCTCAATATCAGGAGCTTGTGCAAATATTCTGGCTGGCCACACAGACCATGTAGGTTCAAAGACTTCCGTGGACGAAGACGAAGTCGGGTCGGCACTATTACAGCATTGTGCGTCGAGAATGTAAACAAGAAACATTTTGCCAGAGTGTGCCTGGGTAACTGTAAATGTGATGGCCGAGGATCCAGTTGTGTCTCGTGAAAAGGGGACAGGAGCGCCCTCGCATTCCACACGCAAGATACTGGCGTTTGCCGCGGGACTCACGTTCCGATGACTTGAAACCGTGTCTGGAAGACCAATTTTGAGTGTCAACACGGTCCCAATGTCCACAACGGACTGCTGATTGTACTCATACCGGTAGGCCTCTGTTGGTGTGACATCTGGGGCTACAAAGTAAGTCCGAGTGTGTCTGCGTTTCTGGGTAATTTCGTCTCGGGGACTTGTCCACACACTAGAAACAAACATAGTCTTAATGTTGTTGACGAGTTTTGCCGGAGTGACAGTTTCTTTGTAATATGTGTTCATACCGCAAAAAAAACAATCATATTTGAAAACACCATGGCTGTCGCGAAAGGTGTCGGTGAGGCCTGTTTTTTGCGCATTTTTCGGGCAACGCCGGTTGCCCGCAATATAAGCTTTGGTTTGTGCAGTTGTGTCGAAATAGTCGAAACTGGACACCACAACATTGAGTTCGAATGAATCTACGCTTGTTGCGGTTTTTGTGACCCCTTTGACAAGAACCATTTCGTCGGATAACTCGTAAATGTACTTGAGTGCGGTGATGAGAGTGCTGGCATATGAATTAGCTTCTTGCAAAGTACACGTGACATTTTGTTCGTTGATACATGTACACAGGAATGCAACCTCAGTTCCGGTGGAATTCACGCCTAAAATAATGCTTTTTGTGGTCTGATTGTTGGAAATCTGGCGAAAGCCCGTGCTTTGCATTCTAACCGATGCTGATCCCATCATGGACATGAGCACGCGAGTCCAGTGGTTTCCATTTTCAGGGGTGCTTGGCATGTACTTTGTGACAAATTTAGAATTTATGCAGGCCCCAGTGTCTATACGCAAAATGCAAAATGCATCACTTTCTTGGCATTCCACCACACTCACACTGGACTGCACCCCGACTGGCAACGTGTTTAATATGAAGCCAAAGTCTGTAGTATTGGGCATGGACAGATTGGTTCGAGTAACCTCGTCTGTTAGCAGACACGACACCACAGCAAGATGTTGATTATTTGAAAGCGATGCAACATGACTGTTCCACCTCTCAAAATGCATCTGAACGATCGCCGGAGCATTCACGTTGAAAAATCGTCCGTATGTGGATGTCAGCGTGGCGGTGCTAATTGCATCCAAGGACACGTGAGCAACTCTGCATTTTGTAGTGTGTGTTGTCGGTAGTTCGTGTATTTGTGACAATTCCACGATATTTTGCATGAAAGTCGTGCCTGATCGACTCCCAGCAAACACATCAGCTACATCGGTACAGTCCGACGTGTCTACGAGCACAGGACGAGCTACTGTATTCGGACTGCAGTGTGATGGCGCAATAAGAACACAAAATATAGGCACCCAGAAAATCGGCCAGGGCAACATGAGCCGTCCGAGGTCGCGGGGAGTATGGATTTGCAGCATAAATAAAATCAAAGTGTTGCGCGCACAACGGAGCGATTAGGACTTATATATATACGATGGCTGTCGAGAACCGGCGACACTGGTGGGCAAAAATCAATTGTCTTTGGTTTTAATAATTTGTATTGAACTCATCGCAAATGCTGTTAATTGCAGATTTCACACTAGAGACTAGTATCGCAAACGCAGCTGTCGCTGTCTGATTATAAGCATGTGGCGTATTACTGTATCACTCGAAAATTCGTGCAAATGATTGTGCGTTCCCGCCCACCTGTTGAGCAAATGCTTCGATGCTGTGTAGATGCAAAAAAATATTCAGTGTGCGTCTCAGCATGCCCTACAGACATAATGCAGCTCAGTGGGCGAGACTGGCATGACAATCCATATATATGGCGGTCAAGGCGAGCACATAATTACCAATCGCCTTCTTCCAGATCAAGAGAATCCACAGTTGCATTGTCGGCAATGCGGTTGCCGTCAAACAGGAAACGCAACGACCCCTCGTCCAGACTTTTGGCCTCGCAGTATGCCCGAATAATTTTTAGCATGCTGGTGGCTGGCTTCACCTTCATCATCAAAGTTGATTCCGAGTCGAATTTGACGCCTATGTTGATGGGCGTGATGCTTGTCATGTCTTCAAATGCAAAAAGTCTTTTTTGGTTTCACTTTTATTTGTTCAAATATAATGTACGTGCGTTCGTGGTGCGACCGCGACTTGGTACAATCGATTCATCTAGAAGCCTGATTTTGTGTTTTTTTTGATCCGATAGGAAGGCACCAAGCACAGCAAAAAAAACATATCCCAGCACGACCATGCTAGGTGGTATGCATGTGACGCTGCGGAACCTGCGCAATTTCACGGAACTCAATGGCCGCAGCGGGTATGTGACTTGTGTGCAAAGCGACAAAAGGGTGTGCGTGCGACTGGAAGACGACCAAAACAAAAATGTCGTGGTCAAGGTAGAAAACATTCAGCAGTAT
>Ga0136586_1000412_pt1 | contig 11316 bp, 19 predicted proteins | sample AntRauMFilla1562_FD_104926 | JGI IMG/M metagenome (GOLD analysis project Ga0136586, IMG submission 104926) | Saline lake microbial communities from Rauer Islands, Antarctica - Metagenome Filla 1 #562 | ecosystem: Environmental > Aquatic > Non-marine Saline and Alkaline > Saline | place... | reverse complement strand
TTATCAGTAATATTTAATGAAGCAGCCGCCTCAACAACTGAATAACCTTGCTCAGTTACCAGTGATACCGCTTCTTGCTTAAAATCATTTGGGTAATTCTTATTTGTACGTTTCGTCATTTTTACACCTCAATAAGTTGGAGTTTATCCTTTATTGATGTGTCCTGCTAATTCAACCACAACAATTTTCGTTGTAGGTTGCTTGCCGGACATTAGTTGCTATTTCATTAATTTTGACTTTCGACCTATTGCGGTCATAAGAGTACTCGATTAACCACCTGATTTTAATAAAATAATGGCAATTATTACATGGTGGTCCTAAGTGCTATTCTAGAGATACAGCAGAAATTAGCATAATGAAATTGTCTAAAATAGCTAAATCAGCTAATATGGTTAATATTATAAAAATAAGGGGCTTTATGAAAATCATTACGGCTACAGAGGCTAAAAATTCTTTTGGTGAATTACTTATGAGTGCTCAATCCGAGCCAGTTTCTATTACGAGAAACGGGAAAGAAAAGGGCGTGCTTTTGTCAAGCCATGAATATGCAGCCATAAAAAGTCAAATATTGCAGGCTGCCGTCCAAGAAGGTCGTGCTAGCGGTATTAGTGGCAAATACGACATTAACGAAATAAAAAAAGAAGCAAAGCGCAGGAGCGCTAAATAGTGCAAATCAGCATAACCGAGCGTGCAAATGACGACTTAATTGATATTTGGCTTTATGGTTATGAAGTTTGGGGCGAATCAAATGTTAATTTTTACCTAGATGAGCTAGATAATGCAATTCAATCACTTACATCTAACACGGCGCGATATCCAGAATACTTAAATGCTACTCCCCCATTTAGATTAATGCCGTTTCGTAGTCATTTGATCGCTTATGAAGTTGTTGATGACATCCTTATAATACTTAGAGTGTTGCATAAAAACATGGATACTAATTCCAAAATTCATCAATAATTGAATACCGCGTGTTAGGGGATATTTACGGTCGCTAGCTGCGCAGAAGTTTGGACAAAAATCGACCTATAGCGGTCATAAGCAACCGTTGAATATCGAGATGGAGTATGGTTTGTTTACTACCTTATTTATGATACAATTCCTTACATCGTAGTAAGGAATTAAGTGAAAGGTAATTACATGAGTCAGGCAACTATTACATCAAAAGGGCAAGTTACAATTCCAGCCATTGTCAGAAGTAAAATGAAAGTAGGCGCTGGAGATAAATTAGAATTTATTGAGTTAAGCGATGGTCGATATGAGGTTATTGCTGTAACAAGGGAAGTTAAAACACTCAAGGGGTTTTTCAAATCAAACAAAACAGTCAGCATTGAAGAGATGAATTCAGCGATTAGTGAGTCAGCATCAAAATGATAGGTATTGATACAAATGTTTTAGTTCGTTACCTAGTTCAAGATGATGAAGCTCAATCTGTTCTCGCATCTAGATTAATAGAAAATAGTATTTCAGCTGATAAGCCTGGATACATAACACTGATATCTCTGGTTGAAGTTGTTTGGGTACTCAAATTCTGCTACTCGGTAAACAAATCAAAGTTGTGTACCATTATCAGAATGGTGCTGGAAACAAAACAGTTTCTAATTGAACAATCTGAATCATGTTATCGTGCTCTAAAGTTATTCGAAGAGGGTAACGGTGATTTTTCGGATGCATTAATAGTCACTCTTAGCAAGGATGTAGGATGCTCTGAAACGATGACATTTGATAAAAAAGCAAAGTCCGTTGGAATGACGTTGCTATCAAATTAACTGCATGGGAATAAAGACACAACTCTTGTTTTTTTAAAAAACACCTTCATCTTAAAGCGCGCCAAACTTTTCCACTTTGTAAGATTTTTGCTGCTAGTAGAATAACGACTTACGACCTATAGCCGACATAAGAGCATTCCAACTTTCAGATTAGACTTTACGAATGATGAAGATTCTAAAGTCACGTTTCTCTGGGGAATTTATAGGTGGCTAGCGCTTGAAACTAACATTTACCGTTAATTATTTTTTATTTAGATAATCCAATGGATTATACTTCGTCAATGCAAAACACAATCACCGAATTACCAGAATATATTAAACCTGCTGATTTTCTTCTAACCGAATCAGAGTGCAAAAGTGTTATCAACTACTTATCTGAACATCCCAAAGCAGGGGCTATAATAGAAGGTACTGGTGGTATTCGAAAAATGCGATGGAGCAAAGGCAATAAGGGAAAGACCGGCGGCGTAAGAGTCATTTACTACTACCATGATGAACGAATTCCGCTTTATTTATTAACCATGTTTGGGAAGAATGAGCAGGCTAATTTAACGAAAGCCGATAGAAACGCTCTTTCGAAACTTGTCAAAATATTAACAGTAAAAGCTTTGGAGACAAACAATGACTAGTGCATTTGAAAGTATTGCTCAGGGTCTGAATGAAGCAATCGATTTGAGCGATGGAAAAAAAGTAGCCGCCCGAATCCATAGAGCCCCAGAAGTTAATGTAGCGAAGATTCGGGAAAATCTAGGGTTAACTCAAATGGAGTTTGCTGCTAAGTTTTGTATCAGCGTTTCAACTTTACGTCACTGGGAAAGAGGAGATCGAAATCCTCAAGGTCCAGCGCTAGCATTGCTCAATGTGGTCGCCAAAGAGCCTCAAGCGGTCTTGCGAGCGCTTGGCTAAATCGAATAGCCGTTTTTTATATGCCCTAGCCTCACAACACACCATGCATGTTGTTCAAAAATAAAGCTAATAAACGACCTGTAACGGACGTAGAAAATTTTGATTAAACGATTAGCTTGGAGCATTACAACCAGCATTTTTTAAGGACTGCCGATAGTATGAAAGTTATTTGTTAAAAGTGTTACATCAAAGTATAAAATAACGTTAATGTCGGCAATGTCGGCAATGTCGGATTAGCCACTTTCTTAGACAAAGTTCAGATCTACATGCAACGTTTTTAAAACGCGAACCATCGTGTCCCATTTAGGTTGGGTTTTGCCGTTAAATGTCTTATACATGCTTTCACGGTTTAAGCCTGATTGCGCTGCAACACTGGAAATACCATGATATTTAACCAGTTGCCCTAATGCAGTTACAAATGTATTTGAATCTTCATCCTTGTAACATTCCGTCAAAAACGCGTTAATCTCATCCTGTGTTTCCATAAATTCAAATGGATTAAATTCGCTCAATTTTTCACTCATAATTATCATCCAATTCAGTAAGTAATTTCTTTGCTTTATCAATATCTCTGCCTTGACTTGATTTATTACCACCGCAAAGTAAAACTATTATTTGTTGATTTCTGATCGTGAAATATAAACGATAACCCTTACCAACGAATATGCACATTTCGCGCAAGTCAGTCGTTAATGATTTAACATCACCTAAATTCCCATTAACTGCACGGGTCAATCTTAGACCAATAAGCTTAATCGCTTGCCTGTCTTTTAACTTTTTTAGCCAATGCCTGAAGGATTCTGTCTGTTTAATTTCGTATTTAATTATCGACAATGTAGCCTAAAGGCTACATTATTGCCAGAAGTTAATTCTATAACCATTCAATTTGCGATAAAACGAAAATCATCAACGTCATATGTAATCCTTAGTCCGTTTAACAATGGATGACTATTATGTATCAAACAATTCCTTATGTACCAAAGCCGAGCTGGAATAAAGGTAAGCTTGTTGGACAAAAACGCCCTCTGAAACTTGAAGAAATATGGTCAAAATATCTAAATCATCTTCGCAAGGTACATCTAGCCCAACTAAAAGCGAGTTGTAACGAGGTGTAGTGTATAGCGTTTATTTATCTTATACTCTGAGAGCCTGCTCAAGAAGTTTTACATGAAGCTAGACCCTACAAATACCTTTAACCCGGGGATTGGCAAAATGGAATAAACGAAACGTAACTGTCAGTGTTGTTTGCAGCAAGGTTGGCTAAAGCCATAAACTAGCAAGGCCCTATGAGTTATTGCTTATAGAGCCTTTCCTAAAACGTAACGCCTATTAATGCTTTGCACTTGCTAGCCTTGTCAGTAACAAGAACAATACTATATAAATCACTGTATCATAAAAGGTCTTGTAGTTAAGCCAAACATCCTCGCTCAAATATGTAGCAACACCATAGTTGACGCCTGACATACATGCACTAATGACTCCCAAACCAATAACAAAGTGCTGGTGTTTAATGGGAGAGCTGAGATACGGCTCAAAACGAGCACCAAAATAACGGCCTTGTCTAAATATACCATCTGCTAATAAGATAGACGCGCCCAATAGCCCCATAAATGTTCCATTGAGTTGAACAAGATATTCACTTTGAAAAGCAAGCGAAAACAAAGCGGATATCAGCAGCATTATTGTTCCAAAAATAGCGAAGCCACCCAGTAAATCAACTTTTACAAAACGCTGAATAACTACCAGCCCCAAACCTAAGGCAACCCCCGTAAATGCAGCTATGCGCAAATCGCCGGTCACTTTTGCCACAATAAAGAAGGCGACACCCAGTGCAATATCTGCAAAGATTGAGTGTTTATTTTGCTGCCATTTTTGAGAATGCTGCGCTTTTTCAACTGCCTTATCAGCTTCAACAGCCTTATCAGCTTCAACAGCCTCTGATTCAGATTCTAGACTCCCTAATTTCTTTTCAGCAAAGTAAATATCTTCACTGGGGTGACTAGCATAAATCAGCGCATCATTTTCATGCGCTTCAATACCTACACTCAACCAGTTATAGTAGCCAACACAAACCGTTAGTTCATCATTTTGGTCTTTTGCTTGGAGCTTATGAGCTGTTGCCTTGGCACCTTCACTAAAGCGACAAGTGTGCTCATCTACAAGGCTTCCATTACAATATAATTGTGACGTGCAGGCGGTGAAAGAAAAGAAGAACTTTACTTCATAGTTTGTATCTTTATGTTGAAACGGCCGCTCGTAAGTCCACAAACGCATGATCTTTTACCTCTTTTTCTTTACTAATAACTCAGGAGTAGCCTTTACGATGTCGCCGTTATTCACATCCAAGGTATTGAACACACCCGCGCAACGTGGTCTCTAAGCTCTCTTGCGCTAGCGATTATTTCATTTGGTCCTAAACAAACACTGCCTTGTTCATATTCAAGTAAGCCCGCGATAATGCAAAGCAAAGTAGACTTTTCGCTACCGTTTGGACCGAGCAGGCAAATGCGTGGTTGAACAAGTACCAAGTTAACATGGTTAAGCACCGCATGGTTCGCATATATCTTTTTAAGATTTTTTATCTGTAGCATAAAAATAAACCGTCTATCGTATGGTAAGAAGAGTAAATGAAAAAATAGCAAATAAGTAGTGAAATGTCGGCTTGAATCTGCCTTTACTTGCCTTCATTTGTCGAACAGCTACTCATCCAAATTTATGCCATGCGCACTAATGTCAATCATTGTGCTTCTATTAATCTTACAACATTACCGTATGCTAGTTTCCATCAATACATATAACGATATTCACGTAATGAAACCAACCATAACCGCTGTTTTATGGATGAAGTAAATGAAAGGTGCACGATCGTCACAGCAATATAGAAATGGCCCTATTAAATATGCATCTACATAACTACAATTGTTGACAGCAATGCCTTTTGTAGTATAGTAACTACATTGTAAACTCTTGATAGGAAGTGAAACTATGCAAAAAGTAACTAGTAGAGAATTCAACCAAGACCCAACTGCGGTTAAGCGAATAGCGAAATTATCACCCGTTCAAATCACTGAACGCGGGAAGGTTTCACACGTTTTATTATCAATAGAAAAGTACCAAGAGATTACTGGCGGATCTAAAAATATTGTGGACATGCTATGTATGCCTGAACTACAAGACTATGAATTTCAAAAGTTAGATGTAAAAGGCATTAAGCCTATGGAGTTCAATTAGTGTATTTATTAGATACTAATGTGCTATCTGAATTGAGAAAAGCAGGCTCAGACAGAGCAGAGCTAAATGTCATTTCATGGGCAGAAGACAAATCAACAACAAGTTTGTTCATTTCTGCTATTACCATATTAGAAATCCAAATGGGTATTTTGCAAATAGAACGAAAAGACCCTAGACAGGCCGCAATTTACAAAACATGGCTCAATTCTCATGTATTAAAGGCATTCTCAGATAGAGTCTTATCGTTTGATACAAACTCAGCGTTGAAGTGCGCTCAGTTGCATGTGCCAAATCCTAAATCTGAGCGTGATGCGATGATTGCTTCTACTTCAATTGTTCACGGGCTTACGTTAGTGACTCGTAACGAAAAAGACTTCAAGCACATTGATGTTGACGTTATAAACCCATGGCTTACAACAAAGGAATAAATGTTGGTATATATTTAACGAACGAGAGATTTGTCCGTTTAAGTGCCATCGTTTTTGCTCTATACTTGATCTGCTTTCCGCCAATTCCTGAGATAAGCGGAACATGCACTCGGAACGTGTCAACCACTTTCATACCAATTAAGTCCTAATGACCGGTTTGTCGGAACTGCTGCCATTAGCATATCAACCGATAACACCAACAAATCTAAAAACATGCGGATTTTGTTACAGCCTCTGACCGGCCGGTGATCGCTCAAAGTTATCCTACCACCCAGAGATACATCGCTTACGCTAATTCGACTAGAACATGGACTAAAATTTAATTAGAGACGAATGTTTAAGTTGTAGTACAACATAGTTGGTCAACATATAATCTTGTGTTATTGTTACTCACGCAAGCAATCAAAGAGAAAAGACTATGGATCCAATGAATATTGCGGAATTAAAATCACATTTGTCTGAGGTCATATCTAAAGTCAATAAAACAGGTGTTGCCGTCACTATTGCTAAATATGGTAAGCCAATAGCTAGAATAATTCCCTTTACCGAAGAATTTAATGAACGAAAAATTGGCTTTGCTAAACATTTGCTGACAACCGAAATATCAGATTTGCAAGAGCAGATTGATGCTCCAACTGATACTGAAACACTAGATGGCTTTTATCGGTGAAAATTTTGTTAGACAGTTGCGCTTTTGTTGATCTAGCTATAAATGCAGATTCATTAACGCAGCCGGCGAAGGTCGCTTATCAAAACAGTGATGTTTATCTTAGTGTAGCTACAGTCTGGGAATTAGGTTTAAAAAGATCCCTTGGTAAATTGAACTTTGATATGACAAGAGCAATTGACTTACTTCCCCAAAATGCGATCAAAATTATCGATATCACGCTGCCAGTTACCCTTTTGGTCAATGAGTTACCCTATCATCACAAAGACCCTTTTGACCGGATCATCATCGCCACTGCAAAAATCAATGATATGAGTATTATAACTTCTGACACTATTTTCGAAAAGTATGGTCTAGATGTCATTTATTCAAGAGTTCCCTGAAATTGTATCAAACCTACAATAGGCGAAGGGCTGCTCCTCGCTCATTGCTGCCTGTCAGCTCGACATTGCTTCAGTCTCCAATGTTTTAGATTATCAGCTAGCTGTTAACCACAGCTAATCCGCGCTAGCATCCCGCTAAGCTAACACAGGTGGCATATACCATCCATTCTCGGCTTTGTTGCTCAATGAGTCATCTTTACGATATCAATGCCCCTAAAAAACCAACCAACTTATCGGTTAATAGCGATTTATTACAACGCTCAAAAAAATTAAACGTTAATCTTTCTGCTACGCTTGAACAGGCGCTAAATGAAAAATTAGCCATACTTGAAAGTGAGAGATGGAAAGCGGAGAACAAAACCGCCATCTGGCCTTACAACAAATATATAGAAGCAAATGGTTGTTTCAGTGACGAATAAAGAGAACTTTAATGGCGCAATTTGAATTCTATAGAAACCCATCTCAGAAAACTAAAGAGGCTTTCCCTTATATCGTTGATATCCAACATTCACTAATAAATGACTTAGCCACTAGACTAATAATTCCCCTAGCAAATGCTGAAATTACGCGCAATTACGCATGTAGCGCGTAACCCCGCGTAATTTTAAAATAACCAAGCCATTTTTTAGTGTCAAGCCTACATAATTCAATTTTAGCTCACGAAATGCTACGTAAGTCTATAATTAGTGGTATGCTCAGATGCTATTTCTAAAACCAAATGCTGAGGCATAACCATGATCCGTTGCCATCTCGCCCGTATGATGGGCGAACACAAGATGCGTATTGCAGACGTTGCCAGAGAAACGGGGCTTAGCCGCGCTACGGTGACTTTGCTCTATAAAGAAACGGCCCAGAAAGTGGATCTGGAAGCCATTGAGAAGCTGTGTTTGCTGTTTAAATGCCAAGTAGGTGACCTACTTGAGCTGACCCAACAATAAACAAGGCTGTCCGTTAAAAGCTAGCCCGTTAAAAGATAAAGAGCATTTAATAAGATATTTAAGGGCTACTAGTAAACGACTAATACCCAGAAAAGCAACAGGAAAATAAAATGACAAGCAACCAACAACGCGCCGCCCTGCAACGCCAGATCTGGGCCATTGCCAACGATGTGCGCGGCTCAGTAGACGGCTGGGATTTTAAACAATACGTCCTTGGCACCCTGTTTTACCGCTTCATTAGCGAAAACTTTGCCCTTTATATTGAGGCCGATGACGATAGTATTCATTACGCCCAACTTAGTGATGAGGTGATCACACCAGACATCAAAGACGACGCCATTAAAACGAAGGGTTACTTCATCTATCCCAGCCAGCTGTTTGCCAATGTGGCTAAAAACGCCAACAGCAACGAAAGCCTGAACACCGATTTGGCCGCGAGCTTTTCCGCTATCGAAGCCTCGGCCAGTGGCTATGCCTCCGAAGGCGACATCAAAGGTTTGTTTGCCGATTTCGATACTACCAGCAACCGTCTGGGCAATACCGTTAAAGACAAAAACCTGCGTTTAGCGGCCGTTTTAAAAGGCGTGGCAGGCTTGGATTTTGGTCATGATTTTTATGAAAAGAGCGATGCCGCTCAAATTGACCTGTTCGGCGATGCCTACGAATTCCTCATCTCCAACTACGCCGCCAATGCCGGTAAATCCGGTGGCGAGTTTTTCACCCCGCAGCATGTGTCCAGGCTGATCGCCCAACTCGCCATGCACAAGCAAACCAGCGTCAATAAAATTTATGACCCAGCTGCCGGTTCCGGCTCGTTGCTGCTGCAAGCCAAAAAGCATTTCGATAATCACATCATTGAAGACGGCTTCTTCGGTCAGGAAATTAACCACACCACTTACAACCTGGCCCGCATGAACATGTTTTTGCACAATATCAACTACGACAAGTTCAATATGCAGCTGGGCAATACCTTAACAGACCCGCACTTTGGTGATGACAAACCCTTCGATGCCATTGTCTCTAACCCGCCTTACTCGGTGAAATGGATAGGCAGTGATGATCCCACCCTGATTAACGATGATCGCTTTGCCCCCGCCGGTGTGCTTGCGCCCAAGTCCAAGGCCGACTTTGCCTTTGTGTTACACGCGCTCAATTACCTCTCCAGCAAAGGGCGCGCCGCCATTGTCTGCTTTCCCGGTATTTTTTACCGTGGCGGTGCTGAGCAGAAAATCCGTAAATACCTAGTGGATAACAACTACGTGGAAACGGTCATTTCACTCGCGCCAAATCTGTTTTTTGGCACCACCATTGCGGTGACCATTCTGGTACTCTCCAAACACAAAACCGATACCACCACTCAGTTTATTGACGCCAGCGGCCTGTTCAAAAAAGAAACTAACACCAACACGCTTACCCATGAGCACATTGAACAAATCATGCAGGTGTTCGACAGTAAAGCAAATGTAGAACACTTCGCCCAATCCATACCGTTTGAGAAGGTGGCCGCCAATGACTACAACCTATCGGTCAGCAGCTATGTAGAGGCCAAAGACACCCGCGAAGTGGTGAATATTACAACGCTTAATGCCGAGCTGAAAATCACGGTGGCGAAAATTGACCAGCTGCGCACCGAGATTGATGCGATTGTCGCTGAGATTGCAGGCGAGGAGATGGCACAATGAGTAATAAACCCGCCTCATTGATGCAGTCGCCAGAGGGTTATGCCGATTGGCTAAGCGAACTTAAAACTAAAATTCACAAGGCCCAGCAGCGGGCAACCTTGGCGGTCAACCAAGAATTAGTATGGCTTTATTGGCAGATCGGCAAGGATATTCTGACACGTCAGGCCGGTCAAGGCTGGGGAGCAAAGGTGGTCGAGCGCTTAGCGCACGACCTGCGCCAATCCTTTCCCGACATGAGAGGCTTTTCACCACGCAACCTTAAGTATATGCGTGCTTTTGCCGAGGCGTGGCCCAAGGTCGAATTTGTGCAAGAGGTGATTGCACAATTGCCTTGGTATCATCAAATCGCGCTATTAGATAAGCTTAAAACAACGGATCAACGCATTTGGTACGCCACTAAGGCGATAGAAAACAACTGGTCGCGCAATGTTTTGGTGGTGCAGATTGAAACCCATTTGCTAGAACGAAGCGGCAAGGCGGTAACTAACTTTTCAGCAACACTCCCCAAACCTCAGTCTGACTTGGCGCGTGAGTCGCTGAAAGACCCCTACCGTTGTGATTTTTTGGGGCTGACGAACGAGTCGCAAGAACGGGAAATTGAAGGTGCGCTTATCAAGCATGTCACCCAATTTTTGCTGGAGTTGGGCGCTGGGTTCGCTTTTGTTGGTAAGCAAGTGTTATTGCAAGTCGGCGAAGAAGAGTTCTTTATTGACTTGCTGTTTTACCACCTGAAACTGCGTTGTTATGTGGTGATTGAGCTTAAAGCGGGTAAATTCAAACCCGAACATTTAGGGCAACTGGGCTTCTACATGACAGCGGTGGACAGACAGGTAAAAGCAGAACAAGACGGAGCGACTATTGGCTTATTGCTGTGCAAAAGTAAAGATAAAGTGGTGGCCGAATATGCGCTAGGCGACAAAAGCCAGCCGATGGGCATTGCCGAATACAAACTGCAACAGGCCTTGCCTGAAATACTGGAAACCAACTTGCCCAGTATTGAACAGATTGAACTGGAACTTCGGGGAGGCCAAGCATGAGCACTATGAGTTATATGGAAAAGCTGCTGGATGGGGTTGAGGTGGAGTGGAAAGCGCTAGGGGAAGTTGGTGAATTTACTCGTGGCAATGGATTGCAGAAAAAGGATTTTGTTGAGACTGGTTTTCCAGCGATACATTATGGCCAGATATATACAAAATACGGTATGTCGGCTAAGAAAACATTTACTTTTGTTTCTGAAGTTCTAGCGAAGAAGTTGAGAAAGGCAAGAAAAAATGACCTTTTGCTTGCGACTACATCAGAAAACGATGAAGAC
>Ga0136586_1000409_pt1 | contig 11356 bp, 11 predicted proteins | sample AntRauMFilla1562_FD_104926 | JGI IMG/M metagenome (GOLD analysis project Ga0136586, IMG submission 104926) | Saline lake microbial communities from Rauer Islands, Antarctica - Metagenome Filla 1 #562 | ecosystem: Environmental > Aquatic > Non-marine Saline and Alkaline > Saline | place... | reverse complement strand
TGAGTGCCCTCGGCGGCACAATCGCACTAAGCTTACAGCGACCGTAGGGGAATTTTGGTATACTAAAATCATGAAAAACCTACTAGCAGAAATTACAGATGAGTCATTAGGATTAGAATACGGTGGAATAAAGCTAGGTTCTGAATATAGAGTCAGGAAAAGTGCTCGTGTAATACTACTCAACTCAGACGGGCAAATGGCGACCCAGTACCTAGAAAATTACACTTACCATAAATTACCAGGTGGTGGGGTAGACCTAGGTGAGACTCTGGAAGAGGCTGCGGTGCGAGAAGTTCAGGAAGAAGTGGGTTGTGATTGTGAAGTGATAAATGAAGTCGGTGTAGTGATCGAGTACCGTAATAATTATAATTTGCTGCATATATCACATTGTTTTGTTGCTACAATGGTTGGATCAATCGGTGAGACAGCCTTGGAAGCAGGCGAAATTGAAGAAGGTCAGGTTACTAAGTGGCTTGATCCAGAAGAAGTACTACGTTTAATGGTTACAGATAAACCACAAAAATACGAAGGTCATTTTATTCTAGAAAGAGAAAAAGCTTTCTTGAGTCAATACCTAGAACAGAAATAAGATCGCGCTAGATCTGACCTAGGTGGATTACATTCATTTATTTTATTATGACCGACTACCAAAGTTTCGATGGACACGGGGTGGATGTTGCCAGCAATCGGGCCGATAGTCTTGATAAAGAGGCTTTGGCTTATATCACTGCGCACGCTGGCTGTGCGGTGCTTGATCTGGGGTCGGGTGTCGGTGGGCAATCGGTGCGGATGGTGCAGGCTGGAGCGAGGGTGGTCGCCGTTGATCAGTTTGATTTCACTGACCAGTTTGCGAGCTATGGATATGAGGCTTCGCCGTTGGTATTTGTAGCGGGGGATCTGGTTGATATTGCATTGCTGCTGGGCGATCAGCAATTTGCTATGGCGATCTGTCAGCGGACGATTCATTATTTATCTTATGTCGCAGCGCTGCAATTTCTGCGTGACCTGCGCGGGCTAGTGCAAGGTAAATTATTTATATCGGTAACTGGTACTGGGTCGCTAGTGGGCGATACGTATGCTGCCGCTGCCACACCGCTACCAGATCGCTTTGCCAAGCTGTCTGACCTAGGGCAAGACATGTTCTCGATCCACGAGCCGGTATGCTTATACAGCGAGGCTGAGTTTACCCAGCTCCTCACCGACTCCGGCTGGACAGTCGAGCTATCTAAAGTCACGGCATTTGGTAACATACAAGCAATATGCAAACCTACGACGTAGTGGTAATTGGCGGTGGGCCGGCCGGGATGATGGCGGCCAGCAGTGCGTGCGCGGCTGGAGCGTCGGTGCTGTTGCTAGAGAAAAACAATGTGCTGGGAAAAAAGCTGCTCATCAGTGGTGGTGGTCGCTGCAATATCACCAACAACAAACCCGTCGTGCGCGAGATGCTCAGCCAGTACAAGGCTGAGGGAAAGTTTTTGTTCTCGACCTTTATGCAGCACGGCGTGAGCGAGACGCTGGATTGGTTTAAAGTTCGCGGCGTCGATACGGTTGAAGAAAACGAAGGGCGGCTGTTTCCTTCGACCAAGCTGGCCGAGACGGTGCAGCAAGCGCTGGTGGAAGATTTGGTTAATTCCAGTGTGGTGGTGCAATCCGAATCAATGGTGCAGAGTATTCAGCAGGCTGCAGACGGGTTTGAGATTGTCGTCAAGGGTCGTGCGTCGGTTCAAGCACGCGCTTGCGTGGTCGCCACTGGCGGCACGACTCGGCCCGAGACTGGGTCAACCGGTGAGGGAATGCGCTGGCTCGAGGCGCTTGGGCACACCATCATCGGCAATAGTTTTGCGCTGGTGCCACTCACGCTCAGCTCAACCTGGACCAAGGATCTCAGTGGCCTGACGATCCCACAGTGCCGACTGACGCTCTTTGCTGACGGCGCCAAACACAGTATTCACCCAGGTAAACTACTATTCACCCACGTGGGGATCACTGGCCCGACGGTGCTCAATATGAGCAAGACGGTGGGGGATTTGCTCGAGTACGCAGATGTGGTGATCAAGCTCGACTTGTTCCCGGGCAAGGATCCGGCTGCCATGGATCAGCTGCTGCGCGACACCCTGACGAATGACATCAATAAAAAACTCCGCAATGCCCTGACCGCCCTGATGCCAACCGCGCTGGCTAAAGCCGTACTAGCCGAGTGCCAGATCGACGGTGAGATCAAGTGCAACTCACTCACGAAGTCAGAACGCATCAAGCTCGGGCAGTACTTGCGCGCAATCCCACTGCCAGTTAGCGGCCTGCTCGGGCGCGACAAAGCCGTGGTGTCCGCCGGTGGAGTCGAGCTGACCGAGGTCGATTTCAAAACCATGGAATCAAAGGTAATCCCGCGATTATTCTTGGTAGGAGACATCCTCAACATCAACCGCCCGTCGGGTGGATACAGTTTGCAGTTGTGCTGGAGCACGGGTGCGGTGGCTGGACAGGCAGCCGCACAAGCTGTAATAGAATCAACCTAGCGACGTATAATAAGAATATGCAAAAGAAAATTACAGTAGCGGGTGGGTGCTTCTGGATGAGAAAGTGCGGGGCACTTTTGCAAGACCGTCTGAGTTATTTTGCGACCGTTCGGGAGTGAAAATAGCCAGAGGGTGTACAGTTCCTGTAAGGAATAAGAGGATTAATTTTGAAATATGAATAAAAAAATAGTTGTAGCTGGTGGATGTTTCTGGGGTCTCGAAGACCTGATCCGAGAACGCGCAGGGGTAATCGATACCGAAGCGGGTTATTGCGGCGGGTCTAATGACAATCCAACGTATGAGCATCACCCCGATCACGCCGAAGCCGTCGAGATTACCTACGATCCCGAGGTAATTAGTTATCAGCAGCTACTCGACTTCTTCTTCCAAATTCACAACCCAACCACCCTCAACCAGCAAGGCAACGACCGCGGCACGTCGTATCGGTCGGTTATTTTCTATGCGACTGTGGAAGAAAAACAGATCGCACATGAGATGATCGATATCGTAAACGAATCAGAGCGCTGGGCCGATCCAGTGGTCACCACACTAGAGCCACTCACCAGATTCTGGCCCGCCGAGGATTATCACCAAGATTATTTGGTCAAAAACCCAGGCGGCTACACCTGCCACGCTATCTATTTTGATAGTTATTTAAAATAAAACAAAAAGAACGACGACCTTATGGTCGTCGTTCTTTTGCTTATTTTGCCTGGGATTTATTACTTCGCGACAAACGTCAGTGCTTCGCCTTTCTCGATTCCTCGTCCGGTTCGACCAATTCGGTGAACGTAATCTTCGAAGGTTCCTGGTAGGTCGTAGTTGATCACGTGCGATACGTTGTCGACGTGGATGCCGCGGGCGGCTACGTCGGTGGCTACTAGCACTCGCACTTGGCCGCTCTTGAAGCCGTTGAGTGCGCGCTGCCGTTGGCCGTGGCTTTTGTTGCCGTGGATCGCGTCTGACTTGATGCCAGCTTTGGTCAGCTCTTGTGAGAGCTTTTCCACACTGTGCTTCATCGCGCCAAAGATAATCACTCGCTTGAGTTCTTCTTTGGATAATAGGGCAAGTAGGGTATCAAACTTGTGCGTATGCTCGTAGATGACCACATCTTGCTTGATACTGTCGGTGACGTCTTTGGTCTTTACCGAGATCGAAATTGGATCGATCATAAAGTCATTAACCAGACCTTCAGCCTCTTTGGTCATGGTTGCTGAGAAGAAGAGGGTCTGTCGGTCTTCTGATACGTCAGCCAGGATCTTGCGCATGTCGTGGATGAATCCCATGTCGAGCATTCGGTCAGCTTCATCAAGTACCACATTGGTAAAGAATTGTGGCTGGATTGCTCCGCGGTCGATTAAGTCCATGACTCGGCCTGGAGTCCCGATGATAAAGTGTTGCTTTCGCTTAAGCGCGCTCAGCTGTGGGCGGATGTTGGTTCCGCCGACACACGTGGTCGCAAATAGCTTGAAGGGAGTTTTGAACTTCCTAAATTCACTTTCAACCTGCAAGGCTAGCTCGCGGGTAGGGGTAAGGATCAGGGTTTGTTCGTGCTTCAGCTCCAGCGTCTTTTGGATCAATGGTAGCAAGAAGGCAGCGGTTTTACCCGTACCAGTAGCTGCTAGCCCAATTACGTCTAGATCCTTCATGATCTCGGGGATCACTTTGTCTTGGATTGGTGACGGGTTGGTCAGCCCCATTGCGGTTAGGTTTTTGACGATGTCTGGGTGGAATCCAAAATCAGCAAAGGTGTGCTCTGGTGTGAATACTTCTTCTTTGACTTCAACTGGGTTTTTGTTGATGAATTGTGATGGGTCGAAAGTCGGCATTTTGCGCGCTCCGCCTCCGCTGCGACCACCTCGACCTTGGGCTGGACGTCGTCCGCCGCCGCCTGAAAATGATCGTCGATTGCTAGGTGGGCGTGAACCGCCCGTACGACCAGCTGGTCGCCGTGTTTGTGTTTGTGGCATTTAGTTTATTTAATTGGGTACAGTGCAGGAAAATAATACGGTAGACGGGACTGAAATAGCAGGCTGCCTACGACTCCTGCAGCCCTACACGAGAAACAAAAGTAACTAGCAAGATAACACGTCGTGATAATATGTCAACCATAGCTGATGGGATGGTTGATGGAGTTGGTGGTGAGAGCCGTTAGCTCCTGCCAGCTTATTTCGCCAAGGCTTGGATGTTGGCTGGGCGCTGTGGGCACGTGATCCTCGCCGATCGCCGAAATCAGCTGGCGGGAGCTAACTTGAGTGGGGTATGAAAAACTCCCGCCAGTATTGGTTGGCGGGAGGGTGGGGTTGTTATTTGAGAGCGTGGGCTTGTCTCATCTTGGAAGCTTGCTCCTTTGGGATATTGATCTCAGTCAAAAGCGCTCGCGCTTCATCATCGCTTAGTTTCCCATCTTCCCATCGGCGATCAATGCCTCCAAGAAGCACGATCATTGCTTGATCTGGTCTATCAGCAATCAAATGCTCTTCGACAATTGCTTGTCCACCTTCACTCAAAATTTCTTCGGCAATTTCGCGGATGCGATCTTCATTCAACGTCATAGAACGTCTCCTTGTTGAGATTTAACTACTTACATTAATACACCAAATCCATGATTTGTAAATACCTGCAAACATGCTACGATGCTGCCACATATGAAGCATGAAATTGGATATATCTTTGGGAAGCACGCGGTGCGGGAATTATTGCAAGAGCGACCCGATGTGGTGGTAGAGCTGCACGCTGCGGCGGAGTTTGCGGACGCAGCGATTCTGGGCGCGGCTGAGTTCCACAAGGTCGCGGTCAAGACCCTTAACCTCAAGAACCCGCCGCGCGGGATTTCATCAAACGCCGCGCACCAAGGCATTGTAGCGGGTATCATGCCAGGCAAGCTGACCGTGCCGTACAAGGAGTTTATGGCTGGGCTGAAGGTCACCGATCACACGGGCTTGCTGGTGCTAGGCGAGGTGCAAGATCCGCACAATGTTGGTGCGGTGATCAGGTCTGCCGCGGCCTTTGGAATCGCTGGGGTGCTGATCCCACCGCACAACCAAGCGCCGATCACAGGTACGGTGGTGAAGGTTTCAGCTGGCATGGCATTTCGGATTCCCTTGGTGACGATCCCCAACGTCAATACCACTTTGCGCGACCTTAAAGGTAAAGGTTTCTGGACTTATGGTCTAGAGGGCGACGGTACAACCAGTACTGTCACCGAGACCTATCCCAAACCATCGGTATTTGTGCTGGGTAACGAAGGGTCAGGGTTGCGTCCACACACCAAAGAAGTTTGCGATGACTTGATCTCGGTCCCGATCCATCCGCAGTGCGAGTCGCTCAATGCCGCCGCGGCCACCGCAATCGTGTTGGCCAGCTGGTCTGCAAGGCACGCGGCTGCGCTCAAGGCCTAGGTGGTGTATAATCTGTACAATTAATTGTAATGGATATGTATGGATACTAAAGATAATGAAAAAGAAGTTGATGTTAAAGTAACACCCGAAGTAGAGACAGCCCCGCAGGTAGACCTAGTCGATGCCGAGCCGATCAAAGCCGCGATGGAGCCAGCTGTACCAGCGGCAGCAGCTGCTGCTACAGCAATTCCTGTTGCTAGTGCCAGCAATCGTTCACTGAAGCTCACTATTCTATCGATCTTGATCGTGGTGGTGGCACTAGTTGGGATTGTTTACTTACTAGAGCGAGAGAACCGAATTGATACAAACTTCTTTGGAGGGATGATCGCGGCGCAGCAATCTGGCGCTGCCGTTGCTGTCGTTAATGGGCAATCTATCGCCACGAGCGAGCTAGAAGAAACCATCGGCCAACTAGAGCAAGCAGCGACCGCCCAAGGAGCGAACCTCAGTGACCCAGCCGTGCAAGCTCAAATCCGCACGCAGGCACTTGATCTGGTGGTCGGAACTGAGCTGTTGATGCAAACAGCAGCCGACGCTGGAGTAGAAGCAAGCGATGAGACAGTCGCAGCACGACTGGCGGAAATCGAAGCCGAAGCAGGTGGAGCTGACACTCTCGCCGAGCGAATGGCGGAGTTTGGCATTAGTATGGAAACCCTCGAAGCCGACGTGCGGTCAGAGTTGATCATTCGACAATTGCTTGAATCAGCCCTGGAAGGGGAAGACGTGGCTGTGAGTGAAGAAGAAGTGCTGGCAGCCTACGATGGCGCAGGTGGGCTAGATGCTGGCTTACCGCCATTTGCCGATGTGCAGCCACAGATCATCGCTCAGCTGTCACAAGCCAAAGAGCAAGTGGTGATCGACGCATACATCGCACAGTTGCGAGCTGATGCGGATATCGAGATCATCGAGTAGACGCAGCTGGTATACTGCAGCTAATGAATGAAGTTTCTACTGCAGCCAAAAAAGTAATCACCTACAAACCGCACGAGCGGATGGCAGTCCTTCGGAATCTGCCTATCCCGCAACAATGTGCGGTTTTTTTGGAGCTTTCGCCATATGTGCAGCAGATTATTTTGCGCAAGCTCAAGACCATCGAGATCGTCGATCTGCTCGATCATATGGACTTGCAGCAAGCCGAGCACGCCTTGGCCAAGATCAGCGATCGCAAGCGTAGAGAGAAAATCGTCAAGCGACTGAAAGGCGAGGTGAAAGAAAAGATGGAGTACTTCCTAAGGTTTCACCCACAGGCATCGCTGGGGATTATTACCTTTAATTATATTTTCTTGGCTGATACCAAGACAGTGGCGTTTGCAGCCGACCTGGTCGATCAGCACTACACCGAGACTGGTAAATATCCAGAAATTTTGGTCCACAAAGACGGCTTGGTGACGGGAGAGATCCCACTGGCCAGTATGGTACGAGCACGCAACACCACCAAGCTCAAGAGTCTGACCCAACCAATCGAAACCGTTACTTATCAGTCCGAGGTTCCAGAAATAATCCAAAAGCTCACTGACACCGACAAGCGTAAGATGGTTGTGCTTGATCATGACTCCAGTGTATTGGGAATTGTATACGCCGACGCGGCACGACAATTATTTGGGCACCTACCAGCCGAATCACTCTATGATTTTGCCGGAGTCGACGACAGCGAGCGGCCGTTTGATAGTATCGCCAAAAAGGTCAACAGTCGGTATCGCTGGCTGATCCTCAACCTGGCCACCACATTCCTCGCTAGCTTCGTGGTGCTGATGTATCAAGATACGCTCGATGCGCTCACGATCCTCGCGATCTATATGCCGGTGATTGCAGGTATGAGTGGCAACGCCGCGACCCAGACCTTTGCGATTATGGTGCGCGGGATTACCCTGGGGACAATCTCACTTAAGAACGCCGGCCCGGCAATCTGGCGTGAGCTGGTGGCCGGCTTGCTTAATGGAATTATTATCGGTGCGATTGTGGCGCTGATGTCGGCGCTGTGGAATGGCGAGCCGCTACTTGGGCTAGTGGTCGCGATGGCGTTAATTGGAGCGCATCTTATCGCGGCGGTGTCGGGGGCGTTTATACCGTTATTTATGAAGCATATTGGCAAGGATCCCGCCGCGACCTCGACTATCTTTATTACCACGGTGACTGACGTGACTGGCTTGGTATTGCTACTTGGGCTAGCGACATGGATCATGCTCTAGGTATTTTGTGTTAAGATAGTGGTATATGAATATCCAAACCTTTGTAACCTTGTACGTGATCAGTGTGCCGATTTTTTTTGTGATCGACATGATTTGGCTGGGATTCGTCGCCAGTAACTTTTACCGTGATCGCATGGGTCATCTGATGGAGATCAACTGGACGGCGGCGGTGATTTTTTATCTAGTGTTTCTAGTTGGACTAATCTTTTTTGCGGTGTATCCGAATCTGGATAAAGGTTGGCAGATGGTGTTGCTGTACGGAGCACTGTTTGGATTCTTCACCTACGCCACCTACGATCTCACCAACCTCGCTACGCTCAAAGACTGGCCACTTGATCTGGTAATAGTCGATATTATCTGGGGGACGGTCTTGGGGGCATCAGTTGCGGTGCTGACCTACTTCACCTACGGATTTTTCAACTAAGCTGCATATGAAAAACGCCGAGCGGATTGTAATTGTGATCTTGCTAGTTGGGTTATTTGGTGGTGCAGCTTGGGGGTATTATGCCGTGCAGGATAAGCGCTCTGACTACCGCGAGCGGGTCGCCAACGGAGAGTTCGAAATCCGTAAGCAACTACCGCCACTGGCTAGTAGTACCGACCAAGTCGACTGGCGTACGATTTATCCCAACACAGTTGGAATTACCATCGGCGACGTACCAGTGCAAGCCTCAATTGCTGACACGATGAGTAGTCGAATCAAAGGGCTGTCTGATACACCGTTTTTGCCCGATAATGTGGTGAAGCTGTTTGCCTTTGGGGTGCCTGGGTCGCACTCAATTTGGATGAAAGACATGAACTACGCGATTGATATTTTGTGGGCTGCAGAAGACGGCACGATTGTGCATATCGAAGAAACTGTCGCACCCGAGACCTTTCCAAGGTCCTTTGCGTCACCAGTACCCGCGTGGTTTGTAGTCGAGACGACAGCGGGATTTGTGGGTACGCATGAAATTACCGTGGGTGACAAGGTCGTGCTGCCAGTTGCGCCGTAGCTTGCAAATTGGCACAAATATTGCATACTGTACTCGCACGATGATCGCCTCACCTTGGTGGGGAGGAACGTCCGGACACGCCCTGAGTAATCAGGAGACAGGTAGTGGGTAACACCCATCCATGGCAACATGCGAGGTGCGAGCAGAGACGTCTTGATCGAAAGAAACGGAAACCCTTCATGGGTTAGCTCATATGGCAACATACGAGGTGAAACGGCTAAATCCTTACCCGCGTGCAAGGCCGCGCTCACGTAAGTGAGAGAGCCGCATGAGTGCACTGGCAACAATGCACCTAGGTAGATGATCATCTGTATCAGGCTTCCTGATACAACAGAATCCGGCGTAGGTGTTCAAAATTTCTCCGCAAGGGGATTTTTTGATGTGTTAGAATAAACGGATTACAGGTAATACTTGCGTATGTCACAGACTATTTTTGCACCCAAACTAACCCAAGCTGACTCTGCTCCAGTTCATAAACCAGAGTACGATGATGTCGCTACAGTAGATACCGCGCCAGCTGACCAAACCAACACTTGGCTGATCGGTATAGCTCGTTGGGTCGTGATTGGGTTTGCAGGGTTGTTGCCGATATTTTTTATCCCAGGGCTATGGGGCAGTCTAGGATTTCAAAAAGTCTTGCTCGCGATGGTGGCGGTGGGTGGGGTATCCATACTATTGGCGCTATTATCGCTGCGCACGCGGACGGTCAGTACGGTGCTGCCACTATCACTGCTGATTTTTTTCGGAGTAGTAGCGACGGCGGTTGTGTCGGCGCTGTTTTCGCCTAACTGGAACGAGGCGTTTCGCGGGAGTTTGGTCGAGACTCAGACGGTGGCATTTTTGGCCTTGCTGGGTGGAGTGATGGCGATTGGGTTGGTGATGCAGTACGCCAAGCGCGCTATGTATCGGTTTTTTGTCGTACTCATGACAGGTGGTTTATTGCTATTAACCTACGTATCAATCAGGCTACTGGCTGGCCCTATCTTGCCCTTTAATTCCTTCCTTGATGCAACCAGTTCACCAGTTGGAACATTCAACGACCTGGCGGTGTTTGCCGGCTTGATTGTGTTGTTATCGCTTGTCGCACTGATTCAGCTCCGGCTGACCACTGGTGTGAAAGCACTAGTATCAGTTGCTACTATCGCAGCGTTGTTTGTGTTGGCTGCAGTTAACTTCTTTTACGTGTGGTTAATTGTTGGTTTCTTTTCTCTGCTGGTGTTGCTGTATCTTATTTCGTACGACACACTGTTTCGCTACGGCGATGCTGCACCAAGCAAATATACGCCGTCGCGACTGGCGATTATTGTGACCGCTGTCGTCTGTGTGGTTAGTGCTGGGTTTGTGGTGGCGGGTGAAAACATTGGTGGAATAGTGGGCGAGCAGCTTGAGATTTCCTACCTAGAGGTGCGTCCATCACTTGGTGCTACTACAGACATACTACAAGCAACTTATACGGAAGATCTATTTTTTGGAGCTGGTCCCAATCAGTTTGAGTCGAGCTGGCGATCGTTCAAGGACACTTCAATCAACCAAACTATTTTCTGGAACACTGACTTCAGAGCAGGCAGTGGGTACATTCCAACTATGTTCATCAATCTCGGACTAGTCGGTGGATTACTGCTGATTGCTTTCCATGCTTGGTATTTGTGGAATGGAGCCTTGATGCTACTGCGGCCAACTAATCCTGATTCATTTTGGTACTTTGTGGGGTTGGTGTCATTTACGGGGGCGGTGTTCCTGTGGGGAATGAGTTATGTATATGTACCCGGCGCGACGCTGCTGTTACTGGCAGCGCTACTGACGGGTATTTCGTTTGCAGCGCGCGGTATGCTGCTGCCTGAGCGTATGAAGGTGATTACGCTGGCTACCAATCACAAGCGAGGGTTTGCCCTGATGGCACTGGTGATTATGTTGATCTCAAGTGTGATGGGAGCGTGGTTTACGGTTGGTAAGCAATACTCGGCGCACGCTACTTTCGCTCAAGCTCAAGCTACTCAGACCGATGTGTCTGCGATCGATCAAGCTGCGTCGTTAGCCTATCAGCTGTACCCTGATGATCAATTCTTGATTGTGAGAGCACAGATTGCTTTATTCGAGATGAACGAAATCTTGGCTTTGTCAGAGCCATCGGGATCTGATCAGCAGCGGTTTATTACTGTTTCGACTCAAGGGCTAGCGTTTGCCGAGGCTGCAGTCGCGGAAGCTTCTGATAACCCTGCACACTTACTTATTCTGGCAAGCCTCTATAATAATTT
>Ga0136586_1000404_pt1 | contig 11447 bp, 22 predicted proteins | sample AntRauMFilla1562_FD_104926 | JGI IMG/M metagenome (GOLD analysis project Ga0136586, IMG submission 104926) | Saline lake microbial communities from Rauer Islands, Antarctica - Metagenome Filla 1 #562 | ecosystem: Environmental > Aquatic > Non-marine Saline and Alkaline > Saline | place... | reverse complement strand
GAATGAGCGGCGCGTTGGATGCTGCCACGAAAGCGGGTCCCCCCGACCGGCTCGAATACTTGCGTGGTGAGTTGCGTGCTGAAAGGATCAGTTACGGTGAGCTTGCCGAATTGCAGGGCCTTGTAGGGTTCATTGGTGATGGTGACGTGGAGTTGTTGGAGGCTGCTGGTGTGCCTGAATGGAGTGATTTGTAACGAAACGGTAACGCCTATTGTGTTTGGGTGATGCTGCCTGTAATGTTGGGTTTACAAAGTTGGTTGACAGACTGGGAGGTCAAAAAGTATGAGCAATGCAACGGTGACGTATAGGTTTGAAGAATTGGTGGGCGCAGTGAACGCGGTGCTGCCCCATGCGAGCAAGGATGATGTGACGCCGGTGATTACGGGTATCCGTTTTGACGCTGAGGGCGCGTTGGCTGCCACTGACAGGTACACGGTGGGAGCGTATAAGCCTGAACATGTCCTGGTGGATGCTGATGATGCTGCCACGTTTGACGGGTTCACGTTGGATCGTGCGGGGTGCGTGTGGCTGTCGAAGCTGCGTGTGGCGATGCTGTCGGGTGGCAAGTTTCTGGCGCCTTACTATGTGATCCGCTTGCAGGTTGAGGATGGCCTGGTGACTGCGAGTGTGCATCCTGGCGGGTTCGATTCGGCTGATGGTGGCAAGTTCACTACGCCACTGTCACCTGCTGAGCAAACGGCATCGTTTAGCACCATAAGCGGGAATTACCCGCCGGTGGTGCGCTTGTTCCCCGACGCTGAGAAGCTTGCAAGTCGTGAGGCCATGAACATGCCCGTGTCGTTGAAAACCGAGTTTTTGGTGCGTATTGATAAAGCTACTAAAGCTTTGGGTGAGCGTGGTAATGGTGTGGCACGGTTCCAGTTCATGTCTACAGACAATCCGAATAAGCCGGGGCCAGCGTACGTGACTGTGGGTGACCGTTTCCGTGCTTTGATTCAACCGAATTTGATGCTGCGTTAAAGGCAGTTCAAGTCGAAACGCCGGGAGGTGTCGCTGAATATGGTTCAGCCTGATGAGACTTTGATGGAAGGTGGTTGCGCATGTTGAAAGATGTTGACTTGCAGGTGGTGCGGGGTATTGTGAACGCGGTGAATGAGCGTGGCGCGGATTGGGTGTACCCGGATGAGTGGCGCCGCCCTGATAAGTGGGTTAGCTGCAAGAACTTGCATGAGGACGGTAGTGCTGCGTGCATTATTGGGTTTATTGCAGTGGATCAGGGTTTGCCGACCATTGAGTACAATAACGCGGGTTGTGATGCAGAAAATTGGGTCGTGTCGGATCCGGTAGATAGTGCAATGCAAGCCGCTCAAAGCGCGCAGGATGATGGTGCAACTTGGGGTCATGCTGGTGGAGCGTTTTTCTCCACGCTGTCGGAGCTTTCGGGCATGTCGGTTGCTGAGTTGTGTGCGGCTGCTGGTGTTGACCGGCCTGAGTGGGTTTGAACGTGGTTGACACTTTGGACGTTTGCGTGGGTTCGCATGATTGGGTTGAAGATGATGGGTTTAACCGTATGCAATTTGTAGACCATTGTTGCCGCGAGTGCGGTGCGGTTCGACACGTTGTGGAAGGGAGGGTTCGTGATGGAAACGTTTGGCTTTAAGCCGGTGCACATGTTGACGGTGGGTAAGTCTCAATGGTTGAGCGGCCCGCAGTGGCAGGGTGAGTGTGATTGCAGTAACCCTGACGGTTACGGTGATGGTGGCATGTTTTGGTGGGGCGGTTCTGCGCAGGAGGTGCATGATGCGTGGTGGGATCATTTCGTGGGCGTGACGGTGTTCGCTGACGATGTTGGGCTTGAGAAAGGTCGTGCGTGATGACTGAGTTCTGGGTTGGGGCGTTGGTTGTGTTTGTCGTGGGCGCTGGTGCCGGGGTGGTGGCAGTGTGGCTTGTGGCTGCTGTCGTGTGGCTTGTCGGCGCATATTTGGCTAATAAGGGTGGCATGAAAAGGAAGGGTGGTAGGTGATGAGTGAACATGATTACGCCCAGTTTGAGGGCAAGAAGGATCATGCGAGTGTGGAGGCTATGCGGGTTGCGTGGGAGGCGTTGCGTGCTGCTAAAGGTGAGGCGAAGGATGCGTATGATGATGCGCTTGCAGCGGTGGGGCGTGTTGAGGGCGCCCAGTTTTTGTCGGCTGTGCAGGATGCGAAGCGTGCAGGGTTGGCAAAATATACGGTGTCGCGGGCCACTGGTGTGCGTGCGTGGCCTAAAATCCGTGAATGGTGGGGCGACGATGCCACACCTACCGATAAGACTGTAGGGCCTGTCCTTGTCCAGCCTGATGTTGACCCTGGCGGTTCGTGGATGGCCGGGCGTGCGCCGGTGAGTACGCTGCTGGTGGACGGTCACGATCTGAAGGCTGTTGATCGTTTGGGTGTGACGCAAATTTTCTTGGACGGTGGCCCTTTGTTTGCGACGAAAGATTCGGATGGTGTCGTTTCCTGGTTTTCACTGCCGAACGACGGTGGCGAGGATGAAGCGTTGTCGTTCAGTGACCGGCTTGAACAGATTCCTGAAAGTGTTGAGGATGCTGTGCGGGGTAACGTTTGGGAGGCACCCCATGAGTGATGACGAAAGGAAAACAATCATGAACATTATCGAGAAGCACGTCTACCAATCGGCCACTCTCCCGGGGGCTCCCGAGCGGGCGACCCGCACTGAGGCCGAGGCTGATGAGGCGCGCGGCGTGGAGTTGGCCGCGTATTTGGCGCTCCTGCCTGGGCTGACCGCCGAGCAGTGGGTTGCGGCGCGGGTTGCGGCGCGGGATGCGGGGCGGGATGCGGCGCGGGATGCGGGGTGGGATGCGGCGTGGGATGCGGCGCGGGATGCGGGGTGGGATGCGGGGCGGGCTGGGGAAGCACTCGTAGTCCGCGACCTGATTAGCGCCGAACATTTCGACATTCTGACGGCACCGATGCGTGCTGCCGGTATCGACTTCGACAACCTGGCACCCCATGAGTGACGACATGCCACCACCGCTGCCGGATGGTTTTGAATGCGATCCTGGCACAGTACCGGGCTGGTTGAACGAGGCTGGTCTGCCAACGTCGTGCGTGGGGGATCATCCGTGTCCAGGTTTTGATGCCGAAACGTGTTTGGTGGATGACAATGCAGTTCCCACACTGCCCGTTTTGGAAGTGGGCTTGTACTTGTATCAGAAAGTGGATGCTACGGCTCCTGCATCGTTTGCCAACAGTGGCCCGCAAGATTTCATTGCAGCGCAACCTGGCACTGCATGGTTTACTGTGTATCCGGTCGCTTTGCCGGATGGCGTGTGTGGGCCTGGTTGGGCGGTGCAGCAAGACCAAATTTCGCATGATGGTTCGTTTGTGTGGCCGTCAACGATCACTCCCCCGTCGACTCCGTTGAGTGATGCTGGCGTGTTGGTTGCCGCATTGCATTCAGATTTGGAGGCGTTGGCTGTTGTACCGGATTGCGTACTTGACGTGCCTGAAGTGCCTGACGTGGAGATTTGCCTGCCGGTTGAAGGTCCTGGTGGGTGTAATGAAGCGTTCCCTGACCCGCTGCCGTTAGGCCCACTGCCCACGCCTGAGACTGTCGCTGTTGTGCCGGTGGTGCCGCGTGAGCTTGCCTTGACTGGCCCCGCTGATGGTATTGGTTGGGATTGGCTGGTGGTTGCGTTGCTACTGGTGGGTGTCGGCGTTTTGTTTACGTTGAATCATCGGAAGCGTTGACTTTGGAAACCTGTTTGGGTAGGCTGAACTTGTAGATTTGGTTTCAAACATTGGAGGATGTTGTGAGTGTTGAACGAGGTATTGCAAGTATTGTGCAGCGACACATGGAGGCTTTGCATGACGATTTGAGTGACGTGTTGGGTGAGTTGGACGATGAGGCGCCTGGCGGTCGTGGCATTGTTGACGGCTACGAGTTCGCTGCCATTGTGGGTGATGAGGTGCGTGCTGGCCTGATGACTACGGGTGAGTATGTGGAGTGGTTCAACGAGTCGGTGTCGGCTAAGTGATTGACGTGACGTTTGGTTCGATCCGCAATCGGCCTGAGTTTTCCGTGTTGGTCGAATACATGAAGGGTTTGCAGCGTGACGGTGTTGCGCAGTCGGTGCAGGATGATATTGGCGAGGTTTCGGAATGAGTTGGGAAAGGCTGGAAGCGGTTGACGTTGACTAAACTGATCCCCCGTGCCGATCAGGAAGCAGCCATTCAGCGCATGGTAGACGAGCCTACTTGGGCTGCGTTGGATGGGTCGGAGCCCAGCGCGGGCAAACGGTCATGCACGTTGAGCAAGGCTTGCGCATGGGTGCTTCTGTAGTGGTTGTGGTTGGCCCGTTGGGGACTGTTGACGGGTGGGCTAAAACTTTGTCAGGGCAGTCTGATGGTGAGCATGAGTTGAAGTTGGTTACGTCTAAAAAGGCGGGCATGGCGCATTATGCAGACTTGTTGGCTGGTAAGCCTGGCTGGTATTTTATTGGCCGGGAATTGTTCCGCACGGCCCGCATTGATGCTGCGAAGATCAAAGCCGACTTGGGCATTGTCGATGAATCCCAAATTTTCGCTAATCGTAAAAGCGTTGGTTGGAAAAAGTTGATGCAGTTTCAACCCATGTTTAAGGTGGCCTGTTCGGGTACTTGGTTTGGCAACAAGGTGGAAAACATGTGGAGTGTCGCCCGATGGTTGTGGCCGGATAAGGTGGATCGTTCTTTTTGGCGGTGGGTTGACGAATGGTTGGTGACCGAACACGACCATTTTGCTGGCAAAAAAGTGACGGGTGAAAAAGTGGAGGGCGCGTTTGCCCAATCTTTGCCCTGCTATGTGCGAATTGTGCCCACATTGGTTGAGCTGGAAACGCCCATTCAAAGGTGGGTGGATTTGTCGCCGGTGCAACGCCGCATGTATGACAAGTTGGAGAAGGATTTGTTTGTGCAGGCCGCTTCGGACGTGTTGATGACGGAAGTGTCTATTGCCACACGCACACGGTTGCGGCAACTGTCGATGGCTGAATGTGATGCTGAAACGGTGGTTGAAGAGGTTGCGGGCGAACTGGTGGAGAAGCAGCGGGTGTGGTTCCCTGTTGATGCGAAGTCGTCAAAGTTTGAAGAGTTGCAGGAGATTATCAAAGAGAATGTTGGCGAGCCGATGTTGGTGTTGACTGATTCGGCACAGTTTGTGGACTTGGCTGTGCACCGTTTGGGCGCGCAAGCGTTTGCGTGGCGCGGGGGCGTGTCGCAGGAGGCCCGCAATGAGGCTAAACAGAAGTTTGTTGATGGTGAAATAAAGTTCATTGTTGCCCAGGTGGCGAGCATTGGTGAAGGTGTTGATGGGATTCAGTTTGGGTGTAATACGGTGGTGTGGGCGTCGAAGTCTGATTCAAACTTTTTGAACAAGCAGGCTTTGCGGCGTGCGCATCGGACGGGGCAGGATAGGCCGGTGCGTCAGTTTGAGATTATGGCGCGGGATACGATTGATGATGAGCAGCATTTGGCTTTGTTGGTGAAGGGGCTAAAAATTGAGGCTGCGCTTGCTTTTGACAACGCGGGCGGGTAGGCTGTTGGTACAACGATTGGGAGGTCAATAATGGTGTGGACTGCGCAACAGATGGTGGAAAGTTACGGTAACGCTATGCCGGAGTCGTATTATGATGGTTTGCGTGTTGAGCGTGAACAGTTTGTTCGAGACATTCAACGGGATGCAGAAAATTGGTCTGCTGTTGCCGGGCGGGAAGTGTCGTGTGGAGTGGTTGACTACTTCAGTGTTGACAGGTACGGGTTGGAAGTACATGTTGCCGGGTTTGGCTTGATTTATTTTAGTTCCACAAGTGACGTGGAGGGTTGGATTGATCGCATGTTTCCCGCTAATACCACGGAGGCACCCCATGAGTGACGACTACACGCCGACGCGCGGTGAAGTGTTTGATGCGTGGATCGAGGCTTGGTTCGATTACGGGTCTGACCGTGAGCGCATCCATGAGCGCGAAGAGGCAAAACATGCAGAGCTTGAGCGTTTCTTTGTCGAGCATGACCGGCAGGTAGCAGAGACAGCGTGGGATGAGGCCGCGCGGGCTGTAATCGAGTTTGAGGAGTCGGTCATCTCTGACCATCCGACCAATCCGTACCGATCAATTGCCTTACTAGGCGCACAGGAAGAGAGCAAAGCATGAGCGACAAAGACGGTTTTTACGGCATCATCACGGGCACGGTCGAGCGGGTCAGTCCTTACGCGAAGGGTGTTGTTGCGACCGTTGCGTTTCAGTCCAATCCTAAAGACCTATATCCGACTCGTGTAACCGTGTGGGGGGGGGTGGGTTCGATGAAGGAGACACCCCCTTTTGATCCCGGCACGAAGCCGGATGGCCTGCCGGGTTTGACTGATGCGGAGGCGGAAGCTTTTCTGGCCGCGATTGACAAGAGCGACCCCACCGCTGAGGAGGCCAAGCGATGATTGACGAGACCGACCTGACCGCTGCCGCAGTGCGGGTAGTGGCGCGTGACGCCATCGCACGAATACTCGCTTATGCCGAGGAAGAACTCGACTGGGGCGACTACCCCGAGATTGGCGAGCACGACTGGGGGCAGGTGGTGGAGGCTGTCCGTCAAATGAGTAGCCCTAAGCCGCCCGATAAGAGCACGTTCAACGCGGCGTATCAAATTTTGAAAGCGAGAGCTAACCATGAGTGACTTGCAACACGCTAAAACGTTGTTGGAGGATGGCGCATCATACACAGAAGCGGGTGCAACTTTGGGTGTACACCGTTCCACGGTGGCTAGGTGGTTGCCCGGCTACGGGTGGACGCATAAGCAGGGCGGGTCGTACGGTTTGATGATGCGTAACATGAACAAGAAAATTGGAGGACTGTGATGGGCGCGAGTGAAATCAACGACTATTTGGAGTGGCGCGCACAGTTGGACGGTATGCCTGTTGACCTGTCGCCGGAAGCATGGCAGTGGTCGAGGGCCGTGAACGCGGTGATCGGACTCGTGGGCGACGAGCGGCGCGACTCTGGCGACAACCGCGAATTCAAAGAATGGGATCACGAAATGAGTGATGCCCTTGACAATGTAAAGCAAGCGAAGGAGGCACTTGATGCCGCGCCCTACTAAAATTCAGCAGGTGGAACGCACTAACCGGGACAACCTGATTGCCCAATATGAAGCGCAAGAGGCAAAACGTGCCACACGGATCATGTCCGACACTGGCCCTGTGCTGTGGACGCTACTCATCCTGTCAGCAATCGCATTACTCACATCGTTTGTGTTCTCCTACTTTGCCCTAGTCGAAGTGGCTGTGTGGATGAAGCCACCCCAAGCATGGTTGACATTGTTGGTGCCTGGTTTCATCGAGTTGATGATTGTGCTGTCAGCTATTGACTACATGGTGGACACGTCGCGGGGCAAAAAAGGTCGCGCACCTTTTTGGGCCATGATTGGGTTCAGTGCCATTGCAGTGGTGGGTAACGCGGCGCACACGTTTTACGAGTGGATCATTTTAGGCCCCGTACCGTGGGAGGGTTGGATTGGTGTCGGCCTGGCATCCATTGTGCCCCTCGTAGTCGTGTACATTAGCAAACGTTTGACCCAAGTGGTGTTCGCTGAACCCATTGTGTTGCCGGGCAACTGATGCCTTTCGACAATGCGTTGTACAATTCGCCGCGTAAAGTGATCCGCATCGCTGCGGAGGAGGTGGTGGGGGGGGGCGAAATTGGGGTCACGTTTGGCAGGTGGGCGCCCATTGTGGCTAAAAGTCGGGTGCGGCGCAAGGCAAGCACGGGGGCAGGCTTGCCCGATGTGGAAGCTTTGAGTCGTGAACATGATGTGGCTGTTGAACAAATGTGGGCAGAAATCGAGGTCGTGTTGGCTATTGAAAAGAAGAACCCTTTACGCCATTTGAACGTGAAGAAAGAGGCGGTGTCGGCGTGGGGCAAGTTTGATGCCGCGTTGACGTTGGCTTCACAAACGGGTAAGCGGTTGCCTAAATGTGATGGCAAGGCGGGCTTGTATTCAGACTATGATGATGGTAGTGTTCCAACGGCGGCGGAAGCTGAAGCTTTGTGTGCCGGTTGTCCGTTGCTGAAGTTGTGTGACAGTTTTGCGAAAGCCGACAACCCTACGTGGGGCGTGTGGGCTGGGCGCGTGTATGGTAATCCGAGTGGCGAAAAGTGAGGGAGGTCATTGTGGGTGAAAAGGTTGTGATTGAAAGCCGCGACTACGGTTCCGGTGTTGAAGGCAGTTTTACGCTGCGGGACAGACCCGGCGAATACGGCAGGCAGGTCACGGTTCACGCTTGGGATCGCGGAATCGGAGCTTATGCAGTGTATGTTGAACTGCTGGAGACGAATGGTGACGAGCATATTTATAACGTCATTGTTGACCGGGATCAGTTTGTGGAAGGTTTGCTTGCAGCATTTCCTGAACTTCAACGAAAGGGGCAGTAGAACATGAACGATTACAAGGTTCCGCATGTACACACGGCGGTGGCAGTAATTTTGGGTAGCCTGTCAGTGGATAAGGACGGCACCCTGCCGGGGAATATGTCTGGCAAGAAGTACACGACGGCGGGCAACCTGTCGAACACGGTGAAAGCCGAGTTTGCTGAAAAGGGTTTACTCATGGCGGCGTCGGAGACAATCTTCCACCATGAGGTCACTGCCGATAAGACGGGTCGCACACTGGTTGCCATTTCGGTGAACGGGTCGTACACAATCATTTCCACAGTGGATGGTTCCACACTCACCATCGGTGGGGCTGGCGACGGTTTGGCTACAGGCACGTCGGTAGCGAACAACATTGCGTCTACTAATGCTTTCAAGAATGCGTTGCTGCGCACGTTCATGGTTACGGAAACGTCGGTGGAAGATCAGGCGAAGAAGGGTGTCGATGATGGCGTGGATCGCACGCAACCTGCGTCGAAGAACGTCTTGGTGGAGTTGCAGGCCGATTTGAAGCTACGCTCAGGCAAGGTTGATGGGCCGGTGAAAGGTTCAGCATATTTGAAGACGTTGGTGGAGTCTGGCGGGTTTGGCGAGGCGACGTTGGCACAAGTGTGGGCTGACGAAACTTTGTTGGCGAAGTTGCAGGCCACGTTTGACACGGTTGAAGGCAAGTAGCCGTGAGTAAGCCCGCACTGGCCCGATATTGGTCTGACACTGAACATGATGGGCGAGGCTACCTGCGCCCGTCTACAGGCGAACAGGTGCCTGGTGTCACGTCCATTACGGGCATGGTCGATAAGGATTTGGCGCAGTGGGGTGCGAACATGACGGCGCAGTGGGTTGCCGAGCATTGGAATGAGTGGAATCCGGGGCAACGGTCTGAAGAGTCGGCATATAACGGTGCGCGTTACAAGTGGCGTGAGTACCGTGATGAGCGTGGCGCTATCGGTTCCAACGTGCATGACCACATTGAGCAGACCATCCTAGGCGAGCAACCGTTGTTGGACTTCCTCGAACCTGAAGAGCAGGCGATGGTGGGCCAGTGGGAAGAGTTTTGTTTCCTGACGGGGGTGAAGTTTCATTCCACGGAGGAGCAGGTGTGGGGTGATGGCTACGCTGGCACGTTGGATGCGCGTGTGAGCATGTATTCTGAACGGCTGGGTCGTACTGCTACGTTTCTGTTGGATTGGAAGACTTCCAAGTCTGCCCATTGGGAGTACGCCATGCAGTTGGCGGCATTGACTAACGCCGGGTCTACGTTCAAAGAAGTTGCAGCGCCAGGGCCGGGCGCGTCGCCGGTGAAGTCTTTCACTAACGACACGTCGGCTTACGACACGGGTGACGGTTTTGCTTGGTCTGCGAAAAACAATGGTGCAACGTCGTGGTGGCTAGAATCTGAAGTGGAACCGGCGGAGTCTGCTGCCGTGGTACATTTGCGTGCAGACAAGTGGGCCATCTACGAGTTGAGTGACGCGGAGTTCCACATGGCACGCTTCGACGGGTACAAGGCCGCATGGTGGGCCACTAAAGACCTGAAAGCTATCCTGGGCGCTCGTGGGCAGAAGATTGATCGGCCAATGAATTGGGTTGACCCGAAGTGGGCGGCGAAGATTTGACGTACACCATGCTGTATGGTTATGATGTTCCTAAGAGACAAGGAGAAGTAAATGACTAACGAAAACAACTATGTGGGTGCCACTACCACGCTGGTCGGCTATGTGAGCGTTGCGGCGCGCAGCCCCCGCTACGACAAGGATGGCACGTCAGGCGTGACAGAGATTGCTTTGGCGATCAACGAGGGGTACAAGAAGGATGGCGAGTTTGTTCAGACGGGTACGACGTGGTACACGTATTCGGCTCACGGCGACTATGCGACGCCTTTGAAGGCGCTTAGCAAGGGCGACAAGGTTCGCATTGACGACGCTAAGCAGGAAGTGCGCGAGTACGAGAAGGATGGCAATAAGGTTGCTGCCATCAATTTGCGTTTCGGTTCGCTGACCGTGTTGGAGTCTAAGTCTGCCGCTGCCGAAGACGCTGACCCTGTTTTTTAGCTGAAAAGGTTTGCTCACCAACTTGGCCCGAACTTGTTGGTGCGCGCAGGATGCCACGCTCCTGTCCTCCCAAAAGCGTGGCGCTCGGGGCGTAAATGGTTTCGACGGCAGATAAACCCATCGCGGATTTTGCCGGATTCCCAGTTCGATTCTGGGGCGCTCCACGAGCCACGTTTTCTTTGATCGGGGGCGTGGCGCAACATTGACAGAACATACGAAACTGACGTGAATGGGAAGCAAGGTAGACTAACACTTTTACCACAACTTTGAAGCTTGGGAGGGCTGACCTATTAGCACACTAAGCCAAAAAGAGTTCCTAACCGCAATCTTTGACGGCATCGACGTTGGCTACATTGACTTGGCACGCACGTCAGAACCGCGTGTAGACGGTTCAGACCGGCCAGTGGACCGCCACGAATGGTTCGACATGGCCTTCGACCGTGACGCCATGTTCGCCCACGCAGCCAAGCATAGTGACGAAGACTTGTACTACGCAGTGTCGGCTTACGGTCAAAAGTTTCGCAAAAAAGATGACGAACTGGGTTTGTGCCGTGTCGTATATGCAGACGCAGACAACTTCCCCCCCAGTGGATTCCGAATTCCACCATCCATTAGTGTGGAGTCGTCGTCAGGCAACTGGCATTGCTATTGGGTGTTAGATCGCGTGTACACGCAAACTGAGTGCGCTCGGGTGTCATCCAAACTGCCTAAAGCTCACGGCATTGACGCCTCTTCAGGTATCCAAACAAAACTGTTGCGCGTGCCCGGTTCAGTGAACACCAAATATGGGGAGCCTGCCCGCGTTGTTGCTTATACCGACAACGATATAAGGCAGTACACGCTGGCCGAATTGGATGCTGCTTACACTGACGTGGTATCCCCAATGGACTACCAAATGGTTGACGCGCCCACGCCTGGTAAATGGCCTGACAAGTTTGACGTGATGGACAAAGTGCCATCCGATGATCGTGTCGAATG
>Ga0136586_1000402_pt1 | contig 11453 bp, 9 predicted proteins | sample AntRauMFilla1562_FD_104926 | JGI IMG/M metagenome (GOLD analysis project Ga0136586, IMG submission 104926) | Saline lake microbial communities from Rauer Islands, Antarctica - Metagenome Filla 1 #562 | ecosystem: Environmental > Aquatic > Non-marine Saline and Alkaline > Saline | place... | reverse complement strand
GTGACTATAAAACGGAACCTGGTGAGGGTCCCGTGAAGTTCAGTGTCGTGTTTGTGTGATTGAACTAAATCAACGTCACCATCAGTCTCATAAACTCCTCAGGTTGATTAATTACTACCTCAGAGTTATAAACCCGCACACCAACATCATCCGCGCACAATCGATACCTCCCCTCAGCATCAAACTCAACCTGGTAGTCTCTGAACGACACAAAGTCACACCCCAGTGCCACCGATGTAGTCAGCGGGTCGTGCAGAGCTGGCCACATGTCTCGGCGTTTATGGTAGTCGTGCAGGTGCGCCAGCAGCATCTGGTGATTAGGATGATTGCTTGCTTCCAACTTTTTATACAGCTCGGTGTCAGGTGTAATACGAATAGCGTCATTGATAGTAGTGTGAGAACCAACCACCTTGAATCTCTCTAACCCTAACTCATAGATATACTTAGAAGCTAAGGCATCAGCTTCCATGTTGGTTCCACCACTGACAAACCCGTCACCAATAGTTATTTTCATACCCATATGGACCACGTCAAACGTATCTTTGTACTCTGGGTGTAGCTGCAGGAATGTTGCTAGGTTCGATAGTCCTTGAATGCTGAGATATATAACATCACCACATGTGTCCAACACTTGTTTTATCTCAGTTAGGTAGTCGTTAGAAATAGTAGGCTCGTATCCTTCTATATACTCATACGCATTAAAATCAATCGTGCCAGTTGGCTCACCAGCACACACGACCACAACTTGCTTGCCGTGCTGAGTGATTATCTTGTGTGCAAACCGTGCTCGTTCCATCGGATAATTGTTGCCTGAAATCACCAGCCGCAAGTCCACCTCTGGCGCATTTAGTAGCGTTAACAACGAAAAATAGCATACCTACGGAGGCAAGGCCTCCGTAGGTAAGGCCTCCGTAGGTATAGCTTCTCGATACTAGATTGTGAGAGTTTGTTTTTCAAAATAATTTAAGTTTGCCTATATACCTCGTCTAAAGTCTTTCCGTCACTTTCTCTTTTCCACTCAGTCCAGCCATTTGCATTACGGGCGAGTATATTTTGCGCGGCGTTTGATGGACTGGTGAAGACTACATTTTTCGTAAAAATATATGATACTTCGTTATGGCTTACTAATGAACCGTCAGCTAGCAGTACGGGTCGCATTTTCAAATGTCTATCTTTTGCACTTTCTGTAATTTCTTTTCGCGCAATAGAGCCCTCTAACACCACCATTCCTTCGCTAGAGTAGAATCCCTTAGCGGCTGCATCTGGACCATTACAGACAAACACTTCCTTGTCATCACTTTCATACTCAGTAGGCTTCTTAAGGAATGTATATCCAACTGTAGAAAGTATAAGTTTGATGTTTTCAGCAAAGATCAACACCTCAGCTTCATCAGACTCAGATAAACGAGTGCGACTTGGTTGATTTCCGTTTTCAATTTTCATCCTTCCAGCTTCTAGTGATTCGGCAATGAGTAGTTCCTCAAGATATTTTACATGTGCTTTGTTTAAGTTTCCGTCTTTAGAAAAGAAACATATCGCGGTATCCCAAAAATCTTTGTTTCGGTTATGTGATCTGATTCTGTCTTTAAGATTTTCACTTTCACCAATATAAATCATATCCTCACCTTCTTCTGATTCTCCAATGAGCAAATATACACCCTGGGTAGCGAGGTCGTCACGCTTTACAGAAGATTCAATCCGGTCTCTGGGAATAATCACTCCCCGACCATTCCAGTTGAACAGCTCTAAAACGCGCAGCCCAGTAGGATTGCCTTCAGCTAGAAATATTTTTACAGTTTGTTTAGGGTTCATAATCAGCTTGTTACCTGCTCTTTTTTCCTCACAATAAACTCAAAGATTCGTTCATTTACGTATGAGCGCAGTTCGGGGTTTTCATCCAGCTTCTTGTATAGATCAAAGTGTGAGTTGAGTACCTCTACCATCTCGCCCTGAAACAGCTCGTTGAACTTAATCTTGGCTGAGTCTTTGCTGTTATTCAAGATTGAACCATCCAAGACTGGATCCTGCAGCATCTTCATACTCAGTGTATTGAGAATTATCTTGTCACCTTCGGTAAACTGCGTACCAAAGCGCTCGTTGATGTCTTGAATAATGCGTGATAGTGCGTCGTCCTCCCCTGGTGCACCGGTCATTACTTCCCCACCACCCATTGGTTTTAGTTCGCCATCGGTGTTTTCAAGCTCGACTGGTGACATTCCGGTACGCACTACCTTATAGCTATCCATGTCAGCGGCTTCCAGTACCTCGTACGGCAACGTATCAGTTCGTTTAGGAAGCTTCTTGATCAGAAGTTTTACAAAGATAAACAATTTCTCTAGCTGCGGATCCTGAAACGTCACAATTTGAGAAATAAAACCATACTTACGGACATACTCCATAGCGGTTGATTTAAACTCCTCAAGCTCCTCTTCATTTTTTTCGGCTTTGGCTCGCTCGACTACAACATCGAGAATGTGGTTTATCTTATCTGGAGTCGCACCAGCGTACAGTTCTTCCACTAAGCCATTCATTTCCAGCTCGCTAAAGAGTTTGAAGCCAAATACGTCACGCTCTAGGTCGTGGATGATATTTGGGTCAGTAGCTTCCGAGAGCACAGTGGTGGTGTAGTACGGTTGAAAAGAGGCTTTAATATCATCGACAGTATTTACAAAGTCGAGTACAAACACCTGTTCTTTGCTATACGCAGAGCGATTAAGTCGAGACAACGTTTGCACCGCACCCACTCCCGCCAGCTTCTTATCCACGTACATCGCAGTCAAAAGTGGCTGATCAAACCCTGTCTGGAGCTTTTCCGCCACAATCATAAATTTGTACGTATCTTCTTTAAAAGTTTCTACCGTCTGCGACTCAGACACGCCATTCATCTTGGCTTCAGTGTATTCTTTGCTGCCATCTACTACCGTACCAGAAAAGGCCACCATCGCTTTGTGTGGATAGCCCTTTTCTGCCAGGTACGCATCGAACGTTTGTTTATAGCGTACCGCGTGCAGTCGCGACTTGGTCACTACCATTGCCTTGGCTTTACCCTGCAGTTCGCCTGCGATCATTTCTTCAAAGTGCTCCACCATAATCTTGGTTTTGGTAGCAATGGCGTGGTCGTGTTTTTCAACGTGCCCGATCAGTAGCCGCTCAGCTTTCTTTTTGTCGAAATTGGGATCATCTTCGATTGTCTTTAACAACGCAAAATATGTGTCGTAGGTAGTGTAGTTTTTGAGTACGTCCAAAATAAATCCTTCCTCAATCGCTTGGCGCATTGAATACAGTGAAAACGGAAAGAACTTCCGCGACAGCGGGTCTTCCGTACCAAACAATTCCAAAGTCTTTTGCTTTGGGGTGGCAGTAAACGCAAAGAAACTGACATTGGGCGACTGCACCTTGCGAGCCCGCATCCGTTCGATCAATATATCTTCGGTGGTCTTGAAAGCTTTTTCACGCTTGGCGAGCTCTTCGGCCGCTTCATCAAGCGTCAGTACTTGCCGCAAGTCGGCCGCAGATTCTCCTGACTGCGAAGAGTGCGCCTCGTCGATAATCACCGCAAATTTTGTGCCAGCAGTTTGGTCCAAGGCTTCCACAATCACTGGAAACTTCTGCAGCGTACTGGCAATCACCTTCGTACCAGCCTGCAGCGCAGTTTTAAGTTCGGCCGAACTCTCGACGTGCTTGACCACCCCGGCCACCTGCGCAAAGCTGGCCACGGTGTCGGACAGCTGCCGGTCGAGCACTCGTCGGTCGGTAATCACAATCACCGAATCAAACACATTCACATTGTCAGCCGCATGGAGCTCCGCCAGCCGGTGCGCTGTCCAAGCGATAGTATTACTCTTGCCCGAGCCAGCACTGTGTTGAATCAGGTAGTTTTTACCCGAACCATTATCTCGAGCATCATTCACCAGCCGTCGCACGGTGTCGTATTGGTGATAGCGCGGGAAAATAAGAAACGATCGCTTCTGCATTCTGCCCCGCTTGTCTTCATATTCTTCTGTCTGCAGCGAGATAAAGTTCGCCAACAGATCCAGCACACTGTCTTTCGCCAAGACATCCTCCCACAAGTAACAGGTCTTGTACTTCCCTGGCACAATGGCATTGCCAGCTCCACCAGCGTCACCTTTGTTGAACGGCAAGAATCGCGTCTTGAGGCCGGCCAGTTGGGTCGACATAAACACTTCTTCGGTATCTACTGCAAAGTGCGTCAAGCAGCGCTGGCTCGCGAGCAGCTTTTCCCGCGGGTCGCGGTCGTTGCGATACTGCGCCATTGCGTGACGCACAGTTTGGCCCGTGAGCTGGTTTTTGAGTTCGAGGGTAAACACAGGCAGACCGTTTAGGAAAATCGCCATATCTAGCGAATTCTCGTTTTTCTCACTGTACTTTACCTGCCGCATGACCGATAGAATATTCTGCTGGTACTGCAGGGTCGATTCTGGGTTCAGGTCGTTTTGCGGCTGCCAAAAAGCCACATACATAGTCACCCCACGATCCCGCACTCCTTTACGCAACACATCAAGCAACCCCCGCTCAGCAATCTCACTATCGAGCCGCGCAAGAAATCGTTCGTTGACGTCAGCTCCATACTGCTCAGCCAGCTGCGCCCACGCCTCAGGCTGGCTAGTCGACACAAACTGCAGCACCAGCTCAGTATCCATCGCCAGCTTTTTGTTCAGGCAAGTATTCACCCGCGACACATAGCCATGCAGCGCCAGCAATTCATTCTCGATGAAGTCTTCAAATCCGATTTCTTTAGTGTTGGTGATTGGCATAGTAATATCTTATCTGTATTTCTCTAATAAAACTGGTAGTACAGCTAAGAACGCATCTCTACTGAAGTTTAAAAACCACTCAAGAATATTTTTAATTACAGCCCACTTTGGACTTGTACTTTTTAGTTCTTTCTCAAGCTGTTTCAATTTTGTTTCCGCTTCTTTTACTTTTTGTGGATCGGGTTCAGACTGCTGAATATTAGCTAACGTAGTTTGAATGAGAATTGAAACATCTACAGACTGTGTGACAGTTTGTGTATTAGTCATTTTTATATTCGTGCCTGATCTACGTTCGGTTTTTTGAGTATCAACTTCAGGTAAGTCTAGTTCTAATTCAGAAATATACACAGAGATTAAATTTTTGAATTTTTCCTTAATCTCCATGGTTTCTAAACGTCTTTGTGGCGCAAAATCACCATTGTAGTGCATGTCACCATGGATATCTTTCAACTGAATAAGCTGATTGGACTTTTGCCCAAAAGTTTTTATTACAAGATTTTCAGTTAGTGAATACCACTTTGAGAAGTTTGTATCGTCTTTCAGAGTGAATTGTAATAAACCAATTGAACGTCTTTGGCTCTTTAGTTGTTTTATATGGTTTGGATTTACGATTATTTTTGCCATATGTTATATTTTTATTTTACCAGTTACCGCGTGTGAGATGAGGGAGGATTTTAGTTCCTGTAATAATTTAATAGACTCCACAACTTGGCTAATTGGCCTCTCAAATCTTTCACGAGTCTGTGCCACGTAAGCACCTATCATTAATCGTTCGCTAATGTCTGAAGGTGCAGAGATTTGAATATTTGCTAAAGCTTTAATTGTGAGTTTGGGTTGAGCTGAGCCAGTTGTATATATCGACACATCAACCTGCTCTATGCGTTCACTCCAAAATTGAATGTTTCCATCTTTTGGTTTTGCAATATGCGCGTGATTGTTAACCCAATACTGACCAGTCGCTATAAATGATATTGGTGTACTCCGATTGATTAAGTTTGCACCGTCTTCACTAATTAAGATTAAATCTTCATCAAAAATATACTCATTTACATAATCTATGATACCCGACGCACCATAGTAGGGATAGTCACCCTGCATTTTAGTACGCTCATCAGTACTGAGTGGGATTCTTTTACCATCAAGAAAACTAAGTTGATGCTTTAACTTCTTAACTTCCCAACCCTTCGGAATCTTTCCAATCCACTCAATACCACTATCAACCAGTTCGGCTTTGGGGTCGAGGCCTTTGGTTACTGCTTGGTTGATGATGGCGGTGCGTTTTTCTTTTAGGAGTTCGATGAGGCGTTTCTTTTTGGCGATTGAGGCATCAATCCGAGCTGTCTGCACATCCAAAAAAGCCGCAATTTTATCTTGTTCTTCTTTTGGTGGTAATGGATTTTTCATTGACCAAAAAATGGGTTTCGAAATACTATTTCTAAGACCAGTGCATTGGTGAAGTAACTCCTTTGACGTGTCTAAAGATAGAAAGAAATAGTAGAAAAATTTTGAGTCAGTTTCCCTCTTTGGTATTAGTCTTGTATATGCACCTGTCATCATTCCATCTTCACAAACATAGCCAATCGTACGTGGTGTTACATCATAGTCGAACAGACAAAAAACAAGATCATCTTTTTTGAACTCTTGGTAGGTGTCGTAATTTGCTGGATTTTTACCTGACCCGTCTAACACTCTGGGTATTACACCTTTTAAAGTTAAGCTTAGAACCTTTTCTGAATTAGTTTCGGATGCTAATTTTTTGGTTGTACTAAATAAGCGCCGTGAAGTACCCATATCCCATGATTTTGGTATTTGTCCAACCCAATCAACCTCAGAATCTTTATATTCAGGGTAGGTTTTATAGGTATTTGTCAGTGAGACTTTTGCCATACTAGATTTGCTTAAGTAGGGTTAGCAGTTCGTTTTCTACTTCTTCAATGTCTTTCTCGATGTCTTCTAGCGCTCGCGGTGGTTCGTACTGGTAGAAGTAGCGTGTGAGCGGGATCTCGTAGCCGACGATACCGACTAGGCCGTCTTTGTGGTCGACGATACTTTCATTGACCCACGCGTCTGGCACGTAGGGCTTTACTTCGCGCTCGAAGTATTCGTGCACGTCTGTCCCCCACGGGACGTTTTCGGAATCCTTAAGGGTATTATCAGCTTCTGGTTTACCAGCTTTATCGAGGCAGATATCGGCGGTTTCGTCGCGTTCTGACAAAGCGTCTTTGGTCGCTTTCAGTAATGGCGCTGGCCAAATCTTTCCAGTTATTTGTGAAGTGAATACTGTATAAAACGCCTCACGGTTTTTGAATAGTTTTTTCTCGGGGAAATTCTCTAGCAGCTCTATGAGTTGTTTTTGTACTTCTGCACTGGCTTTCATATAAGCTGCCGTCGCTTGTACTAGTTTGATACGCTCTGGTGAAACTTGAAAATTAAGTCGCAGTGGTCGCTCGATGGTGATCTGCCTATATGCAAATTCTGTGTTGTCGAAGATTTTGGAATGATCAGTTTCTTTGAAGCCGTTATACAGCTTGAATATTTCTTTTTTGGAATCTTCGTCGACGTCTTTGCGTTTTTGCCCAAGGCTCTTGCGGGTTTTCTTAAATAGTTCGCGAGCGTCTATCAGCTGCACTTTGCCTTGGCGGGCTGGTGATTTTTTGTTCGTAAAAAACCACAGGTAGGTGTTGATACCGGTGTTGTAGAAGAGTTGGTCTGGCAGAGCGACGATGGCTTCGAGTAGGTCTTTCTCCAGTAGCCAGCGGCGAATCTCGCTTTCGCCACTGCCGGCGTCGCCAGTAAAGAGCGGTGAGCCGTTGTGGACGACCGCAATCCGCGAGCCACCGTCGCTGGCTGGCTTCATTTTGGATACCAAGTGCTGGGTAAAGAGCAGCTGCCCGTCTGAGATGCGTGGTAGTCCAGCGCCAAAGCGCCCAGCAAAGCCTCGTTTTGCTTCTCGGGTGACTACTTCTTTATCTTTCTTCCAGTCGACACCGTAGGGCGGGTTTGACAGTGAGTAATCGAATGACTCGCCGTAGAACTGATCGTTGGCGATAGTACTGGCTTTTGAGTGGTCTTTTTCGCCACCTTTGATTTTGTCTGGGTCTTCTCCCTTGATGAGCATGTCGGACTTGGCGACAGCGTAGGTGACTGAGTTGAGCTCTTGACCGTAGAGATAGATCTGGGCGTCGGCGTTGATGTTTTCGCGAATGTAGTCTTTGGCCACAGTCAGCATCCCACCAGTACCGCAGGCTGGGTCGTAGATTGTCTTGATGACGTGTGGTTTCTTGATAGAGTCTTTGTCTGGTTCAAGCAGGATTTCTACCATCACTTGGATGACATCGCGAGGGGTATAGTGCTCTCCTGCTGTTTCGTTCGACATTTCTGAGAACTTGCGCAAAAGCTCTTCAAAGATATAGCCCATTTGGTGGTTGTCTACTTTGCTGGGGTGTAGGTCGACTTTATTGAGCTCGCCTAGGATGTAATACAGCAGATCGCCGCCTTCTAGTCGGTCGATTTGTTCGTTGAAGTTGAACTTTTCGATGATGTCGCGGATGTTTGGACTGAAGTCGTTCAGGTACTTTTTGAAGTTTTTGGCGATGTTGCGCGGGTCTTCGGCTAGCTTTTTTAGATGGTAGTCAGATACATTGTAAAACGCTACGCCAGAGGCCTTGCGTAGGATGGGATCAAGATCTTGGATTTTACCGTTCCATTGATTGTAGCTTTCACGCACTTTTGATTTATTGTCGGCTAAAATAGCGTCGAGACGCTTAATAACTACCAAGGGCAATATCACGTCTTGATACTCATGCTGCTTCCAACCACCACGCAAAATGTCGGCAATGTTCCAGATGAGTGAAGTGTTTTGACTAAAGTTTTCCATACGATTAATTATACAGTTATCGGCTCAGCTAGTTGTTAAAGAGGGTTAGGTACTCGTGTAAGGTATACACTCGATGTCGTTCCATGCCGGTTTTTTCTTTGAGGATTTTGACCTCTGCTAGTTCGTTTACAATCTTGTGCGCAGTGGGCTTGGTCACACTCAAGAGCGTCTCTACTTCTTGGGCGGTAATAACTGGCTTGCTGTACAGTGCCCTGAGTAGAATCTTCATTTGCTTCTGGCGACTTACGCTCGGTGTACGTTCGATCCGGCGCTCGTAGTCGTGACGCAAATCAATAATGGCTTCGAGTGTCTCTCTTCCCTTTTTGGCAGTGTCACGCAGCCCAATCAAAAAGAATTTGACCCAGTGTTCTAGGTTGTTGTTTTCACGCACTTCCATCAGGGCATCGTAGTAGGCTTGTCGATTCCTTTCTAGGTATTCAGACAAATACAATACGGGCCGCTCCAGCATACCGTATGACATCAGCTGTAGCACAATTATCAAACGACCAACACGGCCATTACCATCATCAAACGGGTGAATGGTTTCAAACTGATAGTGCGCGTAGGCTACTTTGATCAGGTTAGGCATGGCTGGGTCTATGTTGTGCCAGAAGTGCTCCAAATCTACTAAGGCCTGCTGTACGTCTTCTGGTCGTGGTGGAATATAAATTGCATCAGCTAGTGAGTCCTGACTACCGCCAATTTTGTTTTGCACGGTGCGAATTTTACCGGGATTTTTATTGTGTCCTCGTACTCCAGACAAAAGTGTCTTGTGGGCATCGCACATCAGCCTGAGGGAAAGGGGTGGTTGATTGGGAGTTAGTATTTGCTCAACCGCTTGATTCATTGAGGCGATATAGTTGGTGACTTCCTTGCGGTCGTTGATTTTTTCTTGGCCGCCTAGGTCTTCGTCGTCTAGGTAGACTTCTTCTAGGGTAGTTTGTGTGCCTTCAATGCGACTCGATTGCTCGGCTTCCTTGGTGACGTGCGCCGAAATGAAGTAATCAATGTCTGGCACGAGTTTGGCGTAAGCATTAAGCTCACCCAAATAACCTCGCGCTTGTTCAAGCAAGGTGTATACCTGAGGATCTTGCCATGCAATATCTGTACGCATTTTTGACGGCAGGAACGCTGAATACCCCTCGCCTTGAAGAGAGGTTGCAGGGACTTTTGTACCGGAAATAAATGGTTCCATAGGATTAACTTGTTTTTAGCTAAGTTAAAAAAACTAGCTTTTATTTAACTTAGCATAGGTTTAAGTTAAAGTCTACTCATCTATTATATTAATCGCTATTCACGTTAAAATTGTAGTTTAGCGTGAATTTGTAGTACAAATGACTGATATTCACTAGCTACGTATACCAATTCTAATGTTGTCACACTTGTGTCTTAGTATAACAAAAAAACTTACTTAAATTACCTCGTCACCTAGCCAGGAACTGGGTTGTAAATCTGCAATATCTGCGGGACCTAGTAGTTTGAACTGCTTATCTTCAAAAATGAAATAATACGTCTTCATATCGCTGTACCACTTCATGTCACATACAATATCTGATTGCTCGTTGGTAGTAGCGAACTGAGCCATTGTTTCTATCGGGTTAATAATAATTAGATTACTATCTGCACGGTAGGAAAAGTCCCAATCGACCACATATGGGAATGGGTAGACCGTCCCTGACTCGACATCGATCACGGCAAACATCTGACCCAAACCAGTAAAAGCCCAGTCAGAAATAGTGTATCGGCCAGCAAAGGTAACACCATTGTTTAGCGCAGCTTCGTGATAGCTGTAGAAGCGTTTTGCTACCCCATGACTAGCCTCATCTGGGGTGGTTACTGGGCCAGTGTAGGTATCTGTCACCGTATACTCATTAAATGAACCATACACAGTGGCGCTGGGAAATATGTCACGATAGTACTGCTGACATTCAGAGAGAACTTGAACTTCAGGTTCAGGTTCAGGTGCAATTTCAAGTTGGACTGGTTCAGCAATAACTTCTGGTTGATTCTGGCTTACTACAATGATCGCCAGAGGGACAGCACAAAGAAGTATTATAATGATCAATAATTTCTTATTCATTTTGTGACTGTAGTATAGCGTGAGTTAGTTGCCTCACCTATCACGATCCATGGCGAGTGGGATTGCCCTAGCTCCAGAATGTTACTTTGCTACAATCTGACGCAAAAGCAAAGACCCTTAACACGTTGTGTTAAGGGTCTGCTTTTGTGGACTCGACAGGACTTGGTCGCCTTCGCATCACTATATTGTTCGCCCTTAGCTCCAATCTAGTGTGCTACCCGACCCCGCCGTTCGTAGCGTACTCGCTGACGCTGCGTGCGACATACTCACTCTTTTCAAGTCCTGACGTAAAGCCTCCCAGGCTTTACTTCGAGTCCACTATAAACAAAATCCACCTGACGGTGGATTTGTTTTTGTGGACTTTGCCTCGATTGACTGGCATCAGGTTTCTGCAGAATATCTGGAATTTTCTGCTATTGCTAAGGATTTTTTCTATTATCTCAAGATACCCGAGTCATTCCATTATCCTTTGAGTGGAGCCTGTACTACTGCCAGGTATCGTGATGATGTGCCTGATTACGCTAAGCCTTCAGCTGCTTAGTTTTAGATTGCGGGATACCCTTGTTACCACTTTGTTAGCTTTCCAGATTATCAGTTCTATATACATCTGAAACATGAATTCTAATTTGTTACCAGGTTTACCTTTTCAGCATATATACTTGTGAAAATAGAATATCTACTTACCCAGGTTAACCCTCTTTATGCTTCCTCAGTTCTTCCC
>Ga0136586_1000385_pt1 | contig 11633 bp, 9 predicted proteins | sample AntRauMFilla1562_FD_104926 | JGI IMG/M metagenome (GOLD analysis project Ga0136586, IMG submission 104926) | Saline lake microbial communities from Rauer Islands, Antarctica - Metagenome Filla 1 #562 | ecosystem: Environmental > Aquatic > Non-marine Saline and Alkaline > Saline | place... | reverse complement strand
GGAGAGCTAGGCGGCAAAGCGTTAAAAATAGCTATTTGGGCAAACTATGCCAAAAACTTATACTTGAATCCCGCAAAATTTGCCGCTGACCTTATCAAAGATCAGTCCACATCGTCTATGACAAAAGGGTTGGTTGACAACATGCAAAGCCAGGCCAAGCAAGCGCTTTTAGATGAGATTGCAAGCGTGGCTATTGACCTTTATAGCGGCCGCTTTAGTTTTGAAGAAGAGGACGTGACTGCCTCAAGCATCGTAGCCAAGGATGAAACACGCTTTGCCTTAGCGCTAGAGCCAATACGTATAGTGTTTGTTGGTCAAACAAGCGCAGGGAAGTCGTCCATTATCAACCTCATTAAAGAGCAGCTAGTAGCTGAGGTTGACGTATTACCGTCAACCGATACAGCCACTGTCTACGAGGCTGTATTAAACGACATCCCAATACGTGTTATTGATCTGCAAGGTTTAGACGGTGACGCTAGCACCCAACAGGCAATGCTTGATGAAATGACGCAAGCTGACTTGATCATGTGGGTGTTAAAAGCAAATCAGCCTGCGCGGGCGCTAGACAAAACCTTGAAAACTGCGTTTGATGCCTACTATGCTAGTAACAAAAACATCTCTCGCAAAAAAGCCGCGCTCATTGGCGTAGTTAATCAAGTCGATAAACTTAAACCCGCTGACCAATGGCAGCCGCCATACAATATTGCAAAGCCCAACTGTGCCAAGGCGAAGATAATTAAGCAGGCGCTTGAGTTTAATCAAAAAACGTTGCACTTTGATGCTGTTGTAGCCTTGTCTATTGCACCTGACAAAGAAAGCTTTGGCGCACAAGAGCTTAAGTTCGCCATGGGTGAAGCTATCGAAAATGCGAGTAATGTGCAGCGAAACCGTCAGCGAATAGAAGCGATGGGAAAAGGCATTGAGCTTAGACAGCAAGTTAAGCGAGCGTTTCACTCGGGTAAAAAACTGTATCCTAATATTTTAAGAAGTGCAGCACCTGACATTAGCGATTTCGTGATTAAGAAGCTTAGAAAATAAAAGGCCTTTGCCGGGTTTATTTAGTCAGCTCAAGCAAGGCATATAGAAGAAGTAGTATCTTATACATTTAGTTTTTTGCCCCACTTAGCATCTTTACTGTGCTGTGATGCCTAGTGATTATGGTCGCTTTCTATAAAGTCATATATATTGCTAAGCACCATTGTTCTTGCCTCGTCTTGTTCAAGCAGTAACTCATGTTGTGCATTAGCCACCTTAACCAACGTGGCGTTTGCTAATTGTGCGACAAACTGAGTCATTTTCTCATTATCTACGATACCTTCTTGCTCAGCTTGAAACACCAACGTAGGCAACATTATGCTTGATGCTTTAAGACGCAAGTCGCGCATTGCAGTAATAGCCTGCTGCATCCATGTAAAGCTAATTCCCCCCAGCTGATTCTGTGAATAAAGTGTCATCATGTCTCGAAAAACACCGTAGCGTAACTCACTGTTTGTCAGCTTATTTTCATTAAAAGAACCAGCCTCATAGTTAGTTTGACCCCATAAATAACCTAGGGGCAAGCCAAAAAACGCTCTTATGCCTAGCACCGTTTTCACCATTAAATACGTTAAGGATTCACTTACCGGGATCAGTATGCCAAGCATTGGGGCAGTCATCACTAATTTCGTAAATACCGTTGGATGAGCCAACACATACATGCTGCCAATTGCTCCCCCCATTGAATGGCAAAAAAGAATTTTCGGTAAGTTGCCCTGATTATTGTCAGTTAAAAGAGGATTGAGCACATTTTCGATTACTTCATGCAAATCTTCAACATAGTCATTGAAACTTTTTACATAGCCTATGTGGGGATTTGGGAGCAAACGAGTAGATTGGCCCTGTCCTTGATGATCAAGCATAAATACCGTGTAGCCGTTTTGGTAAAGCTCGTAGATAAACTCCGCATATTTTACTAGAGATTCTGAACGGCCTTGTGAGATAACAATACACTTGCTGGCCGATGCATTAATCACATAACCATAGAAAGTATCTACTGCACTGCGTTGTTGCCAAATGCCGGTGCGTACTTTCTTATTAAAAAACGCCATAAAGTCGGTCTGAGGATAGGTGCTTACCTTATTTTCAAGGCTGATATAGTAAGTCAATTGGCGTGCCTTAAAATGATGTTGAAAATAAAGGGATCGATAGTAAAGGGCGCAGGTCCAATTACTAATTCAACCTGCCCCCTTTATTTTACTACTAGTTCAGCTTATATTCACCCCCCAATAAATTAGCAATAATATGGCTTACCCAAATGACGAAAATTACACTGCTTGATGGCGGCATGGGACAGGAATTACTGCGCAGAAGCTCACGTTTGGCGACGCGCTTATGGTCTGCCGATATTATGCATAATGAGCCCTCATTAGTGCGCGACCTTCACCGTGATTTTATCCTTGCCGGCGCGCGCGTTATTACACTCAACAACTATACCGCAACCCCAGAGCGCTTAACGCGAGAAAATGTACCCGAGCAGCTCGAAAGCCTGCATAGCGCGGCGATAAGTGCAGCCACGCAAGCGGTAGAAATTGCACAGTGCGACGGAGTTAAAATAGCAGGCTGCTTGCCCCCCTTAGTAGCAAGTTATCAGCCAGAAGTAATTTTGACTTACCCTGAAGCGCTAGCCAGCTACCGCCGCCTTGTTCAACTGCAGTATAATGCGTGCGACGTGTTTTTATGCGAAACCATGGCATCTATTGCCGAGGCCAGCGCGGCATGCACCGCTGGTGTTGAAAGTGGAAAACCTGTATGGGTTGCACTAACCGTCAGTGATAGCCACTTTGGACTGCTGCGCAGCGGCGAGTCGTTAACCAAAGCGGTGGCTGTTCTGTCGTCTTTGGGCGCTCACGCAATCTTGTTAAATTGCAGCCAGCCTGAAGCAATAAGCGCGTGTTGGCCTGACTTGTCGTGGGCAGCTAAAACAACAGTAAACGCAAGGGGGCAAAAAGCCGGCCTACCAAGCCATACTTTGGAAATTGGTGCCTACGCCAACGGTTTTGTATCTATAGACTCTTTGCATCCTGGTGTTACGGTTGACGTACTTGAAGCACGCCAAGACTTAAATCCCCAAGAATACGCCGAAGTTGCCATGCAATGGGTAACAAATGGCGCCTCAATTATTGGTGGATGCTGTGAAATTGGCCCGCCGCACATACAAGTTTTGCATGATAGCTTGTGTGAAAAAGGCTATCTTGTTTGAAAAAACGAAAGGGGTGAGGTCTACTTAGTTTCCCTACTGCCTCCCCCTCACGGCAGATGCCACACATGCTACAATTACGAAGATGAGTGACATTAATAAAGCCAGTGAAATGGTAGTCATAAGCGCAGGGTTTGTTTCAGGGCCGAAGGTAGCGTCACCTATATAAAAGTGCATCATCAAATTGACTAAGCTCATGCCCACCAGATTTCCAATAGTGCGCGATAAATTCATAGATGCAGAGGCCACGCCTATTTCTTGTTCTTTCACCGCGCCCATTATCGCACTGTTATTTGGGGTTGAAAATAGTCCAAAGCCGAGTCCTATAACACCTAAGGACACGCCAATGTACAAGGCGCTTGTATGCGTATCTAATTGATTTAATAGTACAAAGCCTAGCGCAACGATACTACAGCCTAAGGTTGCAATTACTCTAGGTTGAAAACGATCAGAAAGCTTTCCAGCAAACGGCGCAACGATAGCCATTAGCAGTGCCTGAATAAGTAAAATTTGCCCAGCATAAGCAGGACCAAAGCCTTTGATATACTGCAGATATAAGCTGAGTAAAAAGATAATGGCGAAGTTGCTGCCATACATCAAAAACGAAGTAAACAATGACAAACTGAACACGCGGCTTTCACGAAACATTTGCACGCGGATCAAAGGCTGCTTGCCGCGGCTTTGATGCACAATAAAACTCGTTATACTTACCAACGAAACCAGCAACAAGAATATCCCCAAGAGACTTGGTAATTTACTCAGCCCATACACTAAACTAAAGGCAAATGTTGCGAATATAAGAGAGCCTATCCAATCAAACCTCGAGTGAAGATCGTTTTTCCATTCACCATGAAGCTTACATTTAATGAATATAAGCAAAGCAATTATAAAGGGAATTTGAAAATAGAACACCGAGCGCCAGCCTAGCAATTCTGTTAACCAGCCCCCTATTGCGGGCGCTATTGTCAGACCAATATAGACGAAAGCTGCCAGCAACCCCAAGGCAGCTCCTCTTTTATTGGCGGGCGTGACCGAGGTAATAATAGCAACGCCGGTGCTAAATATCATTGCACCTGCTATGCCCTGTACGAAGCGCCAAAACAAAATCCAGTCAATATTAGTCGCTATTGCACACATAAAGGCGCTGAGTGCATTTAGCAATAGGCCTAATGCATAAATGCGTTTGCGGCCGTAATTGTCGGCCAATTTGCCAAAAGGCAGCATAAAAGCAACACTGGCTAAAATATACAAGGTGGGCAACCAAGCAACTTTGGTGGCGTTGGCTTGTAAATCTTCAGCCAAAGCAGGAATAGCTACATTTACTGCAGCCATGCCCATGGGCGCTATAAGATAACCGGTACAAACCGCAATTAATGCAGTTGTCGTAAGAGAGAGTCGTGACAAATGTAAGTCCAGAAAATAAGAGGCTTAATGCCTATAGAAGAACTCGAAGCTTAAAAAAGATGTTGCTTTTATTAGCGCAAGCTTACAAGAAAAACAGCGATTATACCTTGCTTGAGCGGATAAGGCACATAAATGGCAATTTGCTAAGCGAAAACAAGTAAGCACGGCCGCGATCGTTAGCAAGAAACAACTTGTCGCCGGCACGGCTAATTAGTTCTTGCGGGCATTTTACTGCCCATCGACTAATTTTTGCATAAGATAGGTATGCTGCAAAGCTAGGCGCTTGGCCGTTTCTTTTAGGTTGGCCGCTGCGCTGTGGCCGCCATCAATATTCTCGTAATATAGAAAATCGTGGCCTTGGTCTTCCATTCGCTTGGCCGTTTTGCGGGCGTGAGCGGGATGTACGCGGTCGTCTTTGGTTGACGTCACAAAAAAAACTTCGGGATAATCTGCCGCCGGGTCAATGTTATGATAAGGCGATATGTTACGCAAAAAGGCACCTTCAACCGGATCTTCAGGATCGCCGAACTCACCTACCCATGACGCACCCGCGAGCATGGTGTGATAACGCATCATATCTAGCAAAGGCACGGCTATAATTACAGCGTTAAATAAGTCAGGACGCTGCGTGAACATAACGCCAGTAAGTAATCCGCCATTTGAGCCGCCTTCAATGCCTAAATGTTTTGCGCTTGTGATGCCTTTGTCAATGAGGCTTTGAGCCACCGCGATAAAGTCATCATATATGCGCTGACGCTGGGTTTTAAGACCTGCTTGATGCCATTTAGGGCCGTATTCACCGCCGCCACGGATGTTGGCCAACACGTACACGCCGCCGTTTTCTAACCACAGCTTGCCGCGCGTGGCAGAATAGCTTGGGTTTAACGATATTTCAAAGCCGCCATAGCCGTAGAGCAATGTTGGGTTGCTGCCATCCATTTTAATATTTTTATTATGCACCACGAAATAAGGTACTTGGGTGCCATCAGGGCTGGTCGCAAAAAACTGCTGCGACACCATTTCGCTAGCATCAAACCAAGCCGGTAAATTTTTGGCTTTTGCTTTGTTCCCCGTGGCGGTGTTGTAAGTCCACAGCGTATCTGGTGTAAGAAAGTTTTCAGAACTGATAAACGCTATGTCTTCCTTGTCATTAGTGGCACCAATAGTCACGCTTGAGTTAGACGGAAAGTCGAGCTTACTTGAATTCCATTTACCGTTTTTGCAATCAAAGGCGTAAGCGGCGCTTACCACGTCACGCGAAATAGAAATTAAGAGCTTGCTTTTAGTCGCGCCTACATTATTTAGCGATGATTTTTCATCTGGGCTATACACAAGTGCAATTGTTTCAATGTTCCCGTCTTTCATAAAGTCGTGAATATTAAAACTAACAAGATCACCTGTTGTAAAACCGCGCCAGTCTTCATTAAGTTGCACTAGCACTTGATCTTTAAATGCACCATACATATTCACTTTTTCGGGGATCGGCAATGCAATCGGCGCCTGTAGCTGGCCATCTAGCATAGGCACCCATTCATAACGCGATGTGAAAAAGGTCATAGAGCGGACATTCAGAATTTCGCGTGAACCGTCTTGAAGCTCGAAAGTACTGGCCCAATAGCCCACATCTGCAAGTTCACCGCGGCCTATTTCAACAGCCTCAGATAAGGGCGTGCCCCGCTTCCAAAGTTTAGCCAGCATAGGATAGCCTGACGTGGTCATAGAGGCGTCTCCAAAATCAACGCCTATTACTACGTGATTTTCATCTAGCCACGACATTGTGCCTTTTGACTCTTGTGTCACAAAGCCCTCTTTCACCCATGTTTTTGTTTTTGTGTTGAATTCGCGGCGCACAACCGCATCTTTGCCGCCATCAGACAAATTAACAATACAGCGCTCGTAGGTGGGTCCTAGACAAGAATTGCCCTTGTATACCCAGTTTTTGCCTTCATCGTTTGCTAGCTTATCAAAATCTAATACGGTCTCCCATTTGGTTTGGGGTGAAAGATAGCTCTCAAGGGTACTTTTGCGCCAAACGCCGCGGACATGATTTTCGTCTTGCCAAAAGTTATGTACTTCGCCGCCGCGATAAGACACATAGGGAATTTTGTCTTTCGAATTGAGGATCTCTAACGCGTCAGAACGCATTTTTTCGAAGCGTGGATCGGCCATTAATCGCTCGAGTGTGCGACTATTCCATCCTTGCACTTCAGCGAGTGCTCGCTCGCCCAACACTTCTTCTAAATAAAGGTGGTCGTCATCGGTTTTACCCGCTGTATTAAATACTAAATTTTTATAAGTCACTGTACTCACTTTTTCTTCAGAGGTGGTCGTTATGCTAGTATCGTTTATGGTCATTTGTGGTGATTTGTCTGAGCATGCCCAAAGGGCTAGGGTGCTCAACATGACGATACTTAGCGCAAAGGTTTTTTTAGTAAAAGGATATGTCATACGTTTTTTTTTCGTTTAATTATCGCTAGTGGTGGGTAAAGCTTAAGAAAGAAAATATTTAGCCAAACCGCAAATGCACTTTGCCTACGGATGAATTTGTTTGACTCTTCCTACTTCGCCACTGTCTAATCTAACCTTTATACCATGGTGATGATTCGGCGAGTTAGTCAGAATTTTTTCAACCACGCCCTCTGTTAAAGCGCCGCTTCTTTGATCTTGCTTAAGTACTATTGAAACATTAGCGCCAATAGCTATGTCTGCTCTTTTTGTAGCGTCCATTTAAAGTTCCTTATTCGCACCTTGGCAATTTGTAGGTTCAAAATCATAAGTATTTTGTATTCGTGCGTCGTGTTTGAGTTTGAGTTTGAGTTTGAGTTTTCAGATTAATGAATTAAACGCAATGATAATGCCTATTGGCTTTGTGATTGTAGCTCTTCGCGAAGCTGCTGATAGTAGTGCGCGGTATAACAGTTCTCATCCTTTTTAAGCTCTCTATCGCACTTACCGTAAAACTGAACAGAAGATTTTATGGACGCATTTTTATCTGCCTTGCTACTTGCCTTAAGCGCCACAAGGTTAGCAATAATATTACGTTATTAACGTCTTGATATTACGCCTATCCAGTGACGGAGTAAACAGTGAAAATATAGTAATGCAAGCAAGCGTAAGAGGCTCAAGGTGAATTAGAAAATAGTAAAGGCGCCCTTTATGCCTTATCCTTGCAAGTATAACTTCACCAAAAGCAAATCCATGGCTCTTAAACCCACCATTTATAAGTTAAACATTGCACTTGCCGACCTCAACAATCAGCATTACCCTACTTTGCACTTAACAATGGCTCAGCACCCATCAGAAACTAGCGAGAGGATGTTAGTGCGAATGCTGGCATTTTGTCGACACTCGCATGCTGACACACACGAGCTAATGAGTTTTACAAAAGGCTTAAGTGCAACAGATGAGCCCGACATATGGCACAAAGGTCTGGATGATGTTCTTAATTATTGGATAGATATTGGTGAGCCCAGCTTCGATAGAATGAAGAAGGCCTGTCGACTATCAAAAGAAACATATTTATATAGCTTCAATAGCAAGTCGGCGGTGTGGTGGAAACAGAATCAAGAACAATTTACTAAACTGCCTATCAAGGTATTTAGCATCGACTGGACTGACATTCAATCACTGGCAAAGCATGTTGGGCGCACAATGAATTGGTCAATTACGATCAGCGACGAATCGTTTTTTATCAGCACTAACGAGACTCAGATTGAGGTGCGCTGGGTCAGCTTATTATGAATATTTATACAATTTAATTGCATATCTATATTATTTCATTATTATGTATGTTCCGATTAAATAGTTGGCAAATAAGCCAATCTAAAAACTAGATAAGGTCAGGTGTGTTTACAATTTTAGATATCTTTAGTTTGGTTTCTCCCTCAGTGCGCTGTAACTTTAGAAGTCGACGATATTAAATCGCTTCTCATTTACAATCAGCGCTTGGTGCGCTGGTGCGTTCGATGACATTTCGTGTTGTAATAAGCGAATATCAGCGCTCTGCCACCTTTTTTATCAAACCAACAGTCTAAAAAAGTTATAACATTATGTTTACAGCCTGTATTGTAGGTGCCAGTGGTTATACTGGCGCTGAATTAATAAAAATTATTAGTCAACATCCGCAGCTAACACTGACGCACTGTTTCGTATCTGAAAATAGCCAGTACCAAAGTATGCTTGTTAGTGACGTACACCCACAGTTAAGCGGTATTTGTGACTTACCACTACACGCTTTAGCAAGTACTCATATAGCGAGTATCCGCAACGACTTTGATGCAATTTTCTTAGCCACACCGCACGAATTTAGCCATGACCACTTGCCTGCGATGCTGAATGGCAAAGCCGTGGTATTTGATTTGTCAGGGGCATACCGCCTGCCCAACACCCAAGTGTTTGAAACTTTTTATGGTTTTGCACACCAGCACCCGCACACACTTAAAAAAGCCGTCTATGGCCTAGCAGAATGGTATAGCGACAATATTAAAATGGCCCAGTATGTCGCGGTAGCTGGCTGTTACCCTACTGCCTCACTATTAGCGCTTAAACCGCTTATTGAAAATGACTTACTTGATCTTAGTAAACTGCCTGTTATAAATGCCACCAGCGGCGTCAGCGGGGCTGGCAAAAAGGCTTCAGCCACAACCAGCTTTTATGAGGTCAGCTTACAAGCATATGGCGTGCTAAATCATAGGCATACACCAGAAATAGAAAACTATGCAAACACACCGGTTATATTCACGCCTCATTTAGGTGGGTTCAAGCGGGGAATTTTAGCCACACTGACTGCGTTCACAAAATCAGGTGTGAGCTTGCGCGATATTCAAAACGCTTTTGACAGTGCTTATGCTCATCAACCCTTAGTCAGGGTAAAAGACAGCATGCCGAAACTTGATCACGTTATCCACACCCCTTTTTGCGACATTGGCTTTGCCTTTGACCCAACAAAACAGTGTGTGGTAGTAACGAGCGCCATAGACAATCTTTTAAAAGGCGCATCATCGCAAGCCGTTCAGTGCTGTAACATTCGACTTGGCTTGCCGCAAACCATGGGCTTAATTTAACATGGCAAATCCAAACAATGCACCATTACCGGTGGTCATAAAAATAGGCGGCAGTTTTTTCGCTTCCCTTACTAAAACCGCAGACAATGTATTGCTGTCAACAATCCGCATACTTCAAGCTAAGGGTCGAAGTGTTGTATTAGTCCATGGCGGCGGTGAGCAAGTACTAGAAAGGTTAAACGACCTAAACATTGTCAGTACCCGTAAAAATGGTTTGCGCGTAACACCCGATGAACATATGCCCATTGTTACGGGTGTGTTAGCGGGTGAACTTAATAAGCAACTGGTAGGCGAATGTGCGAAATATTCTATAAACGCGGTGGGCATCAGTTTAGCCGACGGCAATATGGCGAATTGCACGCAGCATCCTGCTAACATTGGCGCGGTAGGCGTTCCTACGACCAATAGTCCAGCCTTGCTTAATGTGCTAATGCGGGCGAATATGGTGCCTATAGTAGCCTCGATTGGCAAAGATGAAGCCGGCCGACTTTACAACGTTAACGCCGATCATGCTGCTATTTGCATTGCGCAACTTCTGCACACTAAGCTCTATTTTTTCGCGGACATTAGCGGCGTACTAGACAGTAAAAAAGCTTTATTAGCGACACTTAGCGCAAAGCAGATTGATGAATTGATACAGCAAGGCGTCATTACAGACGGTATGGCGGTAAAAGTAAACGCCGCGCAGTTTGCGGCCAAAGAAATTGGTCAAAGTGTTACTATTGGCAGTTGGAATGATGCGTTTAAAATACTCATTGATAATGCTGTTTGCGGAACCGAGATACTATATTAACTACAACCGAAAATAGTGAATACAATTGAAATTCAAAAAGGAAAACCGTGTGAATTTATTAAGTTTCAGCGACTGGACAGCAAAAGACGCCAATTCACTGCTCAATTTTGCCATTACGCTCAAACAAACTCCCGAACGTTTTGGTCAACCCCTTGCGGGTAAGTCGGTGGTAGCGCTATTTGAAAAACCATCTTTGCGCACCCGCATAAGCTTTGACATAGGCATCAATAAACTGGGCGGCCATATGGTATATGTGGACACCCAAGGCCAAGCTATTGCAAAACGCGAAGATCCCAAGGACGTAAGCGCCAATATCGCCCAGTGGGCCGATGCCATCGTTGCCCGAGTGCACAAACACAGTACTTTAGAAGAGTTAGCCTCGCTGGGTAACATACCGGTTATAAATGCACTTTGCGACATTTACCACCCGTGCCAAGCACTTGCCGACTACATTACTATGAAAGAAGCATTTGGTGAAATCAAAGGCAAAACCCTTGCCTATGTGGGAGATGGCAACAATGTAACCCACTCTTTGCTAATACTAGGGGTTTTACTAGGCTGTCATCAGGTTGTTATTACCCCAAAAGGCCATGAAATAAACGCAGACATCGCCCAAAAAGTCGCAACAATGGCCAGTGAAGCAGGTGTAAACTTCAGCGTCAGTAACCATATAGAGACGCTGACAGAGGCAGACGTAATTTACACCGACACCTGGGTGTCGATGGGAGATGACACGCCCTTAAGCGAAATCAAACACAAATTCATGCCCTATCAGGTAAACAAGGCACTTATGGAGCAAGCCGGCGCAAGCTACGTGATGCACTGCCAACCCGCGCATAGAGACCTTGAAATTAGCGGTGAGCTTATGGATTCACAGCAGTCCTTACTTATGCAAGAAAGCAAAAATCGCCTGCATGCGCAAAACGCGATCCTTTGTTATTTATTAACCGAATGTGATATTAGTCAGTTTTAGAGGTCATTGTGAAAAATACACCAAACAAACCCAAGTTAGATGTGAAAAAAGTCGTACTAGCCTATTCAGGCGGATTAGACACCAGCGCCATTGTGCCATGGTTAAAAGAAAATTATGGCTGTGAAGTCATTGCTTTTGCCGCCGATGTAGGTCAAGGCGCAGATG
>Ga0136586_1000379_pt1 | contig 11677 bp, 8 predicted proteins | sample AntRauMFilla1562_FD_104926 | JGI IMG/M metagenome (GOLD analysis project Ga0136586, IMG submission 104926) | Saline lake microbial communities from Rauer Islands, Antarctica - Metagenome Filla 1 #562 | ecosystem: Environmental > Aquatic > Non-marine Saline and Alkaline > Saline | place... | reverse complement strand
TGTGCGTTTTGATGGCAAAGCCACAGATGCATTAAGCAAGCGCACCTTATTTTTCCCTCGTTACCATCAAATGGATGTGGTGCGTAAAATACTCGACCATGCCTCTAAAAATGGCGTTGGTCATACCTATTTGATTCAGCATTCTGCCGGTTCGGGAAAATCTAATTCCATTACTTGGGCAGGTTATCAATTGATAGAAACCTATCCTGAAAGAGAAGGGTTGCCGGGTTCTAAGGGCATTCAAAATCCGCTTTTCGATTCGGTCATTGTAGTCACCGACAGAAGATTATTGGACAAACAGCTTCGGGAGAACATCAAGGAATTTTCGGAAGTTAAAAACATTGTTGCCCCAGCTTTTTCATCCAAAGATTTAAAAGAGAGTTTGGAGCAAGGCAAAAAAATCATCATCACCACCATTCAGAAATTCCCGTTCATTGTAGATGGCATTGCCGATTTGAGCGACAAACGTTTTGCTGTTATCATTGATGAAGCGCACAGTTCGCAAAGCGGAACAGCAGCAGGAAAGATGAACCAAGCCATGGGCATGGGTCAAAATGAAGAAGAGGAAGAAGATGCACAGGATAAAATATTAAAAGCCATGCAAGCCCGAAAAATGAAGGGCAATGCTTCTTATTTAGCTTTTACCGCAACTCCAAAAAATGCAACCTTAGAACGCTTTGGCAGCAAGCAGGAAGACGGTTCTTTCAAGCCCTTCCATTTGTACTCCATGAAGCAAGCCATTGAAGAAGGCTTTATTTTAGATGTATTAGCAAACTACACTACCTACAAAAGCTATTACGAAATTGAAAAGTCTATTCAGGACAATCCCCTTTTCGATACTAAAAAAGCACAGAAGAAATTGCGTGCTTATGTAGAGCGTGATAAACGCACCATTGCCACCAAGGCTGAAATTATGATGGAGCATTTTATCAGCAAAGTGTACAACACCAAAAAGTTAAAAGGGAAAGCCAAAGGCATGGTGGTCACTCAAAATATTGAGTCAGCTATACGTTATTACCTTTCCATCAAACGCATTTTAGCAGACAAGGGCAATCCGTTTAAAATAGCTGTAGCATTTTCAGGAAAGAAAACTGTAGATGGTGCAGAATACACCGAAGGAGAATTAAATGGTTTTGCCGAGAAAGATACCCGCGACAAATTTGATTCTGACGAATATCGTCTATTGGTAGTCGCCAACAAATACCTCACAGGATTTGACCAGCCCAAGCTTTGCACCATGTATGTCGATAAGAAACTACAAGGCGTAATGGCTGTTCAGGCATTGAGCAGATTGAATCGTTCTGCGGATAAATTGGGTAAGAAAACCGAAGACTTGTTCATCTTAGATTTCTTCAATCAGGTAGATGACATCAAAACTTCTTTTGACCCTTTTTACACTTCTACTTCATTAAGTAGAGCAACAGACATAAATGTGCTACACGAATTGAAAGGCACTTTAGATGAAGCTGCTGTATATGAATGGGCAGAAGTAGAATCGTTCGTAGAAAAATATTTTGAAGGCGTAGATGCCCAACAACTCAGTCCTATTATTGATACTGCTGCCAATCGGTTCAATCAGGAACTGGAATTAGAAGATGATGAAAAAGCCGACTTTAAAATAAAGGCTAAGCAGTTTGTTAAAATCTACGGTCAAATGGCTTCTATTATGCCTTATGAAGTGTTGGAATGGGAAAAACTCTTTTGGTTCTTGAAATTCCTCATTCCAAAGTTGATTGTAAGAACCAAAGAAGGTGAATTGATTGATGAATTGTTGGAATCGGTTGATTTATCAACTTATGGCTTAGAACGCACAACTCTCAATCATGCCATTGGTCTAGATGACTCTTCTAGCGAATTAGATCCACAAAATCCAAATCCAAGAGGTGCTCATGGTGGCGAAGAAGAAAAAGACCCACTAGATGAAATCATCAGGACATTTAATGAAAGATGGTTTCATGGCTGGGATGCCACACCGGAAGACCAACGGGTGAAATTTGTGACTTTGAGTAAGCACATTCAAGCACACCCGGACTATCAATCAAAAGTAGCCAACAACAAGGACACCCAGAACAGAGATTTGGCATTTAAGAAAATACTAGATGACGTCATGGGCCAACAAAGGAAAAAAGAGTTGGATTTGTATAAACTATACGCAAAAGATGACTCGTTCTATCAAGCCTTTTTTGACACCATGAAACGCATGATCGATAATCCGAACTTGGGACAAACGAAATAATGAATCAGCCCACAGCATCCATACAATTACTCACCGGTGTATTATTGTTTTATGGTGTTCGTGAATGCTTCGCATTTACCAAGTCGCTCAAAAGCCAACCGCACAAGCCAAAACTTATCAAAGAGTATGTCTGCCACAACGCTTCATACACCAACCGTTATTGGCGAGTATGAAAAAAAATGCGGATATTAAAAAAATGGTGGTCTTTGTTGGGAACAACGACAAAAAATGGGGTTAATCAAGGCTCATAACCAATTAAGTTTTTTGTAATTTCCTTAACTAAGAGAATTCCTTAGTTAAGCTTTTGTCGAAAAAGTTAATTAAGAGCGGGATTTACGATACTAATACAGTTTCAAACCACATCTGTAACCATCCTCCCCTATCTGCATATTATAGAGGTCTTTCAAAAAAATCTGAACAAAGTCAGAACAAAAAAGCCCCTACGTGATGTAGAGGCTTTTTTAGTGGCGGGGACAGGATTTGAACCTGTGACCTTCGGGTTATGAGCCCGACGAGCTACCAGCTGCTCCACCCCGCGATGTGTAGAACAGTAATATAAAGGCTAAAATAGGCAAAAGCAATAGTACCTACATATTTTTTTGCTAGCTAAAGACCTAAAATTCGCTAGATTCCGGATCACATTCGCTGCACTCATTGTCAGGAAAGGCGACCTTGGTAAATTCTCTTATAATCGTCTTCTCGGCATTTTTTGCGTTTTCACGCCTTCGCTTTATACATTTTCATGTTGTTCGCTCTGCACTTAAAACCGTATACTTAAAGCAGAATAACACATCATTTTATTAATTCTTAAGTAAGTAACGCTATGATTAATTCCCAAGAAGCCATGCGCCTAGAAAATGACTACGGCGCACATAACTATCACCCACTTCCTGTTGTACTAGCCAAGGGCGAAGGCGTACACGTTTGGGATCCCGAAGGAAAAAAATATTTCGATTTTCTAGCGGCTTACTCTGCCGTTAATCAAGGCCATTGCCATCCAAAAATACTTGCAGCACTAAACGAACAAGCTGCTACCCTGACACTTACATCTAGAGCTTTTTACAACAACGTTCTAGGCGACTATCAAAAATATATCACCGAATTCTTTGGCTATGATCGTGTTTTGCCTATGAACACCGGTGTTGAAGGCGGTGAAACAGCGGTAAAACTAGCCCGACGTTGGGGCTACGATGTCAAAAAAATTCCCACCAACCAAGCCAAAGTACTTTTCGTTGAAGGCAATTTTTGGGGAAGAACCATAGCAGCAATTTCCTCATCAACCGACCCTAGCTCAAAGGCCAATTTTGGCCCCTACTTACCCGGCTACGTAATCATTCCTTATAACGATTTAGACGCTTTAGAAAACACCCTAGCAAACGATCCAACGTTCTGTGCTTTCATGGTGGAGCCTATTCAAGGGGAAGCTGGCGTAGTTGTGCCTGATGAGGGCTATTTGGCTCGCGCGCACATGATTTGCCGTAAATACAATGTGCTACTAATTGCAGACGAAGTTCAAACAGGGCTGGCCAGAACCGGACGTATGCTTTGCAGCGATCACGATCACGTTAAGCCCGACATCCTAGTTCTTGGTAAAGCATTGTCAGGCGGAGTCTTACCCATTTCTGCAGTTCTCGCAAATAACGAAATCATGCTTACCATCAAGCCCGGTGAACACGGCTCAACCTATGGCGGAAATCCCCTTGCTTGTAAAGTGGCCATTGCGGCGCTTCAGGTGCTGAAAGACGAAAACCTTGCTGAACATGCCGACAAAATGGGGCACATTTTCCGAGATGAAATTCAAACCCAATTAGTCGACAAAAATGATCTTTGCAAATTAGTTAGAGGTCGTGGGTTACTAAATGCTTTAGTTATTAATGACACTGAAGACAGCTCAACAGCTTGGGATATTTGTGTTCAGCTCAAGGATAATGGCCTGCTTGCGAAACCTACACATGGCAACATTATTCGTTTTGCACCGCCACTAGTTATCACGGAACCACAACTTCGCGAGTGCATTGCCATTATTGTTGACACCATTGACGCCTTTTCTAAGAAATAAAAGCCATTAAACACGGAGATTGTTTGACACAGAGGTTCGGAGGCACGGAGTAGTTGCCATTGCCTAACGAACCCTTCGGCCAGCTCTAGGACCACGTAGTCAGCGCAGGCAATCTAGTGATTCAGCGGATAGTGACTTAATGAATAGCGTAAAAAATGGGTCGTCACCTATCAACTAAGTAGAGTGTACCCTAACACCTAAGCTAAAGGCGTTACCTAGTCCCCAAGTAGTGCAAATAACCGATCATTATCTACTTTCTTCATGCCTTGCACAATAAGCTTCCAAGAATCTAGCGTCAGTTTATAGATAAAATTATCATCTATTTCTTGGTTTGCATAAACCGAATTCCAGCTTTTTTTGTGCATGTGATAGCCCGGCTGCACAGACTCATATTGCGCCCTAAGTTCTAGCGCATAATCCGGATCGCATTTTAAGTTAACGTATTCAAAATTCTCGATATCCGTTATCGCAAATACCTTATTGTTAACCTTAAACACTAGGGTATCTCCACCAAACGGGAACCCTTCCGTTACTTCTGGTAGTTTCAAGCAAAACTCTCGGAACTGTTCAATATTCATATTATTAAAGCTTAATTGTCAATCAATACGTATCCAAATAAAAAAGAGATTAAAGGAAATAAGAATGAGATTTAACGCGAAAGTGCAAAGAATAGTTGACACAGAGGCTCGGAGGCACAGAGTAGTTGTCATTGCCTAACGAACCCTTAGGCTAGCTCTAGGACCACGCAGTGAGTGCAGGCAATCTAGTGGATTGATAAAGTAAACTATTGGAATATTAGTTATCGCTATATAGGGAAGGTCATTTTCTCCTTTCTCCTTTCTCCTTTCTCCTTTCTCAAAAATATAATTAATCCATCGCCTGATCCAAGTCTTCAATCAAAGACTCCACAGACTCTAATCCCACCGAAACCCGAATTAAATTCTGTGGTGTTCTTGTTGGTTGAGCTTCCACACTTGCTCTATGTTCAATCAGGCTTTCAGTTCCACCCAAGCTAGTAGCGCGAGTAAATACCTTTAACTTTGCTACCATTTTTAAGCAAGATTCTTCATTACCATCTTTTAAGAGGAAGGAAAGCATAGCGCCCGGCCAAACCATCTGTTCTAGTGCAATCTTATGTCCACTATGGCTTTTCAGCTGCGGGAAAAATACCTTTTCTACTTTTGGGCGGGTAGTTAACCATCCTGCTAATTCAACGGCATTTTCGCATTGTCGTTGAAATCGAACTGCCATAGAACGCATTCCACGTAAACTGAGCCAGGCTGTAAACGGATCCATTATTCCACCGCCCAATCCTTGAATGGTCTTAATCTTTTGCCAGAAAGCATCTTCCTCTTTCCCAATAATAACCCCACCCAATAAGTCTGAGTGTCCGGCTAAGTATTTAGTTACGGAGTGTAGAACTAAATCAGCGCCTAAATCTAAGGGCTTGGTAATCAGTGGAGTAGACCAAGTATTGTCAACTATAATGGCTAGATCATTTCGCATCGACTTCACCTCAGATATTACACTTTTCAAGTCCGTAATTTTAAGTAGCGGATTTGAAGGCGTTTCCAAAATGAGTAAACGAGTAGCTGGTTGTATGGCTTCTTTAATGGCATAAATAGACGTAGTATCAACGGTAGAAAAGTTCACGCCTAAATGCTGCATAACTTCGGTCAGCAACACTCTTGTGCCATGATAAACATCGTCGGGAAGCAGCACATGATCTCCACTTTTTAGTGCTGAGAATACTGCATGAAAACCAGCCGTACCCGAAGCAAAAGCCGCTGCATCGGTACCATTTTCAAAAGAAGCCATAGTGGTCTCGAACAATCTTCTAGTGGGATTACTTCCCCTACCATAGACGTTTCCATGCGCATAGCTTCCATCTTGAGCCCGTTCATAAGTTGACGTAAAATAGGGCGGCATAACCAATGAACCATGTGTAGCATCAGTTTGGCAACCGGCATGTGCGAGCAAATTCAGATCTTTAGCGCTGGGGGAAGGGAGTATCGGCATGAATTAAGTTTTTAGGAAATAGGAAATGGGAAATGGGAAATGGGAAATGGGAAATTAAAGCTTCTTTTTTAAATATTTACGATAACCATTAATTAATCTGGCTGATTCATTGATTTTTTTGTGAATCTCTGCATGACTTGATATTAGTGAAATATTTAGTTTCTCCATTGTAACTACTAAAGATAGAACTTCCATTAGAGAAGCGTAAGAAATACCTAAAAATCGTAATTGCTCTTTAGTACTTTCTTTGGATAAACCTTCCGCAATGTTTGTAGGCACAGATAGAGACGCCCTTCTCAGTTGATTTAGTATGGAAAATGCATTCTTATCATCAATATTTGTGCAGAGTTGATATATAAGCACATTCATCTCCATTGCTTGGTTCCATACCTCCGTTTTCATAAAATAGTACTGATACTGCATAGAATTATACTAGTTTGTTAATACTTACACCCATATAAAAGCTAAAATTTACGCAAACCGCAATTTCTCTTTTCCTATTCCCCCCTACTACAAAACTAATCCTACTCAGAGATCGTAATTCCCATCGTATCAGATTGGATTATTGTGAATATACCCTGGCCGTCATTACTCATATTTGTGTAAATAGGAACTGGCTCAGCAAATGGATTACTATTGCTAAAATCGCTTCTCCTAATAGACGTGATATATCTATAATAATCCTCATTAACTGTAAACAATATGAATCTAATAATTGATGATTCAGTATCTACAAAATTCGGAAAATCAATTTCACTGTAATTATAGTTTATAGTAATTTTTTTTCTAGAGGAATTAAAGGTTACATCAGAAAAATAATATGGCTGCGACGAAACCGATACATTATTCTCCTCAACTATTCCAAAAACATTTATTTCCTCATTTAAAAAGGCTGGGTCATTTGTATCGTAACCTCTAGTGCTAAAACCACGCATCAAAGTATCATTACGAATACTAAATGAACTATTATCTTCTACCAATAAAGCATAATAATTTTTTTCTGAAGTATTGTCGTTAAATGATATATCTATACTGAGCTGAATTCTTGTAGACGTTCCTCTAGGGAAGTTAGGTCTACCACCAAAACTAGAGGATTCTCTGGATAACTCTTCAAAATCAACCGTAGCTATTTCAACCTTTTTGGGAACTGCGCTTGTAGCTGTGTAAATACCGCCCTCTGGTGTTCGAATTTTCAGTTCATACTCTTCAGCATTTTGATTGAGAAATTCAGTACTTGTATAAACACCTCTAGACCAAACATTACCAAGGGTAATTTGATTATCGTTTGTTTTATCTAATAGAGTTACTTCAGCGTCTAATATAGCGTTTGCATCATTATCGTAATATCCACCACCATTACTAAAAGGTATATATCTTGGCACATTCTTATATATTTGTACATTTAGAGGGCTACCAACAGAACCTACACTACTAATACTAGTAATGTCATAATCCGCATTTAGTTGAATTCTTTCTTCGAAACTAAAGCCACAAGCTTGAAATAGAAAGATAAGTAGTAAAACTTGTATAGCTTTTTTTGAAAAATTAATGAGTTGTATCATGAGTATTAATTAAAATTCAAAGCTGTATGTAAATGACGGTAAAATGGGAAACAAACTTATTAACGAGTATTCAAAGTCACCATCTGGCAGTAAAGCAAACGGATTTGCTCTACTGTAGGCGTTATATAAACTTAGATTCCAAGTTCTGAGGCCTCGTTTTTTTTGTTTCTGAAAATTAATAGAAATATCTAGCCTATGCTCATTTGGTAATCTGTATTGATTTCTACCACTAAAGAGCGGTAAATTATCAAGTCTTAATGAACCGTTACCCCTAAAACCGTCAGGATTGACAGATAAAAACTGACCTTCGGCAACAGTTGCAGCTATTCCTGTTAAAAAAATCCATGAACCGCTAATGTCAATACGTTCATTAATCTTTCGCTGAACAACCATAGCAAAATTATGCCTTCTATCGTATTTAAAGGGAAAAGCTCTACCACGGTTTAAATCATCAAACTGCCTATCATTTCTTGATAAGGTATAAGATATCCAGCCAGTTGTTGCACCAGATATTTTTGAAAATAAAAGCTCAATTCCTCTACTTTGCCCAACACCACCAAGTGCTAATTGTTCATCCCAATTAACCTCTGAAGCTTGGAAATTAGATCCTTCCGCTAATTCAATTAAGTTACTTAAATCCTTGTAATACACATCTACATTAAGTTCATAATTTCCTTTAAACCGTTGAGAATAACCCAGTGCATACTGCCAAGCCACTTGAGGTTTTACTCTATTTGTGCTTGGTACCCACATATCTGTTGGGAGTGCAAAACCGCTATTCGTCAATAGGTGAATATATTGTTGCATTCTAGTAATAGACGCTTTCCAAGCCTTATCATCAGAAATAGCATATCTATAGCTCAATCTAGGCTCTAAAGAAGAGTAATTAGTTCCGTCTGCAGAATAAATAGATGTATTAAGTCCAATAGTGAGTCTGTTTTTCTCATTAAAAGCAGTATTTAATTCTATATAGGAAACCGCTTGATAAGACTGAATATCATCACCAGGGCTTATGGTTCTATCACTAAGTATTTCATCGTCTTGATTAGAATTAAAAGAAGTTCGTTGAGGCTGGAAACGCTGAGAAATTAATTGTGCCCCATAACCTAAATCTGAATTACTGCTTATGGTATAATTAAAATCTGATTTCAGTCCAAACTCGGTAATCTGCGATCTACTAAAGAGCCTATTGCTGTTAGAGTTCTGCTCTGTTACTCTGCCGCTTGTTATAACTCTAGATCGGTCACTTGAGTTGAAGTCTAAGCCAAAACCATACTCTGTGTAATAAAGGCTGGTATTTGAGAACAGATTTGGTGACCATAATTTATTCCATCGAACAGAGCTTGTAAGGTTTCCCCAACCAATATCTGCGCTAGAATTTGACCGTCTATCAGTACCCGAATTAAAAAATACGTTAGATTCATCAAAATTATTCCTAAAATAAAAAGTGTCCTGACCGGTATATAGACTCACAAATAGCTTTGATGTATTACTAAAAACATGCTGGAATTTGGCATTCAAATCATAAAAATAATAGCCGAAATCATTGGTTTCATTATCCGTGTTCTCTGCTGCTACAATTGGTGCAATTAATAAATCTATGTAGGTTCTTCTTGCTGATATTGAAAGTGAGGTTTTATCCTTTTTTATAGGTAATGAATAAGAAAATTTTGAAGAAATTAAGCCCACAGATACCTTTCCCTCACTTTCTTTTAAATTACCTTCTTTCATATCGATTTCTAATACAGATGACAACCTACCAGAAAACCGCGCCGGAAAAGCCCCTTTTGTAAAGGTTAAATTTCTGATTGCATCTGAGTTAAAGACCGAAAAAAAACCAAATAAATGGTTCACATTATAGACAGGTACACCATCTAAAAGAATCAAATTTTGATCAGGACTTCCACCTCTTACGAACAAACCTCCTACACCTTCACCACCCGATTGCACACCTGGCAAAAACTGCACCACTCTCAATGCATCAGATTCACCAAAAAGAATAGGTGTTTTTTCCAGTACCTCTTGAGATAATGACACTGTACTCATTCTAGTTTCGTTAAAACTAGAAAGTGACGCATTGGCTACCACCTCAACCTCTTCTAGAGACTGATAACCCCTCAAGGATATGTTAATGACTGTATCCTGACGCAATTCAAATACTATGGTTGTATCTTGATGACTGACATGACTTATTAGTAATTGAACAAATTTATTGTTTGTTTTGAGGCTAAAAAAACCATAATTATTTGATATAGCTCCTTTCTGTGACAATGATTCATAGATATTAGCATTTACAATACGCTCTCCGCTTTCAGCCGATTCAATAAAACCACTTATGGTAAATGTTTTCCTTTCTTGAGCAATTAATTGACTTTTACAAGTAAAATCAATTATCAACATTATTAAAAAAAGTTTAATAAATAAAAACAGATAGTGCATATTACCAGCAAATAATTTAGGACAAATTAGTAACCTGTCATAGAATACAGACCCTTATTTTCAAATCCAAATAGAAAATAACTCAAAGGGATAACATAAAATGACTACGAAACCTATCTCTTGACGCAATACTATATATCTAAAATAGGCGATTAGGCGAAAAATAAGTTGTATTCAAATATATAATAATGCTAATTGAGAAATATTGTCATCTAAGTAACCATAAAATTATGCCGTATTTGTACTATTTCATGAAGACAGATGTTTGGTTGAGAGCTATAGATTATAATACAGAGATTTATGGTTTTTGTAAGCAACTGAAATGTTCTGAGGGTTTTTCCATTAAAGACCAACTTAGAAGGGCATCTCTCTCAGTGCCTAAAAATATTGCTGAGGGTTTGGGCCGTGAGAGTTTAAAAGAGCAATTTCAATTTTTAGGAATTGCTTATGCATCATTAATGGAGTTTATATCTCTTTTAGTGACAATAGAAAAAATCGGTTTAGCTGAAAAGCATGTAATCGATAAGCTGCTAAATAATTCGGAAAAAGTAGCTCAACTTATAAATGGGTACCGAAGATATTTGATATAAAAACTTAACAATAATTAGTTTTAATACTGGAAGAGAGCGAAAGAACATAAATACAGAGTTTAAAAAAACTCAATCTAAGCTATTTTCATTGATTAGATTCTCTAACTCAAATCTTATTTCTTCTATTTGAGAATCAATTTTAGTCGGGTTTATACCTGCTTCTTTTAACCTTTTAAATTCTTCTAGTCTACTTAGGAGTTCATTTTTTCTTTTATCAAATTTAGCCTTGTCAATAGTATCATTAATTTTTTTCACTTGTTCACCAGCAATATGAACTGCATTTACAACATATTTACTATATAGAGTTTTAATAAAAAAATTAAATATCATCGCTGGTATAACACCTACAAGCGCATAAACAAATCCTACAGCCATTGCAGCGCCTGATTTCATTTTAACAGTAGTATCAACAAAGTCGGGATAAATAAAACTCACAATAATTAATCCAAATAAAGAAGCTTCCACAAATATTAATAAGGGGTAGAGTTTTGACGATTCTTTAGACATTATTTTAAGTTGAATTAAAATTTTGACTAAATATTCAAATAACATTTTGCCATGTCATTGAATATTGTAGCGTTATAATAATCTCAACACTTAAAATAGATAACATAGATCTCGACCCTCGGATTCGTTCAGGCTGATATCTACTCTACTAATCACTTATTCGGCTGCTCGCCTAAACGTATTCACGAATAAATGTATCTCCCTTCTTCCCTATTCTGGAAATGCAATTTTCACCATATTAGATTGACGAGATTATTTATTTCTC
>Ga0136586_1000362_pt1 | contig 11961 bp, 12 predicted proteins | sample AntRauMFilla1562_FD_104926 | JGI IMG/M metagenome (GOLD analysis project Ga0136586, IMG submission 104926) | Saline lake microbial communities from Rauer Islands, Antarctica - Metagenome Filla 1 #562 | ecosystem: Environmental > Aquatic > Non-marine Saline and Alkaline > Saline | place... | reverse complement strand
GAAGTTTATCTACAATACTTGAAAGTTACCTCAAGGCCTTAACCTCTGAACGGGGTGTGCAAACTGCCGTGAACGAAGATGATTTTGCATACGGCACTATCTCAAAAACGCCCATTGCTGACCCTATGTATGGCATGTTTGAACTACATAAAGGGATGGATTTTGACTAAGATGAAGTTTTATGGCAGGCATTAAAAGATAAATATTTAAAGGACTAAAAATATGACAAATGTACTTTTTTATTCTGATGTAGTCTTAAGATGTTTATCTAAATAGATAACCACATGCCTTTGATTCGTTAAAAGCATTAAAACACTGTGGGTAAAATGGTATACAGCTTTATACAACACCGGTAATAATATCAAATATTCACCACATATTGAAGAAAAAATTTGGTAAAGAAAAAGCTAATATCTCCAATACTATGATATTAAAATTATTTTATGTCTTAGAGATGAATCAAGAAAGTTTCGATATAATGATGCTAAAAAAATTCATTGATTTTGAAGATGCCTTACAATACACTGCTGTCGGACAATCAGGAATTATAGATGCTATAATCACCAGGAACACCAAAGACTTTAAGGCATCAGAATTGCCAGTATTAACACCATCTGAATTTTTAACTAGTATGGATAATAATTCTTAACAAGCTTAGACGTTAACTGTTTGAATAATGTAGCTATTAACCACAAAGAGCATGAAGCTCTAAATAAAGCTCACATATGAGAATAACTCCTAGCGACTTCTTTGTGCAATCAATGGTTAAATAAAACCGTTTGATTGATACGAAGATTAACAACAGCCAGAAGAGGGCTCGCAATTGTTGCCTGAATTAAGATCTTTTAAGGTTAGCTTTGGTTTTGTCTTACTTATAATGCCGCTTGTAGCTTTCTCTGCATAAACTGTAATACTGAAAATTCCCTGACCGCCCACATTAAAAGCTGCTAGCTCGTCAGTAGTTAAATACTTAGAAAGAATATCGTCTGGAATAACAATGGGCTTTTCTTTTTGAACACTGATATTGATGAAGCCCGCATCTTCAATGAGTTTGAGGTAGTCTTCTTTTTGTATTGCACCAGCCACACAACCAGCATACATCTCTGCGTCTTCCTTTAATGCAGTGGGAAGCGAGCCAACTAAAACAATATCTGAAACGCTGAAATGTCCGCCATCTTTCAGAACTCTAAGCATTTCTGTGAAAATTGTTGATTTATTGGGAAGTAGATTTAGTACACAATTACTCACAATAACATCAGCAATCTGATCATTGATAGGCATTTGCTCTATATCGCCTTCGCGAAACTCAATATTGTTAAAACCAAGTTTTTCAGCATTGGCTCTGGCCTGAGAAATCATAGATGGTGTAAAATCAATACCAATAACTTTGCCATCTGACCCAGATTCATGTCTAGCAACAAAACAATCGTTACCAGCTCCAGAGCCTAAATCTATAACGGTATCACCTTTTTTGATGTGTGCAAAAGCGGTGGGAAGTCCACAACCCAAACCTAAATCAGCGTCTTTGGTATAGCCATTAACTTCAGAGTAATCGTCCATCATTATGCTATAAACCTTATTAGATGGGGTGGTTGCACCACAACAAGAGGCTGCATTTACACTACTTTCTTGTGTCGCTATTTTATCATAACGCTCTCTAACTAAGTTTTTAAGTTCAACAGAAGATTTCATAATACTATTAATTTATGTATTGCAATAAAACGATAAATAAGGATAAAAAAACGGATGCTCTCAGCAACAGCTCTCTTCAGAGCTATTTTTCAACTCATTGAATAAATGATTGAACTGGTTTTTCACCTCTAGCCATTTTTCTTTATCAATACAGTAATTCATACTAGTACCGTTGATGGTGCCCTTGATGATTCCCACTTCTTTCAATTCTTTAAGGTGCTGACTTATAGTTGCTTGTGCTAAGCCAATTTCTTGTACTAAATCACTATTGATACATGCATTTACTCGCAGTAAATGTTGTACAATAGCTATTCGTGCTGGATGAGCAAATGCCTTGGCGTACATAGCCAATTCATTTTCATGCTCAGTATATAATGCAGTTTTTGTGATCCCCATAGCACTAAGATAGCATCGTAATATTACAATGTAAAGCCTTTCACAAATTTATTACGGAGTATTTATTATAGCCATTTGATTGCCAAACTTAGTTAAGACGTGATATTCAATTAATAGGTGGATGCTCTGTTATAAACCAAATTATTTCAATGTGCATATTGGCTAATAAGCAATAGAATGCAGTTTATAACACCCTTTAGTCGTTAGGTTATTTTGAAATGGGTTAATGGTAAAGACACTCGATTTATTCGTTACTCAAAATCAAAATTTTGAGTAACCTAATTAATTGATAATTAACGACATAGGAGTCTTCTTTTGATTATTATGTAGAATTAATCTATATAAGCTTTCTAGTTCGGGTATTTTTTATTAGTTTTCTTAAGAAGATTTAATCTAAACAACAAGTTATTACTTCAAGATGTTAAAAAGAGCCTATTCACTAGCTTTAATGGCCGTTTTACTGCCATTTAGTTCAATTAAGAGTCAAGACAATAAGATAGTTTGTGTCGGTGGAACCATTACAGAGATAGTGGTGGCATTGGGTTTTGAAGATCAAATTGTAGGTATTGATCAAACATCAACATTCCCGGAATCAATAAAAACAAAGCCCAGTGTAGGTTATAGAAACAGTATCCAGGCTGAAGGTATTCTCTCTTTAAAGCCCACTGTAATTATCTATCAAAAAGGCTATCTCAAATTAGATGTAGAGAGGCAACTAAATCAAATAAGCTTAAAGCATTTAGGAATAGCAGAAGAACATTCAGTTAGTCAAGCGAAAGAGACTATTATGCAAATTGCATCATTACTAAATGTAGAGTCTAAAGGTGCTGCTTTAATTAAACAATTGGATGTAGATGAAGAGAGACTAAAAGCGTATTTGAAAGCAAATAAAATGGATCAGATAGCTAAAGTACTTTTTATATACGCTAGAGGTGCGGGTAATTTGATGGTATCAGGTGAAAATACCTTTGCAGAGTCTATAATCAATTTAGCTGGCGGTGAATTAGCTATAGAAAATATAGAAGGGTTTAAGCCAATTGACTACGAAACTGTACTAACTGCTAAACCTACTCACTTGTTGTATTTCAAAACGGGCTTACAATCATTTGGTGGTGTAGATGCCGTGCTAAAACATCCCATTTTTTCAAAAACACCAGCTGGGCAAAATACTACTGGAATAATTAGTATGGACGGACTCTATCTTTCTGGTTTTGGACCAAGAGTTAACCAAGCTGCATTAGATCTTGCGAAAATGCTATATCCAACCAGTCAAAAATCAACCAAGAACTAACGATGCTAGCGTCATAAATTATAATTTTGTAGCCTCTATGTCTGTTTTAATTCACAAAATTAAACAATGGACGAACCTAAAATACGATTGGGTACGACCTAAAACACATGTTTTATTACTTGCTATACTTATAGTTTGTATTGCTATTGCACTCAAGACGGGTTCGTATAACATTGGTTTTAAGGCAAGTTTACTGTGGTTTAAAGAGCTGCTATTTACTGGTAGTACGTCACTAACAGAAACGGAATTTACGGTTATTCACAATTTAAGAATGCCTAGGATTCTTATTGGTGTTTGTGTTGGTGGTGGATTGGCTATTTCAGGTGCTGCTTTACAAGGTTTATTTAGAAATCCCTTGGTAGCACCCGGTCTTATAGGCATTTCATCGGGTGCGTCATTATTTGCGGTTATTGCTATAGTGTTGTCGGGTTTTTTACCGCTATTTGTAACGGAGTTTTTTGGGGAGTATTTAATCTCCATTTTTGCATTTTTTGGGGCCTTGTTGGTGGTAAGTTTAGTTTACACATTTAGTCAGGTCGGGGGTAAAACTGATATAGCACTGCTGCTATTAGCTGGAGTGGGTTTTAATGCACTTTTTGGAGCCTTTGTTGGTTTGGTTGTTTTTTTTGCTGATGATGCACAATTGCGGAGCTTTACCTTTTGGTCTCTAGGAGATTTGGGAGGTGCACAATGGAAACATTTCCCACTTGTGCTAGTATTTATTGTGCTGCCAAGTTTGCAACTAATACGTTTAGCAAGACATTTTGATGCATTAGCGCTAGGTGAGTCAACGGCTTTTCATATTGGAAGCAAAGTGCATAAACTCAAAAAGCAAGTGATAGTGTTAACCGCTTTAATAGTAGGAACCTCGGTGGCAATAACTGGGAGTATTGGTTTTATTGGCCTAGTAATACCGCACATAATACGTTCTGCGTTTGGGCCAAATCACACTTTTCTTATGCCAGCTTCATTCATGGTTGGTGGTAGTTTACTGATTCTATCAGACAGTTTAGCTAGAGTAATTATAGCACCAGCTGTTTTATCTATAGGAATTGTAACCTCTTTAATTGGGGCGCCATTTTTTATTTATTTGTTGTATCAATTCAAACTTCATCGAAAAATTTAGACCAATAATACCATGATTTCAGTAGTTAAATTATCGTTTGGATATCACGATAAAAATATACTCAATGAGCTCAACTTAACAATTCAGCCAAATGAATTTGTTGCTCTTTGTGGTTGCAATGGTGCAGGTAAAACCACCTTACTTAAATTGCTAACAGGTGAGTTTGAAAAAAATTCCTACCAAGGTTCTATATATATAAATGGAAAAGCTATTTGGCAGTACCCCTCCATTGAACTCGCAAAAATTAGAGCAGTTTTGCCTCAAAAAATTCAATTAAACTTTGCCTTTTCAGTCTATGAAATAGTTCAACTGGGCTTATTTTCTTACGGCTACATTTCAGCAAAGAAAAAGGAACAATGGGTTAGATGGGCATTAAATTTATTGGAAATAGAGCATTTTTATTCCAAACCATGTAATGCTCTATCAGGTGGAGAGCAACAAAAAGTGCAATTGGCTAGAGTACTTGTTCAGTTACTTTGGGAAGAGAATAACAGCCTGGTTCGATACTTGTTTTTAGACGAACCCACCTCAAACCTAGACATGAAAAGTCAGCATCTTTTACTCAATGTTATTAAGCAGTTGAAAACAAAAAATATTGGGGTTATTGCTGTATTACATGACTTAAATCTGGCAACATCCTATGCTGACAGGGTACTATTGCTCAAAGAAGGAGCCATCTTTAAAGATGGTTTTGTCAAAGATGTATGTACATCTACTCATTTGAGTGAAGTGTATGATCATCCAATACACATAGATCAACAACCAAACGGTAAACCGCTAGTTGTTCCCATATCTGAATCAACTAAAATGCTACATTTTCTATAAATAGTAAAACTCTCATCATTATGAAAACAACAACTGACCGCTCTATGCTTGCTCAAAATTTTAAGAAATTGATCAATGATAAGCCAAATTTACGCACACGTGATGCCGCTGCGGCACTTAAAAGTTCAGAAGCAGAGTTACTTGCATCTGGCGCTATAGATGGGGTCAAATTATTAAAAGCTGACCCTCAGATGCTGCTTGAGCGCCTTAAAAGAGTTGGCAAGGTTATGTCTTTAACACGTAATGAAGACTGCATATTAGAGCATAAGGGTAACTTTCAGTCTGTGAATGTGACGCAAAATGAAAAGATGTTTATGGGTCTGACCATTGGTGAGATTGAACTTCGCTGTTTCCTTAAAGAATGGAAATACTTTTTTAGCGTAACTAGCATAAAAAAAGACGAAGAATCTCATAGTATTCAAGTATTTGATAAAGCAGGGGTAGCCATTATCAAGATTTTTGAACAAAGGCATACAGATCAAGCGGCATTTAAAGCCTTAATAGATGATATGGAAGAAAAATCGATAAACGATTTTGAGCCTACGGTTGTGTATGATGAGCAAATAAGCCATGCCATTATTGATACAGATAAGTTCACACAAGAGTGGCAGAAAATGACTGATCCGCATCAATTTACCAGTTTACTGAAAGATTACAAAGCTGATAGGTTTGATGCACTAGCTGCTGTTCAAGGTGTTCATTCTCACAAATTAACCGTTCCATTTATAGAAGTTTGTCTTAATCATTGCGCAGAAGAAGCCATTCCAATAATGATTTTTACGGGTAATAAAGGAAATATTCAGATTCATCAAGATATTGTAAAACATATTAAAGTGATGCAAATAGGCGAAAATAAATGGATTAATGTGTTAGATCCCAATTTTAATATGCACTTGAAAGAGAATACTATTGGATCTGTTTGGCATGTTGTAAAACCGTCTGAATCTGGCCCTATACATTCAATTGAAATATTTAACCATGAAAATAAATTGATTACACAGCTATTTGGGCTTCGTAAAATGAACAATCCACAAAACGAGAAGTGGGTAGCTTTTATTTGTGAGCACCTTACATCTCAGCAGTTAATCAAACAATAAATTTGTTAAAAATACTAGCATAGGCTGCACACAATACTGTAGTATTGGCTAAATAAAAACAATAAAATCTTTCGTTAATTGGTTTGCAAATGCTATTGCTTAATATGAAGGTACGTCTAATTTATTATTTAGATTTAGTCTATTTAAAAATAAGAGGCCTTCAATCCATTATAGTTCTATTAGCTTCCTTAGTACTATTGTCTTCAACGTTGTCAGCACAACATCAATTTGGCGGGAAAATAGTAGATGAAAATAATGAGCTTTTAGTGGGTGTAAATATTGTACTTATTGGCACTAATGCTGCAACTATGTCTAATTCAGACGGTTTTTTTTCACTATCGGTAGATAAACTGCCAGCCAATATTGCCTTAGCTTTTTCCTACATCGGATACAAAACTCAAATAAAGGAGTTTACTACAAATGAGTTGGTAAACAGTACAGAACTAGCTATTTCCCTAACTCCATCTGCATTTTTACTCTCAGAAATGACCGTTACCGCAACTAGAACCAGATCTTTGGTTGAAGATGTACCATTAGCTGTTGAGCGAATTAGTGAAGAACAAATTAGCTCAAGTGGTAATATTCAACTAAATGAGGTGTTGGCTGAACAAGCGGGCTTGCAAATTGTTGAAGACCATGGCACAGGTCTTCAAATGCAAGGCCTAAGCTCTGAATATATACTGATTTTAGTTGACGGTGAGCCTTTAGTTGGTAGAATGGCAGGAACTCTAGACTTGAGTAGAATAGCAGTTGGCGACATCCAAGAAATTGAAGTAATACAAGGTGCCTCTTCAGCCCTTTACGGCAATGAAGCATTGGCTGGTGTCGTAAATATTATTACCAAGCAAAGTGATGATGCTTGGAGCTTGAATTTGAGCCAAAGGGCTCAAACGCACAATCGAATTTCAACTGATATAAACGCGAGTACCTCTTTTGAATCATTAAAACTGCAAACGTACATTAATAGGCAGTCTAGCAATGGCTTAGACTTGAATGAAGAGGTCTTTGGCACAACTTTACCAGCCTACGATGCCTATACTTTTCAACAACGGATGGCCTGGAAAATTAGTCCCTCATTAGAGTTATCTATCTCAGGCAGGTTTTATACGGAGGATCAAAAAAATACTGCTCAACTAAACCAAGACGGAGAATTAGCAGAGGCCGCAGATTTTGGTAGACGAAAAGATTGGACTTTTAACCCAATTTTAAACTGGCACTACAACGATCGTAATAGAACAGAGTTTAGATATTTTTTAAGTGGTTATGATACTTTTTCGGAGTTCAGGTTTACTTCAAATGATTCAGTGCAAAGCTCTTCTACATTTAACCAACAATTTGAGCGTTACGAGGTACTTAATCATCACCTATTCACAGAGAAGACTGAACTAAGCATAGGTGCCGGACAAGTTACAGAGCAATTAGATGCCTTACGCTACGATGGGTTGAACCAGTTCAGAAGTAATTATGCACTTATTCAGCTGCAAATGAGTCCATCAAAAAGTTTTCGAATTGTTGGTGGTTTGCGCTATGACACACACAGTGAATACCAGAATAGATGGAGCCCTAAGTTTTCAGCGTCCTACCAAGCATTAGATCGGCTACGTTTTTATGCAAGTGTAGGAAGTGGTTTTAAAGCTCCAGATTTTCGTCAATTAGCACTAAATTTTACAAATCCTATTGCAGGGTATAGTGTAATAGGTACCTCAAAGTTAGACACTCGTTTGCAACAAATGCAGGACGATGGGCTTATTTCCTCGGATATCGATATAGCTAATTTGCTGAGTACTTTTACCAATGAATTGCGGGCAGAAAGTGCTATTTCTTTTAACACTGGGTTTAATTTTAGGCCTTTCGATAAGCTAGCAATTGGGGCTAATTTATTCAGAAATCAAATTCGAGATCTCATAGATACCTTTATTCTAACAACTCAAACTAATCAACAAAATTTATTTACGTACAGAAATATATCTAGGGTACAGACACAAGGAATAAGTTTAAATGCGGGTTACTATCCAGAAGCTAACCTTCAATTTGATTTGGGTTACCAGTTTTTAGATACCAAAGATTTAGATGTTTATAACCAGCTTGAAGCGGGCCAAATATTTAGAAGAAACCCAGCTACGGGTATCTCGGAAAGAGTGCTAACCAGTGAATATGGTGGGTTGTTTAATAGATCTAGGCACACAGCCAGCGCTAAGCTAAGGTATACGTATAGCCCTTTAAAGTGGACTTTTTTCTTGCGCGCAAATTATCGGGGCCGTTTTGCTTTCAGAGACGTTAATAGCAATCAAATAGCAGATGTAGCAGAAGAATTTCAAGAAGGTAGATGGTTACTAAATCTAAGCACGCACAAAAATTTCGGGAATTTAAAAATAGAACTGGGCGCTATTAACCTCTCTAATGAACGTAGCTTTCAAGAACCATCTTTAGCGGGAAGACGACTTTATATTGGAATTAGCTACGCTCTTTCAAACTAATTTTTTTTCAATTAATCTCATAAATAAAAATAAAAAAATGAATAAACCATCATTAATCTTCATACTCAGTATCGTATCTGTCTTGGTTATTTCTTGTACTGATAACGGTGTAAACTCTACACTGCCAGAACCAGTCAATGCTAAGATCATGATGAATATACCAGCCGATACAGCTGCACCTAGAGGCGCACCACATTCCTTTGATTATTTCAGTTTTGAAACGGGTCAATTGATTCCAAGATCAGACTCGAATAGTAGCAAATGGGATATCGGTTTTGGTAAAACAACTATTATACTAAATAGTGGTACATCAGGGCCGGGTAATACAACAGGACAGCTTTTAAGCGTACTATTTAACGAAATAAAAGAAGCACCTGAAACTGGATACTTGTCAGACAATAAGCCAAATTTAGTTTATAATGATTGGTATAATTACACCGGTGATAGCTCTCCCCCTCATGCTGTAATTCCAAAACCTGGTTTAGTCTTGGTTTTTAAAACTGCAGAAGGGAATTATGGAAAAATGGAAATATTAAGCTACTATAAAGATAATCCATCATACATAGATGCTTCGTTCATTAATTTCAGGACACGTCCGCCTAGTGGTTTTTATACTATTCGGTACGCTATTCAGGAAAAAGGATCAAGAATTTTTTAGACTAAGGATTTATAATGTAGCATTTATAAGTAACTGCAGATAGGAGCGTTTGTATGCTAACTGTGAATGGCCTCAGGTTATCAATAATGATTGTTGGAAAGCGTCACTGGTATATAACTTGAGGTCTTTTTTTTTTAAAATTTTTGGAAAATTATATTTCTTATAAATTGTCAAAAAACACAAAATAACGCCTGTGAATGATATCTTATTCATTTTTTGTGTTGGTATGGAAGTAAAAAATAATAAAATATCTTAAATAGCATTATTCTAATAATATCTTTTGCACCAGAGCAAATGCTCGTAAAGTGGGAAGTCTTAAGCAAATCTGGCTCATGTAATAATTCAAGCCAATAAATAGTTTAGTATATTTCTTTTTGGGCGATTGATAGTTTATGAATGAAATCAGCAGCAGATTGCGCATATTTAGACTCTGCTATCATTGCACCAGGGTTTGTACCTGATCTTAAAACCTGTTTAATTAAACTAGAATCACATTTATTCTTATTTAAATATGCACTTAGTTTCATAATTCATAATTCATAATGTCATTCTCTGAGATAGGTTGACCGTTTATAAAGCGGAAAACAAGATGATAAAGACCGGAAAGCGGGCACGATCAAATCGCAATTATTCAGAAGAATTTAAGCGTAAATTGGTCACAGACTTCGAAAAAGGCGTGATGTCAGTACATCAAATGGAACGGCATTATGAGATTTCAAATGCACTTATTTATCAGTGGATTTATAAGTATTCGACATACAACGAAAAAAAATATCCGAATCGTGGAGCTAAAAGACATTCAAAGCCACCGGCTCAAGCAACTCGAGCAGCAAGTCAAGGAATTGCAGCAGGTGGTGGGCCAAAAACTGATGAGCATCGATTATCTGGAAAAGATGGTAGATCTAGCAGTTCAAGAGTATGGCATCGATCTAAAAAAAAAACTTCAATACCCCACCTTCTGCTGGTTCCAAGACCACAGGTAACCTTTGACCAGGAGTTAGCAGGACTAGTAGCTTTGGCCGATCTGCTCAAGGCATAGCACCCTGGCTGTGGCGTGGACAAGTTGCATTATACGCTAAAGCCCGAAAGGATGGGTAGCGACACCTTCTGCGAGCTATTCTTAGGGTTAGGCTATGGCGTTCAACGCGTTAAAAACTAACACAGGAACACATATTCTGGGGCAAGAGTGCACCCCAATCTAATTGAGGGGATGTTCGTGAGCCAGCCCTTTCAGGTGGATCAAAGCGATATTACCTACTTTTAGCTGCAGGGCCGTCATTACTACTTGGTATTTATCACAGATGTTTATAACCGACTAATTGTGGGTTATGCGGTCAACAATCGCCGGCGAACCCAGGCCAATCTACATGCGTTGAATCAGGCCTTACTGACCATCATAATCAAATTAGTATGGGCACTGTAGCCTAGGAAAACCCCTATGCTGAACGTATCAATGTCATTATAAAAAAAGAGTACATAGAGCCTTTAAAATGAGGTACAGTCCTGTGCAATTTTATCAAAATTTGCTAGATTTACCTATGCAAGATAGGCCGAAAGTAATGGTTTATAGCGAGGAAAGGAAAAGCTTCTTAGGATCGTTAAATTCTTTTGAAGTTAGCATAGCACAAGAGCTTTCAGCACACTTATGTCCATTGAGTAATTTAAATAAATAATGAACCAAACGGTCAATGCTATTTAGGGAAGTACATCATCATTGTTCATCGCTAAAAATAAATGAATGATATACCGCTAAATCTTGTCTTAATAGTACAAACAGTAATTTAATTAAGGAGAAGAAATGTTAAACCCTATTATCTTAATCGCGTCAATACTAGGTCTAATAGTAGTAACTACTCTTTTAGTAATGTTTTATAGACTACAATTGAAAAGAGATCAAATTGATCACAAAGAAGAACCAGAGGTAGTTTCAACAAAGATATAATTTTGATTCAGAACTAATCTACTTGTACCAAATCATTTTTCTATTACTCTTCAAGCCCAGCATTTCTAAATTATGCTGGAATCGACGTACTCTTTGTGCGGAACTCAGAGTGCAGAAGGGCACACTATTGAATACATCTATACTTTTTGACGTCGATATTTATTCTTTTATTTGCTTAGCTACTCTCCGCATCTCACATCATTTGCATAATAATTAGTGGCACACTTTTTTCAATCACAAAATCATAGATGCTTCAACTCATTTGAAGAATAAACCTTAGCGGAAAAAAAAATACATCGAATTAACAAATAATACTTGACAAGCCAATTTGAATGTGAAAAAATCCCGCTATCCGCTATCCGCTATCCGCTATCCGCTATCCGCTATCCGCTATCCGCTATCCGCTATCCGCTATCCGCTATCCGCTATCCGCTATCCGCTATCCGCTATCCGCCCT
>Ga0136586_1000361_pt1 | contig 11966 bp, 15 predicted proteins | sample AntRauMFilla1562_FD_104926 | JGI IMG/M metagenome (GOLD analysis project Ga0136586, IMG submission 104926) | Saline lake microbial communities from Rauer Islands, Antarctica - Metagenome Filla 1 #562 | ecosystem: Environmental > Aquatic > Non-marine Saline and Alkaline > Saline | place... | reverse complement strand
CACCAGCTAATTGCGTATCGAGAAATGTTCAAAGGCACTATTAACAGCGCTGCCGTGTATCCGCGAGAATTAGTTAAACAAGCTATGGATGATAACGCCGCAGCTGTTATACTTGCACATAATCACCCCAGCGGCGTTGCTGAACCATCTCAAGCCGATATTCAAATAACGCAAAGAATAAAGCAGGCTTTTGCGCTAGTTGATGTGACTGTGCTTGACCACTTTGTGATTGGTCATTCGTGCGCGGTGTCTTTCGCTCAAAGAGGATTACTATGAAAATAGTTGCGCCCTTGTGATCGAAAGTGTTTGTATTTTGTGCTTATTTACTGTATAAAATGCGCCCTCTTAATTAACTACGTTTAACTGCAATTTCTTTGCAGATGTTAAACGGAATAACAGCTGTTCTGGAGACTAAAATGTCTAAAATTTGTATAGTAACCGGTAAGCGTCCAATGGTTGGTAACAACCGTTCACACGCTAGAAACGCGACTCGTCGTCGCTTTTTACCAAATCTTCACACACACCGTTTTTGGGTTGAGAGCGAAGAATGTTTTGTTAAGCTTCGTTTATCTACTAAAGGTATGCGTATTATTGATAAAAACGGCATTGATTCAGTATTAGCTGATATCCGTGCACGTGGCGAAAAAATCTAAGGAATCTGATCATGCGCGATAAAATTAAGTTAGTGTCATCTGCGGGTACCGGTTTTTACTACACCACAGACAAAAATAAACGCAACATGCCTGGCAAAATGGAGATCAAAAAGTTTGACCCAACAATTCGCCAGCACGTTATGTTTAAAGAAGCTAAAATCAAGTAGTTGATATTCATGTAACAAGCACCGAGTAATGAAAAAAAACTAGTTTTGCGGCTTAATTGATTTGTCTCCAGATTGACCCGTAGCATCACAAAATTCATACTTGTACGCTCAAATGCAAAAAAAAATCCCAGCTAAAGGCTGGGATTTTTATGTTTGCTAATATCGTTTTTTATACTATAAACCCACCGTTGTCGCCTTAATTATAATCGAAAATCAGTTGTTTTTTGTCATCGACAAACAAGTATATGTGTTAAATTCACCCACTATTAAACAGTTACTTGAACTAATAGTGCAGGTAACGCAGTAGCAAGCACTAGCATTATTTTATAGCGCGCGTTTTGTCTTTCTTACTCGAGTGGCGATGCGTTTACACGACCAATGGAAGAACACTTTGCCAGAACTGCCTGAAGTAGAAGTCACCCGACTGGGTATATCTCCCTATTTAATCAATCAAACCATTAAAAAGGTGCATGTGCATCAGCGTCAACTAAGATGGAAAGTACCGCTGCAGGTGCATCTAAGCGAAGGCTTAGTCATTAACGACGTGACCCGCCGCGCTAAATATTTATTTATTCATACCGACGCAGGCGAAATGGTGCTGCATTTAGGGATGTCAGGTAAAATGCGTGTGGTCGACGCGCAGCTTGCGCGTAAAAAGCACGATCATATTGAAATTGAACTGCACTCGGGCAAGAAGCTGGTGCTCAACGATGCCCGTCGTTTCGGCAGTTGTTTATGGCAAGATGTTCGCAACAGCCAAGCGCTTGCGATGCTCGATAATTTAGGTCCTGAACCATTAACCGATGATTTTGATGACAAGCGCCTGTTCGTGCTAAGTCGTGGCCGCAAAGCGCCGGTAAAAAGCTTTATTATGAACAACGCCGTTGTGGTAGGCGTAGGTAATATTTATGCAAACGAAAGTTTATTTAACACCGGCATTGACCCACGTCGGGCGGCTGGGCGCGTTAGTCTAAAACGCTATAAGTTACTCACCCAGCAAATTAAAATAGTTCTGGCAAAAGCAATCGAGCAGGGTGGTACCACTTTAAGAGACTTTGCCCAAGCCGACGGCAGCCCGGGTTACTTTGCCCAACATTTACGCGTGTATGGGCGAGTGGGAGAAGAGTGTGATGTTTGTAAGGCGCCAATATTCTCAAAGGTGATTGGTCAGCGCAACACCTTCTTCTGCAAGATGTGTCAGCGCTAAGCAACTATTCATAATTTATGCGATTGAAAATAAAGGCCATAGCCTTCATGACTGTTTGCAAACAAAGACTTTGTCTTACCTTGCAAAGTGTGATTTTTTAAATAGTGAAGCGAACATGATGTTTCCCTGTCAGGGGAGTAAAGGCATTATTTAATGCCAAATTTTTCATTCAAAGCTGCATATACAAGTGGGTGACAAAACTGCTCAACACTTCCCTTGTGCAAGGCCACTTCCTTTACCAAGGTAGAGGATATGAACGAATTTTCTTCTGAAGGCGTCAAAAACACGCTTTCTAAATCAGGGTTCAAGCGCCGGTTCATATTGGCTAGCTGAAACTCATATTCGAAGTCGCTCACCGCGCGTAAGCCTCGAATCAGAATGTGAGCGTTGTTAGTATCTGCAAATGCGGCAAGTAGGCCAGTAAAGCCAGTCACGTTAACATTTTTTAAATGCGCGCATACTTGCGTAATGAGCGCCACTCGCTCTTCTAAAGAAAACAGCGGTTGTTTGCTGGGGTTAGAGGCAATCGCCACAATAACTTCATCAAACATACTGGCAGCACGTTCAATTAAATCGGCATGGCCGTTGGTGATTGGATCAAACGTACCCGGATAAATTGCACGTTGCTTCGACATAAGCTTAATTCCTTTGCTAGCGGCAGTGATAAATAACTAATAGTTGATAATCGTAGACCCTTTGCCCAGCAATTGCTAGAGAGCATCCATCATTTATTGTAGCCTGCTAGTAAGGCGTCCCAATCGCGTTGACGGTAATGATAGTGCGGTGATTTACTCACTTGTTTAAGAAGTGAGCGTTTAAAGCGCAGTAAGTTAGCGTTTTTCCAATCATCACCGCGTTTAATGGCACACTTATCGAAATCGAGCAAATGAATGCTTGGCGGTGTAGTTTGCCGACTCAGTAATATATTTTTCACGTTAATATCGCCATGATACACCTGCGCGTTGTGCATTTTTTTTATTTGTAGCCCAATTGCTTGCCACGTAGCCGCCACGACGCCTTCTGATAATAGTATTTCGTTGAGTTCAACGGCGTTTGAAATAACTTCGGTAATGATATCAGCGCTATAAAAAAGACCTTTGCGGGTAATTTTACCAGCGATCGGCTTAGGCACATTCACTTTTTCATCACGTAAATGCTGCAGCACGCTCAACTCTTCATAGCAGCGAGTGTGCGAAATGCGGGTGAATATAAAGCTATCGTTTGACACTTTCGCGACTAAGCCACCTCTTTTGTAATGGCGCAGCACTAATTCAGTATTGCCTAAGGTAAAAAAGTAGACAATACCTCTGCCTTTTGCGATCTGTGTGATGAGTTTTTTTCGTTTTAAGAAGTCATTGTCGAAGTGATCGCCACATAGGCCTAAGGCCTCAGCGCTAGGCGTGAGCAATAATGTACTCTTATTTAATTCAGTAACTTGTATCGTCATTTGCTCATTAACAGGCTTCATTTACACAATGTGGCGTTAATATATCAAAAAAGCGCATGATCACATAGCGGCCCCACCTGCTGCGATGGGCTGTCAGCCTATAAGCTGGCAATTTGGTGGTGTTTATGTGCACATTTACCTCACACTATGCTGTGAATAAGATATCGCTTATGTGCGCTTACTTGCGCTGTGAACACTAAATTCACTCAACTGCTTATAAAATCACCATAACGTTCATAAAAAGCAACTTGGCTGCAAAGTTTACGCAATAAACCGCCTATTTTGGTGGTATCAAAGCGATTATTAACATTGTGTTTTACACTATGTCGTATACAATTTACTCACATAAAAACGTGCCTTTTTACAACTCAAAGAAGCACTTTTTTTCACGTTTCACTTAGCACCTTGTTGTTTAGAAACAAGTGTGCGCAAATATGGAGTACGCAATGTCACAGGCGTTTATTCAGCAACTACAGCAGCAAATTGATGAGAGCAAAGCTCAAGGCCTATACAAAGAAGAGAGAGTTATCACTTCACAGCAGTGTGCTAAAATTGCGATTGCTAATGGCCAAAAAGTGCTTAACTTTTGTGCCAATAACTATTTAGGGTTGGCCAATCATGAAGACTTAATTAAGGCTGCTAAAGACGGCTTAGACAGCCACGGCTTTGGCGTAGCCAGCGTTCGTTTTATATGCGGGACGCAAGATATTCACAAGCAGCTTGAAAGTAAAATAAGTGAATTTTTAGGCATGCAAGACACCATTTTGTACCCTTCTTGCTTTGACGCTAACGGTGGCTTGTTTGAAACAATATTGACCAAAGAAGACGCCATTATTTCAGATTCGCTAAACCATGCCAGCATTATAGACGGTGTGCGTTTGTCTAAAACCATGCGTTATCGCTACGACAGCAACAATATGCAGGCGCTTGAAGAACAGCTTATACAAGCCACCAGCGATGGCGCTCGCTTTAAACTAATTGCCACCGACGGCGTGTTCTCAATGGACGGCGTTATTGCCAACCTAAAAGGCATTTGCGACTTGGCTGACAAATACGACGCCATGGTAATGGTTGACGACTGCCATGCCACCGGTTTTGTGGGTGAAAAAGGTAAAGGCAGCCATGAATATTGCGATGTAATGGGCCGGGTAGATATTATTACCGGGACCTTAGGTAAAGCCCTTGGTGGCGCTTCAGGCGGATTTACTTCGGCCAAAAAAGAAGTGGTACAATGGTTACGTCAGCGCTCGCGACCTTACTTGTTTTCCAACTCAGTGGCGCCGCCCATTGTCGCAGCTTCATTAAAAGTATTTGAAATGATGGAGCAGGGCGACGCACTGCGCGTAAAATTAACTGAAAACGCTAAGCACTTTAGAACGCGCATGGAACATGCTGGCTTTACGCTATCGGGCAAAGACCACGCCATTGTTCCAGTAATGTTAGGCGATGCAAAACTAGCTAGCAGCATGGCCAATAAACTGCTCGAAAAAAATATATATGTGATTGGGTTTTCATTTCCGGTAGTGCCAAAAGATAAGGCCAGAATTCGCACCCAAATGTCTGCTGCACACACCACGGCGCAAATTGACGAAGCGGTAGATGCCTTTATTGAAGTCGGTCTTGAGCTTGGCGTCATTTCTGAAAAAAGTGGAGAAATAGCGTGAAGTCATTAGCCAAAACACAGCGTGAAAAAGGCATATGGATGATCGACAGCCCAATACCAGAAATTGGCCCTAACGATTTGTTGATCAAAATTCGTAAAACCGCCATTTGCGGCACCGACATGCACATTTTCAATTGGGATGAATGGTCGCAAAAAACTATCCCCGTGCCTATGGTAGTGGGCCATGAGTATGTGGGACAGGTGGCTGATATTGGCAGCGAAGTAAAAGGCTTTACCCTAGGCGACAGAGTGTCCGGAGAAGGTCATATAACCTGTGGACATTGCCGTAACTGCCGGGCAGGGCGCATACACTTATGCCGCAATGCTATTGGTGTAGGCGTTAACCGCCAAGGCTCTTTTGCTGAATATTTAGTTATACCCGCTTTTAATGCTTTTAAAATTCCCGCGAATATTAGCGATGATATGGCGGCTATTTTTGATCCCTTTGGCAATGCAGTGCACACCGCTCTCTCTTTCGATTTGGTCGGAGAAGACGTGCTTATCACTGGCGCCGGGCCTATTGGTATTATGGCCGCTGCGGTAGCAAAACACGCAGGGGCACGCTTTGTCGTCATTACCGATGTAAACGAATATCGTCTAGACTTAGCCAGAAAGATGGGCGCTACGCGCGCGGTAAATATTAACAACGAAAATTTAGATGAGACCATCAAAATACTCGGCATGACGGAAGGTTTTGATGTGGGCCTTGAAATGTCGGGGGTGCCAAGCGCGTTTAGCGGCATGCTAGCCAAAATGAATCACGGCGGCAAAATAGCCATGCTCGGTATTCCCCCTACAAGTGTGGCAATTGATTGGAATCAGGTTATTTTCAAGGGTTTAACCATTAAAGGCGTATATGGCCGAGAGATGTTTGAAACATGGTACAAAATGGTGAGTCTGTTACAAAGTGGATTAGACTTAAGCCCTATCATCACGCACTCAATGCCGGTAGACGATTTCAAAACAGGCTTTGAGATAATGAATTCTGGCCAATCAGGTAAAGTAATACTTGATTGGACAGTGTAGTTAGTTTTTATTAGGAGCGCTCATGGAACAGTTTCAGCATATTTCGCCGCAGGACACCAAGGCTAGGTTAGACAAAAACGAGATAAAAGTGCTTGATATTCGGGACGATCAGTCGTTTGAATCTGGCCATATTCCCAATTCTTTTCATTTAAGCAACGGTAACATTACTCAGTTTATGAATGAGAACGATTTTGATACGCCGGTGGTGGTATGTTGCTACCACGGCATTAGCAGTCAGCAGGCGGCGCAGTACCTGATTCATCAAGGCTTTAAAGAAGTGTACAGCATGGATGGTGGGTTTGAAGTTTGGCGCACTAGTTTTGAGTTTACTACCACAAGCTAAGGTATACTTATATCAGCGCTGGCTGCTTTATTCACTTCTATAAAACGCTGCTAGACGGTCTGGTCGCGCAGTTCACGAAATCGCTTTAGTATTTTTGCTTACCCGTGGTAAAAAACAAATTCAATGTGGTAGACTCAAGTTATCGGCCAACTTAGCAAAAACTGTAGTATTGATTACGCCAAAAATGTTTCCTTATTCTATGCCTGTAAAGTGGCAATCACTACGCGACGTAACAGAACTGCGGCCATCGGTGGCTGATTGGCTGCTTAATACAGGTTCGCTTACTGAACGTTTGCAAGCGCTCACTAGTCATTTTAAAGTAGAACTTTTGGGGCAAAAAGTGGCCTGCCCGGATGAATCGGAGCGCCATCGTTTATCTCAAAACACTAACAATACTTGGCAAATACGCGAAGTTCTATTGCAGGGTGTGCCGCTTGAAACTGCCAGTAAAGTAGGCACTAATAGTACTGTCAAACGTCAATCTATGCCCCAAGATTGGGTGTTCGCCAGAAGTGTTTTACCTGATAATTTATGCAATTCAACATGGGCGAATTTAGGTAATCAACCCTTAGGCAGTCGCATTTTCAACGATGATAAATTTGTGCGCGGTGAATTTGAAATTGGTAAACTTACTTATCATCCACTCAACCATAAGGCTTTTAGCCCTACTCAAGACTTTTGGGCAAGACGCTCAAAATTTACCATTGAAAACTACGAGCTGTTGGTGGCTGAAGCTTTTTTGCCTGACAGCCCTTGCTACTGGTAGCCGCATGATTGCACTTAAGTTCGTAAACAAACACCATTATTGGCAACTTATGCGTGCTCACAAACCTATTGGTACATACTTACTTTTATGGCCAACACTTTGGGGCTTATTGTTTGCAGCGAAAGGCCTGCCGCCTTGGCACATTACCCTTATTTTTGTGCTGGGCGTAATCGTTATGCGAAGCGCAGGCTGTGTTATTAATGATTTTGCTGACCGCAAGATAGACGGCTCGGTGACGCGCACTAAAAACAGGCCCTTACCTTCGGGCGATATAAGCACTAAAGAAGCCAAACATCTCTTTGCCATGCTCATCATTATTGCTTTTGTACTGGTGTTATTCTTAAATATTCAAACAATTGCACTGTCGGTGGTAGCGCTGTTCTTAGCCAGTATTTATCCCTTTATGAAGCGTTACACACATTTACCACAAGTTGTTTTAGGCGCCGCGTTTGGCTGGTCTATTCCCATGGCCTTTATGGCGGTTACCGCAGCACTGCCGGCTTGGATGTGGCTGTTATACACGGCTAATTTATGCTGGATTGTGGCCTATGATACGCAATATGCCATGGTAGATAGAGCCGACGATATAGAAATAGGCATTAAGTCGACCGCTATTTTGTTTGGACGCTTTGATGTGACTTTAATCGTACTGCTACAATGCATTACGCTGGTCTTATTAGCATGGGTTTATTATATTACTAATTTACCTGCAATGAGCTATTTGGGCTTATTGTGCGCAGCAGCACTTTTCATATACCAATTTACGCTATGCAAATCCCGAGAAGAACCCAAATGCTTTACCGCTTTTTTAAACAATAACTGGGTGGGAATGGCAATTACAATAAGCATCGCGCTTGCTTATGTTATGGGTGAGTAACAGCCACTATTAATAAATCCATGCTAACATTAGCAAATCAAGGCCTATTTACTATTGAAAAAGCTGACTGTTAACCAGCACTTGCAAAATCACGCAAAGCGAAGGATTACCGGCCAAACGGAAAAGGAATAATATCGTTCGCCCTGCTTATAAAAGTGTGCATTTTGTCACACGCAAGGGACCTGTTATATTCTAATTTGTTAACGAAGGTGTTATGTGAATATATATTGACACAGTGATGGGCAAGTTGCGCGAGCTAATCGTCACAATGCATATTCCACACGTAACTATACCTACAAGTAAGCTTCAATATTAATGATAGAAGTGCTTAGAAACGTCTATTAAAGGAGTGATTACCATGAGTCAAACACATGAATATTCATTGAAAAAAGATTTCGCAGATCCCTTAAGCAAACACCATACCCCATCTGGATTTTCTGATAACTTCGATAAAAAGCCTAAAACCGGAGCACGACATGACCTCAAACCTGCCTGATAAAAAAGCGAGTGCTCACGATATCCAGGCATTCATTGGCAAAGTCAAAAATACTGCGCTGGTCACGAGCGCAAGTAAAGGCAGATTGGTATTTGCAATGGATGCCACAGCAAGTCGTGAGCACTGCTGGGATATGGCTAGTCAGCAACATGCAGCCATGTTTGCACAAGTCGATAAAGTGAGTGCACTGAGTGTTCAGCTTTGTTACTACCGGGGGATGGGAGAGTTTAAGGCGCTTCCTTGGACAAGCGGCGCCGATGAAATTAAGCAATCCTTGCTGTCGGTACGCTGCCTAGCCGGACAAACCCAGATTGCCAAAGTGTTATCACATGCATTGAGTGAAAATCGTACAAAAAAAGTAAACGCACTGGTATTTGTTGGTGATTGTGTTGAAGAAAACCCAGATTCACTAGGAGCCTTGGCAGGCCAGTTGGGAATACTCAATTTACCTGTGTTTATTTTTCAAGAAGGAAACGACTCAAACGTTGGCCGTATTTTCTCACAGCTAGCGACATTGAGTGGAGGCGCCCATTGTCAATTTGACCAAGGCAGTGCCAAACAGTTAGGTCAGTTGTTAGCCGCGGTTGCAGTATATGCAACAGGCGGTAAATCTGCTTTGAAAAGTAATTTATTGAGCAATGATGCGAGCGTGCAACGCTTATTGCAGCAGTTAAAGTAGTCGCAATGAGTAGCGAGCAACAATTTGACTATTCTCACTAAAATACCAATATCGTAAAATGTATAGTGATAGGCTTTAGGCCTTAACTGATACCTCAAATAAGTGAAAACTCTATGATAGGACTTGTCGTTTTAGTAGCGGTTATCACCATCGGCTATATTACACTAGGATATATTCGCGGCTTAAGACTGAAACAAAAAAAGAAAGTGGGTGCAAAAGTGGGTGCGCTTGCGTTTATCTCGACACTGCTCTTGCTAACGGTTACTGGAAAGCTTTATCTGTTGGCAGCACTGGGGACAGGTTTAATAGTATTTGCTAAGCGCTTATTTCCATTTCTACGCTATTTTCCGTTTTTAAATGGGCTTTACCAAAAGGCTAAAGCTAAACACAGCTCAGGTTCAGCGCAGCATTCTACGGTCGAAACTAGCTTGCTCAGAATGACTCTTGATCACGAAAGTGGAAATTTAAATGGTGAATTACTAGATACTGTTAGCAAGGGCAGATATCTATCTGAATTTAGTCAGTCAGAATTAACTTCCCTTTATGTTTTAGCAGAAAAGCAATATCCCGATTCAATCGAAGTTTTGGCTGCCTATCTTGATCGCCAGTATGGCGCTGACTGGCGCGAAGCTGCTAATGCCGAGAACGATCCACCAGGCAGTGAACAAAACGCAGGCGCAAGCGATGGCGCTAAGATGACTGAAGGTGAGGCTTATGCAGTACTTGGCCTTGACCAAAACGCGACGAAGGAAGAGGTCATTTCAGCGCACCGTAAACTAATGCTAAAGCTTCATCCAGATCGAGGAGGCAACAATTATTTAGCCGCCAAAATTAATCAGGCGAAGGATTTACTGGTAAGCCTTCATGGCATGTAAACGTTGAACGTTCATGCGTTTGAAACCAAGGCGACGTGAAACTAAGGGTAGGGGTTCCTTGAAATAAGCAAACGAGGCGCGTCGTAAAAAAACACTATTTAAGCGTTAAAATACGCTGACTCAAGGCACTCGCCCATTCTTTGTAAATATCAATACCCGGGTGAAAACCGTCTTCGGCCATTGCGCTAATCTGTAGATTAGGCGATGAAGCTTCGTAAGATGTGCGCCCTTGTTTGGCTAATTTACTTTTTTGAAGTGCGTCAAACTGCTTTGCTCTGCAGCCCATGACCCATCTTAATGGGTGGGGCAGCAAAGCAAAAGCATGCATAGGTGGCATGCCACTCACAATTATATGCTTGGCGCCCAGGGTTTCGAAACAATATTGATGTAGCTTGTGTTGTTCGTTTATCCAATGTGTTGAGCGCTGCAAAGACGTAACGTCATTAACGCCCAAACCGGTAATGACAACATCAATGCGCTGGTTGCAGTGGGCGCTCGCTATCATGTCAATCATATCTTGGGTTTGCGCGCCTGTCTTAGCCACTAACTGCCACGATACACTGCGTTGAGTTTTTAAATTGGCAATAAGTTGACCCAGCAGGGCGTCTTTTTGATGCGTAACACCCACCCCCGCTGCCGCTGAGTCACCTACTATAAGAATGGAAAGGCAGGGACAATCTTTACGATAAACAGTACCCTTACGCTCACCTATTGCTTCGGGCAGCCTAAGCGCTCGCTTGCGCACTTGTTTCGCTTGTATCAACAATATGGGGAATACCAGAAGCGCAAATACTTTATACAGCATGAAACTCCTTGAGTACGCTAAGCACTGGCAATGCCCTTAATACTTGGCCAAAAAACATCTTATTTGTCTTCCATCAAATACAGGCTATAACTAGTACGATTACGCCTCAATTTTAAAGAATTTAATGCTCAAAGGATAAGGCCATAGAATGCCGCCGTTAGCTTTAATTGCGCCCATAACAATAAAAATAAGACCACAAATAAGGAGAGCGAAGTAACCAAACACGCCAATAACGATGAACGTGAGAATAAAACAGATGAAGAAATAAATGAGCGCACTTAGCATCCAGTTAAAAATAACCTTGCCATGGTTATCTATGTCTCGGCTATGTTCTTTGTTAGTGGCCCACATAATAATTGGCACGACTAGTCCGCCAAAAGGAATAATAAATCCTGCTAACTGGCTTAAATGCATAAGCATCAAATATACTTTGAGTTCCATGCCCCAAGGTTTGAAGTCTTCCATTATATTTCCTTTTTATACTAGCTGAACTTAATTTACGCTTAACGCTAACCTGCTAATATTGACAGCATTGGCCATGATAGTGAGCATCGCGACAATCACTGAAACCTATCGGCTTTTGATACAAGCAGGTCAATCAGGGTGCTCGCTTCGATGTTTTTTTATTAACGTGATGAGTAAACACTTATATTTATTTTGAAGAGCTGTTTTTTCATTCACAACAATGCGACAGTCGTCTTCAGCGAATGCGTTAATCTTATAGTCTTTGTGCGCGCTAAACAATGGCTTCTTCACAACTCACATTAGGACTTACTCAAAGAGACGCATGACGATTTTTGCAGCTCAATATTCACAAGTCCTACAGCGCTGGCTCAGTTTTCATTTCGCACGATTGTTTGCATAATTTCATCTAAATCAAGCAAGTTTTGTTCAAAGCTGAAGCTGTAGGTCCCGTTCAAATTGATATTATGCCAGGCCACTGGTGAAACCTGCTTGATAAT
>Ga0136586_1000357_pt1 | contig 11997 bp, 14 predicted proteins | sample AntRauMFilla1562_FD_104926 | JGI IMG/M metagenome (GOLD analysis project Ga0136586, IMG submission 104926) | Saline lake microbial communities from Rauer Islands, Antarctica - Metagenome Filla 1 #562 | ecosystem: Environmental > Aquatic > Non-marine Saline and Alkaline > Saline | place... | reverse complement strand
GTCTTCCTGGGTATCTGCTCTGTCATCTGCCCTCACTTGTCCGCATCGTGTTCACGGATTGTGGCGTTTAGTCGCCCTTTTCCGTGACTATCGCCGGGGGGATCAGATTCGTGCAAGACCTTTCTAGATTTGGTGTTCAAAGGTCTGACATACACAAGAGTGTCCAGGTATCGACGTCAAGCTTGCCCTTACGCTCAGTATGATATACTTTTTCAAGCGTATATCTAAGCTAGGAGGTCACGATGCATGTCGCGAAATGGGGAAACTCGCTTGCCGTCCGCCTGCCTGCGGAGCTCGTCCGTGAGCTTGGCCTCAAGGAAGGTGACCAGATTGATCTGGTGAAGGATAGCGGCCAAGTAAGAGTGCTCCGCTTGGCCCGCACAGATGAGGTGCTGAACGGTCTGCGCCGCTTCCGGGGCAAGCTGCCCGCTGTGGAACGCCTGAGTCGCGACGACACGCATGAGCGCTGAGTTCGCGGATACGAATGTTATTCTCTACCTGCTCGACAACGGCCCGAAGGCCGATCGAGCCGAGGCCATCCTGGGGCAGGGGCCCCGGATCAGCGTTCAGGTCCTGAACGAGACGCTGGTGAACTGCCGCCGCAAAGCCGGCCTCAGTTGGGAGGAAGCAGCGGCATTTCTCGAAGGGGTACGCGCCTTGTGTCCGGTCGAAGACCTGACCCTTCATACCCATGACGTCGGCCGCGCCTTGGCGGAACGTTACGGCTTCTCGATCTACGATGCTATGATCGTGGCTAGCGCATTGGTCGCGGGGTGTACGACGCTGTGGAGCGAGGACATGCAGAATGGCCTGCTTGTGGAAAACAAGCTGCGGATCGTGAACCCCTTTGCGTGAGCGGACAACTTCTGAGCCTAGCGTGGGCAACAGCCTTGCAATCCTTCCATGTCGTGGATGATTTGCAAGGTTGTTGGGCTACTCAAGCAACCCCAACCTCTCGGCCCGCTCCAGCAGCATCTTCACCGACGAGGGCTGCCAGCTTGTCCGGCCGCGGGGCGTACGCTCGCGCATCCCCTCAAGGCGGGTGCAAATCGCCTGAAGGGTGGCGTCCGGATCCGCGCCCTTGATGGCGGCAACGATGGCGGGCAGGCGGTCGTCCGTTTCGCGTCGCCCAGCACGGGCCAAGACGGATTCAGGCAGAAAGCCGTCGCGGACATAGGCGTTCACGGCGCGCAACAGACGGCTTTGCGTCCAGCGCCGAGCCTCGGGCAGGGGGCCGTTGATGATGCGCAGCACGTCCTCCCACGCCATGTCGGGCCGCAGGCGGCGCACATGGGGCACCCAGTCCTGCGCCGTTTCATTGAGCCGCTCCATGTATCCGTCCTGACGCGCCAGCCGCACCTTGCGCAGCGCGGCCGGATCCTTGGCGCGCAGCCCAGGGTTACCGCCCACACGGCCCTTGGTGCGCGCGCTTGCAAGCCCGGCCTTGGTGCGTTCGCGGATCAGGGCGCGCTCGAACTCCGCCGCAGCGCCCAAAACTTGCAGCGTGAACTTGCCCTGCGGTGATGCGGTATCGATCGGATCCTCGATTGAGCGAAAGAACGCGCCTTTGGCCTCAAGCCGCTCGATCACCTCGAGGAGATGCGATAGCGATCGCGCCAATCGGTCGATCCGCACGACAACCAGTGTATCGCCCTTGCCGATCCGCTCCAGCACCCGCGTCAGAACTGGCCGCGCGCGGTTTCCACCGGAAGCCTGCTCCTCATGGATCTCGGCGCAGCCTGCGGATTTCAGGGCCTGCGACTGGGGCAGGGGGGTCTGATCCTCGGTTGAAACGCGGGCGTAGCCGATTAAGGGCATCAAAACAGACTTTTTGCAGTTTTAGGTGACATCACTAAACGACCGTTTAGAAACGGATGCAAGTGTGGTCTCTGTGGCCCTGCTCGTCAGATTGCCCTTGGTTTCCCTGCGCTGTGAGTGATCAGGTAGTGATCGCGGAGCATCGCGCGCGTGTGCTATATATAGAGACGTAAAGCATGCGCCGAAAATCCTTGGGTAGTTTGCAAAATGCACGTATTCTGCACATATGAACAACAAAAGCCCTTTCATACTTGACGATCTTGAAGACCTCCCCCACGACCTCGGGCAAGCCGACGAGCCTTCGGAAGAGGATCTGTGGTTCCTGCCCGGTCCGATGGAGGAGGAGCCGGATTACCTGCCGCCCGGGCCGCGGGCGGAGCCGAGCGAGACGTCGATCATCGCCGACTGGACGCAGGCCGAGGCTGGTCTTGCAGCGCGCCTGGCGCGGGTGGCCGGACGGCTCGGTGCCTTGGACGATCGTCTGCGGCGTGGCCCAGAGGGTTGGCGGCACCGACTGGCGCTGATCGAGGCGGCCGAGCTGAGTTGGTTTGTCGGCGACCGGATCACGCCGGATCGGCTGGCGCTCTGGATTTCCCTGCGTCTGTCTGGTGTGCAGGAAGACGCAGCAGCGCTGGCTCGCGTCGGATGGGCCGTGCGACGGCTCATGGGTGGCCCTGGGCCAGATGCGAGTCTTGCCGATTTCCTCGGTCGCCACGACCCTGAGATCATTGATGCTGAAGAAGACCGTTTCACGGATCGCGCGGCCGCGTGGCTCAACCTGATGGACGCAGCCAACAACCTGCACCCGATCAGCCGCGCCTGCATGGGCTACCACGTTTGGAGCCTCGCCGGCCTTGGCCAGCATGGCGACATGATGGAGGCTGCCGTAACAGCGGGACGGATCGCCGCCAGCGGGGGGAAAGGCGCGGTCTTCGCGCCCCTGGCCATGAGCGGGGCAGGGGGGCTGCGTGCCGGTGGCCCCCCGGCCGAGCGTTTGAGCCGCTGGCTCAACGGGATGGACAACGCGACCCTGACTGCGATGCGCCATCTGGACGAAATCGAGGTTTGGTCGTCAGGGGCGGAAACCGTCATGGCCCCGCTGTCAGGACGCACATCACCAGCTTTGCGCGCCGCGCTGACCGAATGGCCACTGGTCTCGGCGCCGATGGCCGAGACCCTGACCGGTGCTAGCCGCGCAGCCGTTGGGCGCAATCTCGCTTGGATGGAGGCCCGAGGACTTGTACGCGAGGTGACCGGGCAGGGGCGGTTCCGAATGTGGCGATCAGCAACCTAGGTGAAAACAACGGATTCAACGACACACTAGGTCGGCATGACAGCGACCATTCGAACCGAGTGCGGCAAAGGTCCGGATCGAAAGTATGCTGGGAGCGCGCGCGGCATTCTAACGCTGTGGAGCAGCAGGAATCCGAGCTGCGGCGCAGCCGGAACAGCGGCCGTTCTCATGAGCCGCAGCGAAATTGAAAGCGGCAGCAACCCAGTCGTTGGAGTTGAGGCAATTTATTTCAGAAGATTTCCGGTAGCGTTGCGTCGCTATCCGACCGTCACCCGACCGATGTGGTCAGCTGCGTGACGCCTGAATGTTCTTGGCGATCTGGTTTTCGGATGGCTGTCCGGGGCGCGGTCTTTGGTGCGCTGCAGGCAATGCCACGCGGACTGTCAGGCCCCGGGAGGTCGAGAGATATTCGATGCGCCCGTCTACCTGCTGGATCAGCGCGTCAATCAGGCGAATCCCAAGGCCATCCTTCCTGGTTTCCGCCGATCTGTCGGACAGGCCGGGACCGGAGTCGCTGATCTCGACAATAACGGCTCCGGCAGAGCTTTTGCGGCATGCGACCCGGATGGTGGCCGAGCCAGCAGAGTTGCACCCATGCTTCAGTGCATTTGTGATGACCTCGGCGCAGATCTGCGTAACTGGCAATATGGATTGAGACGCAACCTCACAGTCCTTTTCAAGTGTTTGGACAATTTCGATCTCACTTGCGACACCGGTATTCATTGCGTCGCACATCCTGGATAAGGAAGCGCTCAGGTTCAGAGTGTCCGAGTTCGCCTTGACTGACAAGATACGATGCAGGTCCGAGATCGCATCGATCTGCGCGACAATCATTCGGGTCAAACTTTGTACGTCTTGGGCATCCAACGGCTCATCGCGCTGAGCCATTGCCGCCCCCTTGAGCCGAACGTAACTGGCCAGCATCGCCAAGTGGTTGGCAATACGATGATCCGCTTCAGCGATGCTGTTTGAGATCGCCTCCGGTTCAATATCAGTGGTCTCGTGTTTCAAATTCATACCAATCCGGCTTGCGCCGCCCCCATACCCAGCAATTGATCCTGAGAGGTTGCACCTGCGAAGGTGGTTCGTGACCGGACCTTCTCGGTTGCCTGTACGAAACTAGGACGAAAATCGATTGTCGCGCACTGATACAGATCAGCGCGCATTGCGGGTTGCAGTCAAATCATTCGGCTTGCCAGGTCAATATTCGAAAGCACCAACTTTCGAGCAAACGGGCGCATGCCGGAGGGCTGTGGCCGCATCGGTTGGAACATTTCCAAAAGGAATTTTAAGTTTGCTCCGAACTAACGCGCATCAGTGCAGGTCGGCGGATCTGCCGAGTACACTACGTCTGCGATGCCCGTGCAGGAAAGGCCCCGATGGCCTTTCGCACGGCACAGGGAAGGATGCAAAATGGTCTCTCAGGATATTGATGCTGTGACTGGCCCAGTCAGCGGGCGGGACTGGGTGCGAATCCTTGCACAGTATCGCGATCCTTCGCCACTGCGCAGCATCGTCGAACTTCTGATCACGCTTGGTCCATTTGCCCTCCTTATGGCGCTGTCCTGGTGGTCGCTTTCTATCAGTTATGTGCTTGCGGCGTTCATCTCGACCTTGAATGGTGCGTTTCTGGTCCGCACCTTCGTGATTCAACATGATTGCGGCCATGGGTCGTTCTTTCGCAACCGAAGGAGCAACGATTGGACAGGGCGGGTTCTGGGGGTCTTCACGATGACGCCCTACGATGTCTGGCGGAAAAAGCACGCGATGCACCACGCTTCGGCAGGGAATCTCGATCGCCGCGGTATCGGCGACGTGAAGACGCTGACAGTTGCCGAATATCGCGGCCGGTCCCGGGCCGGGCGGATCGGATATTGGCTCTATCGCCACCCGCTCTTTCTTTTCGGTTTCGTGCCTGCCTATCTGTTCTTTCTGGAGAACCGACTTCCCATCGGGTCGATGCAGTCAGGGTCATCCTGGTTCAGCGTCATGGCGACCAACGCGGCACTGGCAACCCTCATCGGTGCGGCAATCTGGTTGGCCGGGGTCGTTCCTGTGGTGGTGACGGTGCTGCCGACGGCGCTGGTCGGAGCGACTGTCGGTGTGTGGATGTTCTATGTTCAGCACCAGTTCGAAGAGACATCCTGGGACCGATCGTCCGACTGGGATCTGCACGATGCGGCGCTCGAAGGCAGTTCACATTACGTCCTTCCACCCGTTCTGGGATGGTTTACCGCCAATATCGGGATTCACCATGTCCATCACCTTTATAACCGGATTCCGTTCTACCGCCTTTCCGAGGTCATCCGTGACCATCAGACACTCGCCAGCGCACAACGCCTGACACTGCGCCAAAGTCTTGACTGCGCGCGTCGGCATCTTTGGGACGAGACCAGCCGCAGACTTCTTTCCTTTGCCGAGGCACGACGAGCATGACGTCCTGTGGCTCACCGATTATCTCTTGGAAAAAGGAATTTCTCTTCGGACCGTGACCGCGGCGGTCTAGACACAGACCGAAATTCCTCTGGCTCTGGGCTAACCTGCGTCAGTGCATCGCCGCCCACCTGCCGGTTACATGAGATATGCCCGCCGACAGTCTGGAGGGCAAGTTTACGAGTGCTACCGAAGCGCGCGGGATTTTTGTCCCTCAATATCACGGATCGCGCGCGCTTCGATTTTCCGGAACTTTCCTGAAAGTCGATCCAGTGTTACCAGATGACAAGCTCGGCGGGAACTGACGCTGATCAATCAAGGAAAGCGCCCGGGCGTCATTTGAGAAGTGGCCCAGTGTGATCCATATAGGCTGGATCGAAGTCTGCCAGTGCCGCCAATCGATCGAAGTCGTCGAACGTCACGCGGCCATTCCGAAACGTGGCCAACCCGTCCTCCCGAAGCTTCCGCAAGACGCGATTTACATGCACAGCACTCAGCCCCAGCGCATCCGCGAGATGATACTGGGTCAGCGGACAGGCATAGCCAGCCTTGCTCCCCAAACCGACCAAAGCCAGCTTGGCGCCAAGTTCGAGCAGCAAATGCGCCAACCGTGCTTCCGCGTCGCGCTGCCCCATCCCCACGAGGTGTTCGACCACCATCGCCTCGTCGCGGGACGCCGCCCAGAGGATCGCCGTTGCCAGACGCGGGGTCTGTTCGAAGGCGTCAAGCAGGTCGCTGGCCAAAACCTCGACCGCCTGAATGTCCACGATGGGTTCGAAACTGTGGTCCGATGTGCGCAAAAGAACGCTGCGTAGCCCAAGGAAATCTCCAGCGATCTGGAAATCGACAATCTGGCGCGTCCCGTCGGGCTGGAGCTTGTAGGAGCACACCCATCCCGACGCAAGAATGTAGGCGGCCTGATCCGTCTGGCCTTGGTGGACAAGGTCCCGCCCGGCGACGAAAGATCGGCGGCGTTGATGCAGACGTTCCAGAACAGCCAGCTCTTTCGACGACAATGCAACGAAGGCAGAGAGTTTTCGTGTTAACGGGCTGTTTGCTACGGCGCTCAAAGGTCCCTCCGGATTTTGCTCAGATTACCGAGACCATCGTTGCTGGCACTGCTTCAGATCAGCCCAGCATACCTCATTTCCTGACAGTATAAACTATCAGGTGCCCGTTTCCGGGTCCTGAAATTTTTTCCGGGAGGAACAGGCAGCAATGTCCGACCAAAATGATCATTCAGGAATAGCTGCCCTCACGATCTGCGAGGCGCTTCTTCTGGCCATGAACGACCACAAGCTTCTACCCGAACATGAGATTATGGGAGTTTTGCACGATTCCGCCGAAACCCACGAGAACGGGGTGGGTTCGGAAAGCGAGATGGAAACGCACCGGGCCGTCGCGGCGCTGATAAATCGCATCATCGCAGGCGGCAATTCGGTGCGGCGACCATAACGCGGGACTGGATAAAAACGAAACCTATCCGGCTTGTTGGATAGCGACGGGAGACGGCTTGGCCTTTCAGGCAATGAGTGGCTTGGTTCCAAGCTGCATTCCAAAATCATCACTCACGACGACTCAAACTTGCTGACGATCCAACAGCGCCTGAAGTGCTTCCCGATCAAAATTCAAAGAAGCGCCGTGCTCGCTGGCAATGAGCACCTGTTCACTGAGTGCCGCGACTGCTTCACGCGCTGAGGGCGAGAATGGACGGCTCAACTTGCCCATTGTGTTTATCCTCGCTGTCAATGTGCCGATTGCGGGCCTTGCGCTGATGCGGCTGCTGTTCGGGATGCCGCTCTTGTTTGGCCCGGTGCATATCGCCTTTCTTGAAATGGTGATCGACCCGGTCTGTGCGCTGGTTTTCGAGGCCGAGCGCGAAGAGGTCGGTGTGATGCAACGCCCGCCGCGCCCGGCGGATGAGCCACTATTTTCCTGGCCCACCGTGGTCTGGAGCCTGCTTCAGGGGTGCATGGTGCTGGGTATTGCAGGCTCTGCTGCTTTGTTCGCGCCCGGCTATGGCCTTGACCCCGATCAGGTGCGCGGACTGGCGTTTGCCACGTTGGTTCTGGGCGTTGTCGCGTTGATCCTGATCGATCGGTCCAACTCCAACACTATCCTGTCGGCGCTGCTGCGGCCAAACAGGGCGCTGGCGGTTGTGCTGCCGATCGTCGCCTCGCTTCTCGCGGTGACGCTCTTCTGGGCTCCGGCGCGAGATTTGTTCCGCTTTGGTGTACTGGAAGGCCTCTGGCTGGCCGTGCCTCCCTTGGCCGGGATCGGCGTTCTGCTGGCGCTGGAAGCGCTGAAACCGCTGTGGCGCATGGTTTTAAGCGCGCGCGAACCGGCTGCACGACCGGCGGTTAAAGCGGAACCAGCTTGATGAAGGGGTATGGTGAACTTTCTTAAAGTCTGTTCTCATTACCGCTAGAGTTTGACCCGTCGCAGCCTCAGCGCGTTGGTGATGACTGAGACCGAGGACAGGCTCATTGCCGCCGCAGCTATCATGGGCGACAAGAGCAGACCGGTGACAGGATAGAGTAGTCCCGCCGCGACCGGAACGCCGATGGCGTTGTAGGCAAAGGCGAAGAACAGGTTCTGCTTGATGTTGCGCAGGGTCGCCCGAGCCAGCTTGCGCGCTCGCACGATGCCCATCAGATCACCGCCCAGAAGGGTGATGCCTGCGCTTTCCATCGCGACGTCGGCCCCGGTGCCCATGGCAATGCCGACATCGGCGGCGGCAAGGGCAGGGGCATCGTTCACCCCGTCGCCTGCCATCGCGATCTTGTGACCGTCCTTGCGCAACTGGTCGATCAGGTCCTTCTTGTCTTCCGGCAGCACGCCAGCGCGCACCTCGTCGATACCCAGTTTTCCCGCGACCGCCTGCGCGGTGCGTTCGTTGTCGCCGGTTGCCATGATGACGCGCAGCCCTTGCGCGTGCAGTTCCTTGATCGCCTGCGCGGTGCTGTCCTTGATCGGGTCGGCGACGGCCACGATACCAGCGATGGCTCCATCGATCGCGATGAACATCGCCGTCTTGCCCTCGGTGCGCAGGGTGTCGGCTTGTGCGTCGGCCGCGCCCGTGTCTAACCTCATCTCCTGCATCATCGCCGTGTTGCCAAGTGCTACAGCGCGTCCGCCGATGGTTCCGCGCACACCCTTGCCGGTGACCGCCTCGAAGTTGGCAGCCTCGGCTTTGTTGGCGCCCGCCGCTTCGGCCCCCTCCACGATCGCTTCGGCCAGTGGGTGTTCCGAGCCGCGTTCCAGTGCGGCGGCCAGCGACAGCAACTCCGACTCGGCCAGATCCCCCAGAACTACGGTATCGGTCAGCTTCGGCTTACCCATGGTCAGTGTGCCGGTCTTGTCGACGATCAGCGTATCGACGCCCGCCATGCGCTCCAGCGCCTCGGCATCCTTGATCAGCACGCCCGCCTGCGCCCCGCGCCCCGCCGCCGTGGTGATCGAGATCGGTGTCGCCAGCCCAAGCGCGCAACCTCGCGCAGGATCACATTGCAGGGCAGCATCGCACCCACGCGCGGTTCCAGACCGATGGCCTGATGGGCCATCTTCGGGTTGCACGCGCCGAGAATGCGATAGGGCCGCATCTCGACATCGAGCTTCTTCTTCATCGTCGCCTTGACGTCGATTTCGGTAAGGACGCCAAAGCCGTTGTCCGCAAGAGCGGTGCGGGTGCGGGCATCGATGTCGTCAAACGTGTTGTCGTGGAACATGCGATTGATCATGTAACTCAGGGAAATTTATTCCTTTTTTGTTGTTCTGTGAAGACGCCGATCTGGTGGGGCGGCACCGAAACTTGCCTTGCGCGACCATCTCGGACGAGTTTTCGTACGAACCACCAATCCGCAATCCGCGCCTGCGTATCTCTGCTGCATGCTACCGGAATCCGACCCTGCCGCCCTGATCGAGGTTAGCGAGCGCGCGCCGTTTTCCCTGTAGAGGGAACAAGTGGCGGGAGTGAACGCCACGCAGTAGGAGATTCAGAATGCAGTTCAGAAACAGTGCAATTGTCCCGAGTGTGGTCGTCGCGGTCGGCGCTGCAGCAACGTCGGCGATGGCCCAGGTCGGCGAAGTCGCGGGTCAAAACGGCCGGTACTATGATGGTCATGGCATGATGTGGGGCAGCAACCAGTGGGGAGGGTTCGGCATGGTCCTTGGGCCGATTTTCATGATCCTCGTCGTGGTCGGGATCGTTGCCGGGACCACACCACTTATTCCTTCTAGAGGGAAAGCGGCGCGCGCTTGCTGATCTGGATCAGGGCGGCCGGGCCAATTTCCGATAGCATGCTTTGAAGTTACACTTCCAATGGATGAGGTCGACGCCGCCTACACGCAGCTTGCGAAGGGGCATGCCGTTGGCAAAATCTTCGTTGAAGTCAGAACCTGAGAGATGCGGTCCAAACGCAATCAGGTTGTCTGGTCGCGTCAATCATCAGGGAGGACACATGTCCGATCAAGATTTTCAGACTATCGGTGACGCTCAACAGCGTGGCCGGACGCTGGCCAGATGGGCCAATGAGGGAGGTTCAGGTCAATGCGGTCGGGAGTCTGAATTGGCATCCGGTCACGTTGAAGCGGAAATGCCGGCGATCGGTGATGCCCAGATCGGCCTTCTGCATATCCGGGTGATTGCTCTGGAGAACCTGGTGATCGCCTTGTTGGCAACCGCATCAGGCGGCGACGATCTGTCGGGCCGCTCAAAGAAGCTGGATATTCGTCAGCAGTCGTGAACGCCGAACCAGACCCGACCCGACCAGACCCGACCAGACCGTTGCAATCAGGCGGGGTCCATACACCTCCACATATGACAATGCCGTCCGGGGTGTTTTCCAATGCAGGGGAATCTTAGCTTCGCGTTGCATCCCTCTTCTCGGCGGGGAGCAGGTTTTCACCGGCGTCGGTCAGGTCAGCGGCGTCGGCCTGACGCTCCAGTTCCTCCCTTTCAGAAAGGAGATCACCCTCACCGGGTGTTACCACCGCACCATCCCCGCTTCCGGGACCTGGATGTTGCGGCTTAACCTCTGCGTCGCGTTCTCCGATCGAGACTTGTCGGACGGGCACACCGTCCGGGAAGATGATCTCGCGAGCCTCGTCGGGCATCGAGATGCCAGCGTTCTGAAGTGCCCGCTTGACCTGCCGCATAAGTGCCGATCGGACCTTGAATATCGAATACGATCTTCCGTCGAACCAGAACTGCACCCGAATGCTGACCGTAGATGAACCGAGATCATCGACCAGAGCGCCCGGTTCGGGGTCGTCGAGCACCGCAGGATGCGCGCGGAGCGCATGCATAATGACATTCTGTGCCTCCAAAACAGAATCCTCGTATCCAATGCCGACTGTAAACTCTGACCGCCGGTTTGGATTGGTGGAGAAGTTCTTTATGATACTCTTGAAAACGAGCGCTTTCGGGATCTGCACATGGTTTCCGTCCAGCGTAAGCAGGACGGTGGTGCGCATGTTGAGGTTCTGCACGATGCCCTGATGATCGCCGACTTCTATCCAGTCTCCTGCCCGGAATGGATTTCGGATGCTCAGAAGAATGCTGGCGAGGGAGTTTTCAGCAATCTCTCGAAAGGCGAGGCCCAATACGATGCCGATGAGCCCGGTGCCGCCCAAGACTGTTAAGGCGAGTCGTGTAAGGCCTGCGACTTGCAGCACAAGATAAATGCCGATCAAGATCACGGGTATCGACAGTGACCGAGCCACGAGTCGAAGGAGCAGTGGTGATTCAATACGTCGGCGTAGCGAATGACGCGCCAGGGCAGCCACGCCGCGCGACAAGATCCATGCGAACAGAAGTATAATCAATGAAACGACCGAAAGTGGTGCAAACCATTGAACTCGGTCAGCTAGCCTCTCGATCTCGCGCCAGGTTGGAGTCAGGTCCCAGCTGATCTGTGGTTTCACCTCGATGCGGTTGACGACCGCGACAACGCCCTCTGTTCTAAGGGCCAACTGGCGTGCCCAGTCCGCCCGCTCTTCGGTTTCGGTCTGACCGTCTAGAAAGACGATGCCCTCACGCACCGAGACGGTCACGGAACTAAACCATTCGCTGGCGACCAGAATGCGACTTAGACGATCTGCGATCTCAGAGTCGCGCACATCGGGCGCGACAGAGACCTCTCTTTGCGGATCACTGGCGGCTGAATCCAGACTGTTCGGCGTCGTCTGCGTTTGGACAGGCCCGCCTGCAAACACGAGTGCAAGCGCAGACAGAATTGCCAGATGGCTGATAAATCTCAGAAAAGAACCGCAGCGAAGCAGAAAACGTGGCTTCATCAGTTTGCTCAGGCGTTGGTGGATGATCATAGGTAAGCATCCGGCGAGAGCCGTGACTACGCGGCCTTGACGGCTTTTACTTCAGCCTTCCAATTCCACGGCAGCAGTTCATGCACGCGTGAGACAGTGATGTTGGGAAGGCGGGCAAGCACATC
>Ga0136586_1000349_pt1 | contig 12155 bp, 7 predicted proteins | sample AntRauMFilla1562_FD_104926 | JGI IMG/M metagenome (GOLD analysis project Ga0136586, IMG submission 104926) | Saline lake microbial communities from Rauer Islands, Antarctica - Metagenome Filla 1 #562 | ecosystem: Environmental > Aquatic > Non-marine Saline and Alkaline > Saline | place... | reverse complement strand
GGTTCGGACTGTTAATGACAATACAGTTTCTCCGGTAAATTCGTCTGGAAGCACATTCACTTCGACCTTCTCCATGTTAACGCCGTACGACATAGCCGCTGTTTTCCGAAACTGATCCACGACAGTCGAATTGACTTGTGCAGGAGCCATCTTCAACACGATCTTTGACTGCAGTGCATCCTCAGGTCTGAGTCCGATCGCCACGAAAGCATGCTTTACCGCTGTTTCGTACATTTCGGGGTACTCCTGCAGAAATGGCACGGAGATGCGAACTTCAAAGCGGGTTTGGTTTGACAATTGGTCATAGATTGGCGGTGAGATAATCACGTACGTGGAATTTACATATGTTTGCCGTAGAATACTCTTGATCTGTGAAATGTTTAGGGGACGATTCACGGGATCGGCATTGTCCAAAGAGAAATCCAGTACAATGTCTCGCGTGGTGTTGTATTCTTTGGCAATGAGTTTCACACAATCGTTCGTCACCATGCCATTGCAAAGCCGCCAAAACGTGTCATTCGTCAATCCCGTAATGGCTGTAATTTGATTAGAGTTCAGAGTTGTCGGATTAATAGCAAATTGAGAGACCATAGCCCTCACCTCGAGAACGAGTGTAAACACCAAATCCTGCTGTGTCGTCGCAAGCAAACGTCGATTTGAGACGGAATTGCAGATGCTTTCGCGGTGCTGTTGGGACACGGACGTAATGTGAATTGCTTCCAGTGCATCGTCCGATGCGAAATGGATCACATCGTTCATTTCAGGCTGTAATTGAGCAATAATGTCTTCCTCGTTCTGACAAAACTCGGCAGTCGTCACGCTCTTGGTTAATCTCACCATGGCACATTTGTGTGTGCTGGGGGTGTTGGCACACACGGCCTTGACGACATTGGCATTGTCATTCACCGACGTGATTTCGCGCGTCGTGGACGGGGCAGTGTTTTTGGAAGGCAGCGGTGTTGTTTCGGGAAGATTGGACATGGCGAGTTCCGGCGAGAGGGACTCGGTAGCACTCGGGCTATTGAACTGCAAGAGCATTCGACCCATCTGCCGAGAACCACCTTGGGTCAAAAGACGGCGCGATGCAGATGGGGCCACGGGTGGCGGTACGTAGTTTCCAACGTGAAGTGCGCCACCCGGCACTGTGCTTTTGTATGGCTCATTGATATTAGCGTCGAGCGATAACAAGATGATCGTGATGGTAATTTGCGAGAGGTCCAAAGGTGTGGTGATGTCTGCTTGCACCATTTCAGCCTTTCGCCACGGAGTTGTGGGAGAAATCATGAAACCTCGACGATAACGAGCATTCAAATTATGTTTCTGGTTCATGATAGTACTGTGGTTAAAACCCAGCTGTCGTGCGAATTCGCTTTGCCCAAGAAGTTGACTGGTCCATTCGCCGGCTTTTGTGCTGACGTTGAAGAGGTCGCTGTTGTCGTTCGGCGCAATATTGACAATGGAATTGGTTTGAAAGTCGATTCGACGTTTTGTCACTTCACGTCGTGCCACACATCCAAAGCGTCCTGGAATCACTTGGAATGGACATATGTTGAGGAGCTCATCCGACGGCATTAATTGCATGGTGCTGACGTCGGTACTTAGTCCCTTTTTCTGGCTGTATGCTCTACCTGCGGCCATCAACGTGTTCACTCGGTTTAATTTATCAGTGCTCAGGAAGTGGAGAGTGACAATGTCTTCCACAGCCAGCGTGTAATCGAGCGCATATTCCTCATCGAACATATACGGGTCGCCCTTCACAAGCACGGTCATAACGTTCGAAGCTGTCGATGAAATATCACGACGCAAGTTTTCAGGACCTCGCTTGGTTACATCAAGACTCTGCACTAACGAGGCGTTATACTGTGTCATATCGCCCACCAAACCCAACATAATATCGACCGACAGAATCTCCTCGATGGATGATTTCACCAATTCAGGGTCCATACACATGGAGCGAACGCTCGTACGCTGTATCACAGTGCTGGTTTTCAGATTTGTGACAAGCCTCTGGCCGCTGCGGTCAACAACACTGACCATGAAGTCAATAAACACAGAGTTTCGCAGAGAAACATCAGCATCCAGACTGGTTTCGCTCCACGCTGAATCTTCCAATGGAAACGTAAATTGAATGCTACCGCCCGGACCGACGGGTGTGGGACCCTGTGCCTTGCAAATTGGGTCTTGTAGTGCGCAATAGTCCTGCGAAAGTAGCATACTGTCAAGGGAAGTTTTATACGCGCCGTAATAAGTCTGCGTGCATGGGTACACCTTGCCAGCCACGGTGTCGGCGGTGAAGCCTACTCCAACGTGGAGAGAGAGTGGAGGAATTATATTGAGAGCATCGGAAGACGTCAAGGTCTCGGGCACGATAATGGTAATTGTCGCAAACTTGGCAAACGATGTGTTCTGGCCCGCCACACGGGGGCGTTTTACTTGGTGAAGTTGCACGGAAACGTCCCTAATGAAGGTGAAATCAGTGGTCGTTTTAGTGGTGTACACATACGACGACGTAATGTCGGCATTAATTTCAACCTGTGATGCCGTGACCAGGAGACGATTACTCCGCAGCGTTTTGATGTGCGCCATACCAACAAAAAACCGCAACCGATCCCCAACACTACTCGCGCCAGACATGAGATTGGTTCTCACCGCAGCCAAGTTCTGCACATCCTCCAGAGCCAAATACAACAAAATATCCTGATAACCTCTTGTGGGTGTTGGGTCGATCCGGGAATGTGAACGAGTCATTCGTGAAAAATTGCCCTGCACGAAATCAAGTTTTGTGTCGAGAAGCGTGTTGGTATAATTCACGGGTGGTTTGTCGAGCAGCGTGCACGAAGCTTGATTCCTAATAGCCTGGGACAAGGGCAGACTTTCATTTTTGATGTACGTTCCAAAGCTCGACAGCGTCGTGTACTTCTTGTAGAATGTGTCCAGACAGCACACTGCACAAAAGTTGCACACGGTGCGTTAGATAGGCGCAAGTACCAGGTACACGAGAGATGTAGACAGCGCACACGAAAATACACTTGCACATACACACGAGTACCGGAATTGTCGCGTTGATTCTGGAAGAAACCCGTGCCAAGAGGCAGACACGGAAATTCGTCGCTGTTGAAAGTCGGCAAATAGAGGGGATCTTGATCCTTGCCCATGTGCGAAACATACACCGTATCGATGACGCCAGCAACCGTGTTATCGTACCGCATGCGGATGTTGAAGGCGGATTGTGTAATATCATAATCGACAGACATTACATCGAGACCAGACGAACCCAGGAGAAGAGGAGCGGCCGAACCTCCTGCAAACAATTTCGAGACAGTAAAATCGGGTCTGTCCGAAACACAAGTAGTGTCGCCACCCAGACACGTGTTATCCGCTACACTGCAGGAGCGTGCGCGGTCGTTGGCACATTGGCCGACCGTATTCAATACATATGCTGTCGGCAATAAGGTGGCAAAATTGCTAATGTCGTCAAAGATATTACCCTTTGTGGCCATAAGTTCAAGATTTAGGTGACTGTCTGGAACACGAAGTATAACGCGCCACATCGGACGGCCCAACAGGGGTCCTTCTTCCACACTAACTGTTTTCAGTGCAATTGGATACTGTAGGGCTCCTTCGATTACAAGATTGATTTCGTCTGCTTGGGAGAGTGATGAGCGAATATACGATTGCTGTATTAGCATTTGAATCAATGTTAAGCGCGCTTGTGTGATTACTGCCAATTGCGTGATATAATCTGCAGAATCAAGCGCTAAAGAGGCTGCAGCCTGCCCTGCAATGTGAAACGTCAATTCGACACCTTCCATAGCACACGATAAGCCCTTGGCGGTGCTGACAAAGTACCTACTGTCACATTCACATGAATATCCCACACCATCCGAGGGTTCCGAGCAATATGCGTTGGTGTCACAATTTGATTCACCGCGGCTGCATTCATCTATGCCCGTCGGCACGCAACTATCATTGAATTCGTACAGCGACGGCGCCGTGAACGTACGTGTGCAAAAACGCTTGCCATAAAACCCCGATTGTGGCAAAACAATGTTCGCCGTCGTGTATTTTGCAATCCAATTTGTAGGATCCCAAAGCGTGTCATCCTGCGCACAGATGTCGTCTTTTGTACATCCTTCATTTTGCTGAAGAACGATAAGTTGCATATCCCCCGCACCAGTGGACTGCCATACTGTCATTTTTCCGCGAGCTGTCTTGTCGGTTGGATCCCGCCAAGCCCCGAAACACATGTACCCAGGTTCCAGAGTGCAAGTCGACGAACAGCCGTCGCCATCTGCGGTATTGCCGTCGTCACACGCTTCTGCATCCGTCAAGCTGGAATCGCCACACACGGCTGGTCGACTCCTATCGACAATGTACGTTTCGGAGTAAGACGAAAGAGTAAAACCTGGATTGGACGCGGCAATCGCCGTATCTACAGCAGAATTTACCATTTTCATTGATTGCTTCACAACGGCATTTCGACTGTTATCGGGTAGTGATACATAGATGGTCATTGCAAATTGAAAGCTTCCACCGACATTATCTGGCAGAGCTGGCGACTCCACAATTATATTCTGGTTAAGATCTCCGCAATCGGTCCCACTACACGCCGCCGTCATCTGCGATACAAAAAAATCTTTCACGGACTGAATCTGATCATTAGTCGCGGCAATGTTGCCCTGCTGGCTGCCAAAGTCAATCATCGTTTGTACAACTAAGCCTGACACCACAGTCCTCTGACTTGACGTGCTCGGAATGGCAGCAAAAAGCAACAAGCACCATAGAAACAGATATGTTTTATTCTGGACTAGACGCATGTTAACTATTACACAAGACAAACGCCAGTTTATATAGCATTGGTTGTTGGGGCCGATGCGCGCTTGAAAATCCGAGGAGGATGAGTCTCAAAGTGTGGTGTGTTTTTGAGACGTAAATGAGAGAGATTTCGCGTATCTTTCTCATTGATGAATTTCCCTGAATTAGAAATAAAAGAGACATTATTCCTATATAAAGTCGGCCCGAAAAACACAATTGGCACCGGGCGAATCTCCACGAAAAAACAACACACGACGACGACACTCAGAATGGCAGCAAATGAGTCGGAAGACAATAAGATTGCCGTTCTGCGACACAACGTCTTCCGGGAACTAAACGACGATTTGATTCCAATCATCGAAAATCGTGTTCGTTATGAGGCCCTCTGCGACACACTATCAGACCGATTAGGTGATGCCATTCCGCACTACCACTATTCGACATTGCACGTCCTTCGAGCAGGTGTCGTTGTGGGAATCGTATCTTTTCTACAAGAATGGTACCAGACCGTCGACATCAACAATGCGTCGGAAAATCTCGAGTATTGCAGACTTATTATGCCGGCCCTGCGTACCGACGTCCGTCGAGCAGACGAAAATCTACTTTGGGCTCAAAATGATCCTGGCCATGGACCCAACGATCAACCTCTACCAGTGCCTTTACCAGACGCTCATCATTTTTTGCACTTGACGACTAAACGACACAACGATAATTTATTCATGGTGCGATCCAGGAGAATCGTTGCATTTCAAATTCAGGCAGCCACCGCACACTACTACGAGCGCACATTTCAAGGCATTGCCATGGAAATCATCCACTTGTATCCAAGCGCGGTCCTCGTGTGAATATGCTCTCAAAATGTCTTCGGTGTGTTCTGTGTCTTCCGACTTTGTCGTAAAAATATACAAAGTCGTGCACAGCCTGTAGAGAATATTAATGTTGACGCATCAAGTTATGACACGAAATGTCAATGTCCCATCGAATGACATTTTGGTAGTATGTTTCGCGCTCATCATCATATGCTGCAACATTTTAATTTTCTCCATATTACAATCATGTGGCACTCGGGAGGGTTACGCATGTGAGCTGCCCATGACAAGATCCGTCCCGTGTGTAAAGTCTCGTTTACCAATCCCACGCGTAGTTTTTCACACTTTCAAAGGACGTCTCGGTAACCAATTGTTTCAATATGCGGCCATTCTCGGAATTGCGAATCGGAGCGGTGCTCTCGCGTGTTTTGACCACAATCCATTGAGCACAATGTTTGAAGATACCAAGATGATGTGCGTGCGGCCAACGCCATGGAATGCCGTTCGACGCAGTGAAAATAACAGATATGCCACGTATTTGGATTTTCAGGTAGAGGGCAACACTGAGATCGTCGGGTTCCTTCAATCACATCGATACTTTTCAAAAAACATCGTGCGGGAAGTCAAAATCAAACAACGTTTTCAAAGTGAGGCGCGGATATTTATGAGTCGCGTAATCAATGTCACAACGCACAGACCCAGGGTTGCAATTCACATCCGTCAACAGCATGGTACCAACGAAGGTGGACCATGGCATTGGTTATCGGATGATCCTTCAGAGAACGACGCCTACTTGCAGCTACCATCAAAGTCGTTTTTTGAGCACGCAATGGCTCGCGCTCGACAGCTCCATCCCGGTGCCATCTTTGTTGTTCTCTCTGATAACCCACAATGGTGCGTAAAACAGTCATTTTTACAGCACATGGACGTGCACATTGTTACACTGCCGAATACGCCCATTCTTGACATGGCTCTAATAGCTGAATGCGATCACGTAATTCTGACCCGCGGATCGTTTGGATGGTGGGGAGCTTTTCTGGGAGCTGGTGCGCGTGGGGGTCTTGTATTGTATAACGCTGACGAGTTCGACATGCAACACCCAACAAATGCTGGTCATGTTGTTGTTTCAGACTATTACCCGGAACACTGGGTGGCGATTTCCGTCACTTCAAAATTAAGTGCTGCTGCAGTCTGGTACGCTCTGCCCTAGTCTACAAGTGTTTATTGAAAAATGTCTCAGGTAAGTGGTCAGAGGGAGTGTAGGAATGATTGATTATAATCAACACATACCCTGTTCTTGGATTTTTGTGTCGCTCATACGGCGTTTGCCAAGCAAGATGTCACTTGCATTACCACAGACACCGCCTTCACCGCCGTCAACACTGCTTGTGATGATTTCTTGCTGCTTATCATTTTGCCACGTGCAAGTCTTGCACAGACCCCTTGCTATAAACATAAATTGGTTGTTGTTATATGTAGTCCACAGAGTTCCAGAGTAGTATGCGGCTGACATGTCCATATGTATTCATAGTACTCTAGAAAACATGAGTTACGAATGAACATGATGAAAACGCCTCGGAAAATACTACATTTTACTCACCTCATAGATCCAGAGTGGGTAAAGTTCCGTTATATTCATGCGACTCTGTGACAACGTGTCGTTGCTTTTGACACTACGACGACCTAGCGGATGTTGAGTTGAAAAGTAAAAAAAATAAACGCTATTACAAAACTGTGCCGAATTTGCATGCATCTGCTACACGGTACAATGTCGAGGAAAACGGATTTCACAAAGAATGAAGACGTCGTGCGTCAAATTCTCGAACAGTTGGACGCGTCAGTGCACAGCTTTGCAACACTGCTGCGTTTGCGAGTGACGTGTGCCACTGCTAAAAGCATAATCGACACGATGCTTCAGCCAGGACAAGAAGAGATTCCGCAGTGGCTTCGTATGCTACGTGCGAGGACGAGCGCTGTCACGCACAGCGAGGTGTTGTTGGATCTTGCTGGCGGCGCAGGCACCAAAGAAGACCCTCCCATACACTGGAAGCTTTTGTACATCTCGAGGGCCGAAGTATTTCGTATGTTGCAAGAGAATTATTTTTTCGACGAGAGGGTTGTTGGGATAATTTTCTGCCACATGCGCACGAAAGTCGATGACATTATCTTGGCGGTGCAGACTGCCATTACCCACAAGTTCCACGAGGCCATATGCCTTTTTGGGGATGTTTGCATCAGGGCGATGCGGTGTCACATCAAAGACCGCGACATTGTGCTGTATGGGTGTGGCATGCTAGCGGACATGCAGAGTCACGCGAGTCGGGATTGCGCATTCATTGGCCAACAGTTGCCCATGCTGACGGACGCGCTACACCATCACAGAGGCAATGTGAAAACCGTATCGGCGTTGCTGCGCTTTATCTTCCGCATCGATGAAAGTCATCGATTTTTCAGGCATAAGAACATTTCCAGTTGCAGTGTGGAGAACTGCGATAAATTCTCGGCGGCACTAGCAGACGTCATGCAGTGTCATATGCACTCCAATGCATGGCTCAACATACAAGGCGGCGTCTGCTTGCATTACACAAGAAAAGCCTGTGTGAACATTGCGTGCGATATTTTGGCCCAAGTATGGAAAATCGAAGACGATACATATTACACAACGATTGGCTTCGCAAAATCAGTCGATGCTTTGGCGAGTGCTTTTCGTCTGCACGAAGGACGTACAGGTCTGAAAAGTGCTACGAATGCAGTGCGTCTCTTACTTCGGGGGCGATCTGCTGGGTGTCCAGAAGTCCACAAGAAGATCAAACAAATGATGCATGCTTGTGGCTTGATGCAACCCACTAAACACAGAAAAAAGAGATAACATATTGGATTCTGAAATGGTGTGTGCTTGACTTGCCATCTTTAATTCAAAACTTGACAACGACGGAACTCTGATGCATTGCGCTCTGCTACACCACTGCTGCTCTGTATCTGCCTACGACCATGTTGTCTGCACTAGACAGTAAGCATTTTCCTGCATTTTTCGTCGAGCGCTGCGATGATCATGCTGGCTTCCTTTGGACGAACGTCAGCCACTTTATGCAACCATGTCTGCATCCGAGTGGTATCGCGGTCCAGTACCTGCAACACAAATGTGCATGAAAAAACGCCAAGTGTGCATGTGCACGCAATCAAAAAGCACAAGATGCAGCAAAAATAACTGGACTGCCAAAATTCACCATGAATTGTCCAAGGAGGGCACAAGGACTCTTGATATCACATGCCAGTAGTTTTTCCGCGGTTTTTGGGCCGACGCCGGGCACCCTGACTTTCTCAGTGAAACTCGGGATATCCTGCATAGGTTTGGACTGGAAAGCGAGATTGACCTGCGATACAGTGACAGGGGCGTTTTCTGTGCCCTTGGACATTGGCAAAACTTTTATGTTTCTCTGTGTGTGCGATGCATGTTATACATGTAATTCCTTATATAGCATGCACTTCAATAAAAACGAAACATGAGTGTTTATGGGAACTAGATTTGCATCATCAATTGATGTTATGGACCATTTCGGCATTGTTGCCGTGCAAGAGATGAAGCGGGGACAGTAGCATCTCAAAGGGTGTTATGCCGTCCTTGTTGGTCATGCCAAACACATCACCGTTGGGGTCGACAAGCCTCGTTAGTAGTGCAATAACTCCTCCTAGCTTGTGTGGAGCATGGAGAACGACGGAGATATCACAAAAATGAGGGCATTTTCCGAGGCAAAAAAAATCTAAATGAGGCAATTTTGCTCATATAAAGGTGTTTTTTTTGCAGCAGGATTTGACTTCAAAAATCTCGTGAGTGACACGTCCTTTTGGCACGTTTCACGTATGTCGCAGCATGTTCTCTATGGTGATGCCACGCTGGGTCCCGATATTCCCGGTGTAATTCGTGGCGACAATGGGGCTGCTGGCGGCAGCCAAAGTGAGAACTGCATCGTGTATGGCACTGACATGCCGACGATTCCTTCGCACTGGAGACCCATGTCAGGGTTAACTACGCGATTTTCGATTTTCCACGTCGACTCCTACCATTCCAAAATTACCGCTGTCGAAGCCGACTACGTGTTCAAGATTCTACGTGCAGCGTTTCGAGGCGCATACTTTTACGATTTCGACTCGGACCTCGACTTCGACAAGGCTGTCAGTCTTTCTCTCGCCTCTTGCAAGCGAACACTTCACGCCGTCGGTGATTCTCGCGTTGTGCCCTCCCATGCGCTCAAAAAACGTAAGACAGTTCCACTCGTTCTCAGCAAGTCTTTTGAAAAGAAGAATTTTTATGATCTCACACTGACGGATTCCGAGAATGACGAAGCGATGGAAGATGAAGATCCCGGCGCGTCGCAGGTCGACAAACAACCTGATCCGGTGATCACCCAAGACGCCCTTGGTGATGTTGCAAGCGAGACAAAGCCTGCATCACAGATGCTTCGCGCGCTGGATGCATTTGTGCGATCACTGATCATGAACACGACAACTCGACTGGTAGAAATTCAGCAGATACAGAATCTCGAATCGTGGGAAATGCATCGTTCCTTCAACGTGATCCATCGACTGATTTCTACCTACGAGATCGTTTATCATGGCACCTCCTTGGATTCGTTGGATGGCATTACCCGGGAGGGCATCCGCGGTCTGTATTCGCGACGTGCTGCCTATGGGAGAGGCACTTATCTCACCCGGTCCTTTGACACTGCTTGTGCTTGGGCAACTCGAGACCCCGACGGCATGAAACACATTATCGTCGTACGCTGCCAGCTTGGTTCCATCAAACAGGTTGGCAACGATGTCGCTGAACACGGGTTTTACGGAACCGCGGATGAAGAGAACAAGACGCAGTATAACACAAAGGAGGTCAAAATGCTCAAGTACCTCATTGTCGGCAGCGATGCGCAATTGGTGACGGAAGCAATCATCACAATAGAGGATATGGATTATCTTACTACGCGCAAGTACAGAGAGGCATTGTCAACAGCCGCTGCATCTTCCAAAACGGCCGCCCTTAACAAACCTGCCAAACGCGTTTACGATGCCAATGAACAACAAAATGTCTTCATGAGTTTGATGAAAATGATGAGTAGCAACACAACCTCGAGTGCATCCGGAAGTGCCGCTGCTGGTGGTGCTTCAGGATGCAGTTCGTCTGTCTCTGGCGTTCCATTACAGCCAGCCATGCCGGTACGACAAATATTATCTGGCTTAGCCGATGCCAGTCAAGCTTACAAAGATCGTTTAAATTCGGCACAGCAAGTTGCTAAAACAATCAAACTCGTCAAGCGCAAGGTTCCCAAGACTGCCAAGATTCCCAAGGCTGCCAAGATTCCCAAGACTGCCAAGGCTGCCAAGATTCCCAAGATTCCCAAGGCTGGCATGATTGTGCAGGCTGCCAACATTCCCGCGAACGCCCCCGATTCTTTGCATGGTAAGATTCCACAGCTCGATGTCCATCCAATCGACAAAGGTCTACAGATGAAAGTACAAAAGCTGCAGAAGGAGGTGATTGGTGCTACTGAGCGTATGAACGAGACTGTCCTGGAGCGGCAAGTGCGTAAAGACAAGACTCTTCTTGCTCGTCAAGCACCTCTTCCGCCCGACAATCTGGACTTGCCCAGTTTTCGTGACATCAAGAAACAGAGTGTAGTTGTGCTCAACAAGCTCGGTAAATCCCATCACTACATGGAAGGTCTCGAAGGCGTCGTCAAGCTGATTGTCAAGGAATGCCCTGAATCGTACGGCAACCACAAAATCATGATTGAACTGTTGGACAGGCAATTTTTCTCACAAATCGAAAACGACAACAAGAAAAACGAGGAGCGACGCAAGCAGACTGGCCATAGCAGGTATGGCGTGAATATGAAACTGCATTATTTCATTTGTAAACACTCGCAGCTCACCGTCAAGGATGACGAAGCTGGTGCTGCAATGCCAGGGACCCCAGATAGTCCTGCAATGCCAAGGACCCCAGATAGTCCTTCAATGCCAAGGACCCCAGATAGCCCAGAGTGAGCGACAAGGTGAACAAGAACGACAGCTTATTTCGCCCAATGTATCCCGAGCGACAATACGCGCGTAGAACCATAGATATGCGTACACTTTAGTTTGACTGTGTAATTATAAAGTGGATTGAATCCTACGCGTTTTCCCAAAGTTTGGCATAATGTCAAATACGACAGACTTTTACACTCTACATAGACCGTATCGCTGTTAACTACACAAGCCAGCTTTGCACATCACATTCCGTCCTATGCTCTGACATGAATAGACAACACATCAAAAATAGCTGAGAGCATTTTATATCACGTTATGTATGTCACGCTTGTCCTCCAGCACAACGTTACCACGTCCGATCACAACGTCTGACCATAGTTTCGTGTGAGGTGTCATAATGCTGACTGCTATGACCAATGAAGAAGTGGCCAAAGAGTGCCCAACACGCAAATCCTTCTCAAACTCCGACGGACGTGTCAGCCTCAAAGTACGCAATCCTACAATGTTTGCAAT
>Ga0136586_1000348_pt1 | contig 12158 bp, 13 predicted proteins | sample AntRauMFilla1562_FD_104926 | JGI IMG/M metagenome (GOLD analysis project Ga0136586, IMG submission 104926) | Saline lake microbial communities from Rauer Islands, Antarctica - Metagenome Filla 1 #562 | ecosystem: Environmental > Aquatic > Non-marine Saline and Alkaline > Saline | place... | reverse complement strand
GTTCCATCATGGATGTCTGCACCTGCGACTTGGGAACAACAGGGGGTAGCGGAAACCAGACATGTGTGGACTGTGTTGCGGGGAAATATCGAAACGACACGAACACCGTCTCATGTACAAAATGTCCACAAAACCAATTTTCTGTGATTGTTGGAGCAGCGTCGAATGTCTGTCAGTCGTGTCCTCTCAATTCAATGTCTGTGGAGGGGAACACAGCATGCACCTGCAATCTTGGTTATATATTGTCAGACACCGCATATTGTTTGTTTGTATGTCCCACAGGAATGACAGGACCTCTGGGAGAGAGTACCGCGATATCACTCCAGATGTGCACGTTGTCATATGAGACGGTACAACTTGAGAATGGCGAAACTCTGAATGTAACGTTTATGTTACAAAGAGCAACCCCTTACACTGTGCGCACGCTTTTAAAGAGCGGGGGAAATTGGACGGTGGCCGATAAAGTTCTTATACACGGCAACGGTATTTCACGGTTGAATCCTGTCATTTTAAGGCTCGTAGGCGATAACGCTGTCCAAAATGCGTCACAGCGAGTTTGGCAATGGTCGCCTGTAAACATAAGACCTATGCATGTCAACGTCAGTGTGTATTCATTTGCAATCACGAAGGGCCCGACAGCGCTTCGATTGGATATATACGAGACAGACTAGCTGTATACTACAAACACCACCATCGTCGTGGTCAACACTTGCTGTCTGGCGATGGAGACAATTAATCTCGTAGATACAGCCGAAGGCGTGAACTCGGGTGTTAACTCCCCCGATTGCATGCGCACTCCATGTCATTGAATGTGATATATTCTCATTCAGATACTCCTGTCTACATAATCCACAATTCATACTATTTCAAACAAAACCCAACAAACGTCTGTATCGATACAGAGAACTTGGTGTTTGAAGACACCCGGTCAGCGTGCGCAATCAATATAATAAAATTCAGTACTTTCTCGTCTAAGTATCTGTCTGTACAGAAGACGTATTAATTGAAAATAAATGACGAAACATTTGTACCCGTTTGGGCGACTAGACTTGGAAAAGTAGCGCAACGATGTGTCCGGGTTGGGAACCCCCCTGGTTATACACGGGGCGCAGATGAAGAGGTTGTATGGCGGCAAACGTGTTTTCTGTCTTGAACAGTTGACATACGGATTTTTATGCACATTCAATGGAGCGAGAGTGGTTTTTGAAATGTTGTAGAATCGACAAGAAGAGTTGCCTGTAACGTGACACTTGGTCGATTTATTATTTCCCAATAATATTCGTCTTGGAGACTCGTATCTCCTAGTTCACATTCAGGGCTTTGGGAAGTGCAGCCACCCTGCTTCTTCGCTGCTTTGCGTGTATATTATATATGCACGTCTGGATACACGGGGATTGATGTGAAGGCACATCCCAGGACACATCCCAGGACACATCCCAGGACATAGACCAGGACATAGACCAGGACATAGACCAGGATATAGAATTGGACACAAACCAGGATATAGACAAGGACATAAACAAAGATATAAACTAGGACATAAACAAAGATATAAGCTAGGACACATACCAGGATACAGACAAGGACACAAAGCAGGATATAGACTAGGACATAAACCAGGATATGGACAAGGACACAACCCAGGATATAGAATAGGACACAAACCAGGATATAGACAAGGACACAACCCAGGATATAGACTAGGATATAAACAAATATATAGACTAAGACGTAAACAAGGATATAGACTAGGACACAACCCAGGACACAAAACAAGATATAGACTAGAACACATCCCACTTCCCACAACTGCCCCCTTCCCTCTCAAACCAGAACACACATACACACACACACACACGGTGGCCAGACCGTGTGAATGTGAGTAAATATTCTAGTCAAAAAATTATAGGGTGGTGTCGATGGAAGCTGGGGCGATGATAGCAACGGGAGAAATCGGAGCACCGGTCTCGATTATGTCATCGTACACATCTCGTTGCAAATAGATCCGAATAATCATCTGGCAAATGTTCTCGTCGAGCCTCATGACGAGACTGTCGATACCTAGACGCTTATGAAGCCCAGAAATGAAGACGTGAGACATGAACACTTTTTCATTCCAACAGGCGGGATAAGTGGTGCACTGCTGCCCGTTTTGCCTCTTGTAGCCAGCATGACAGATACAGTCGAGCGATAAAATGCCCCCTACCAGTCGTAAAAAAGCCTTTCCTGCGGAACCGTTCGAGGGTGGTCACGGGGACGTCCCTGCAAAACTCTTGTATTTCCCGATGGAACACGTGGTGCACAGTTGCCCGTTTTGCCTATTGTAGCCAGCATTACAGATGCAGTCGAGCGATGTGTTGCTGCCAATTGGCGCCTGTGCATTTGCCTGGCAATTGGTGCAGGTTGCCGGGATATTCGCATAAAACGTATCCATCGGACAATATTCGCAAGTCCCGTCAGCATGTTTGACAAAAGGTGCGTCACACACACAATGGGAAAGAGCAGAACTACCCTGCAAGGATGAGGAATTATATGGACAGCTGTTGCATACACTGGCTGTCGTGGCCCCCGTTTTGTTCGAATATGTATTTTGCGCACAGGCCACACACACGTTGGAGGTAGCAGCAGCCAGCACGCCTGAATAAAATCCAGCAGCACAGTCAGAGCAAGGTGTATCCCCCACAGTGTTTTTGTACTTCCCAGCGACACACTGGGCGCATGCCGTGGTGGTGCGACCAAATCCGGTGCTGCATGCACAAAAGCCCTGCGACCCATTCTTGGTGGTATTTTCAGGGCAATGCTCTGGAAGAGGGCATCCCGTAGGCGTGACATCGCCAAGCGTTTGCACTGTGGGACAGGGTAGGCACTGGAGGGACTGCACCGGCGGCGCTGCCATGCCCCCGCGGCTACAGGGACACATTCGCGTGGTAACATCGGTTTGTGCCGTGCACGAGAACATGCCCGCGGGTGCTGGTGGTGAATGTCCAAATAGACACATCCCATATGTCATGTAAGGTGTCTTTAGGTCACCTGGGAATGCTATTGTTGTGCCACACGACACCACAGGTGTCGTAATCAGCGGTATGATTGTTTGCATCTCATCCAGTTGCACCTCTGCGATGATTGCCTTGTCCAGCGCTGTATTACACGTCATGTCCTCGTTGATACACGTTGCGCTGCAGTCGTCGCCAAGAGTGCCCATGACCCACGCGTGAAAACCATGTGCTTCCCATGTGTCGAGCGTGTCGTCGAGCCCGTGGCCCCGGAGGGTGGGAAACGACACTGGAGCAGGTGAGGAGGTGTCTTCTTCGAGGTATGTCCCATTTACACACACACACTGGGTGACGTCTGTCGCGCCCACTGGAGACGTTCTGTTTGTGGGACAGTCCGAGCAAGGCTGAAACCCGTCTGCACTCCACGACCCAGCTGCGCATAATATCTGGCATGTAGGCGCCCGCTGCTGCGGGTCTCTGGCGCAAGGACAGATTCGCTCGTTGATGGATCCACTGGCAGCACATGTAAACACTTTTGTTATCTGATTGATCGAAGGAAAATAGCAACCTCCATTTGCTGAATAAGGAACCATCACGTTATTCGGAAACGGTACTGTCGACACACAGAGCGTGCCATCTGCAAGGATTGGTCGGATTGCCTCCATCTGCGTGAGCTGGAACAGGCGGAACACATCGAGGGGCCACGAATTGCGACATACGAGGTTTTGCGCACTACACGCCTGGGTACAGCCTTGCCCAAGTTCACCCTGTACCCACTCTTGCACACCGTAAGCTGCCCACACGTCTAAAATGTTGTCGCGCACGTGGCCTCTGAGGGTGCTCAATGTTTGTCCTGATGCAAGTGGGAGTCCCACAGGGCACACGCACTCTGTTGCACCCGGCTGCGACGTCCTGTCTGGGGGGCATGCTGTGCAGGGGGCCACTCCACCAGCTCCGTAGAACCCCGCAAGGCAGTATTCATGGCATACCAACGCCGCGCGTTGCGGGTCTGTGACACAAGGGCAGATTCGCTTGACATCGGATTGATTTGCAGCGCACGTAAACACTGTGTCGACTTCGTCGATAACAGGATGAAAGCAACTGGTGTGTTGTGTATACGGAGCCTTCGCGTCACTTAATGGTAGAATTTCCACGCACTTTGAGCCGTCTGTAATGATTGGCTTGATTGTGGTCATCTGTGTATAATGAAAAAGTCGAAACACAGTCAAATCCAGAGACTCACCACATGTCAGATTTTTCTCCATACATGTTTGGTGGCAGTCCAGACCCAACCCCCCTGACACCCACTCTTGCACACCGTATGAAGCCCATGTGTCTAGTATATCGTCAGACACATGGCCTCGGAGCGAGGCCAGCGTTGGCGAGACCGCAACAGGAGCTTGCACCGTGCAAAAACACTGCATGGCGCTTGTAGCGCCCTGGTTGGACGTTCTTTTTGCGGGACAGTCGGTACACGCAGCATCCCCTGACTCAAACTTGTATTTGCCTGCCACGCATTCGGTACATGCACCGGGTTGCCCAGAGGAACCGGCATCACAAGCTCGCGTGTGCCGGATACAAATTGTGAATACCACACACGCAAGAGTTGTGTATCCTGCCGATTTGCGCATGTGGAAAACACGGTCTCCACTTGTGTTGGTATGTTGTTTTGGTGTGTTGTTATATGTTTTTGCTGTGGGGATCCGAAAAGCTTGTTTGTATTTTTCTTGTTTGTAAATTGTCTCGTGACGATCCAGGATGTTCGACTATAGGCTGGTGTTGTTCTCTTTTCTCTCTCTTTTAAGTTCCGCCGGTCGTTTTCCAGATTCCACAGACCCTGCGTGCTTGGTCGACGGATTGCGTAGCCCCGTACAGGCAAATGGACAGGCAAACGGGCTAGTCTATAGTCTATATAGTCATGCATGCCCATCAAGAAAACAGAGATTCAGCACAGCACAACTTATCTAAGCCCATATTTCTAGGCGTGTATATAGATATGTCTGGACGTGCATCAGGCCTATATGGCTTTTGATACTGTCGATGCCACCGCTGATCGCGCTTGCACTTCACTTCTCTCTCCACTCTCACACTTTTCACCTCGAATCTGCTCTCCTCCTTCTTCTGCTGTGGCTGGGGAGCCCATCTGAGATCCAGGAGTTTTCACTATCATAATCATCTTTTTCCCCTTTTGGTGGCTGTCTTGTAATAAACTTTTCTACCTCGCCTATATCGAATGGGCTGCGGTGCCACGGACAGGGTCTGTGTTTTGGGCCAACGGGGCCAGGGGTACATCGATGATTTTGGCATGTTTATTCGGCTCGCTTACAAGCCTAATGAGTGATGGGTGGTGAGTATAGACTGTGTGAATGTGTGGAGGGAAGTAGATGAACAATACTTGACAACTTTCATGAATATGCCGTGCCTACCCCCTGTGGCGCGTCACGCCCGTTCCCTAACCCCAATTTCAGTTCTTCCCGCGAATCAAGATGTTGAGACACGCCCCAAAGTGGCCCAGGTCCCAAAAAATTGTTACACGAGATTGTTACTCTTAATATGGTAAAGTATGTCGACAACACGTATATAGTGAGAGCACACGATAATGGCACAATTCGTATCAACACTGTCGCCTTTGTGTGTGGGACTTCAGAGTTTAGGACGGAGACTATGATGGACAAGACAGAAAAGAGCGCCAGCACATACGCAAGACCAATGGTTGCCCGCACAGCGTGTCGGCTATAATCATTTTTGCAGAGGATCGAAATAAACAAATGCTGCGAAATAAGACCAAAGTATATGCTGATGGTCAAGAGGAAAAACGTTTGGTCCACACTAATGCTTGCTGTGTTACTGCAAGCATGTTCAACGGAAATGACAAGCAGCACGATTGCAGCAATTGACAGATACACCCCGTGCCGACATGTTTTGTGGAAACGGAGCGAAAGAATGAATATGTGAACTGAGATGCCAGGCAGTCCTATGAACAATCCAAAATGGAAAATGTTACACTGGTAAGGAACCCGCAGCATGTCCATAGAGAATCCAGGGGCCCGAATGACATTGACCACGGCGACGAATACTGGTAACAATGTGGCGACCACACACACAAGCCATACAATGATGGCTGTTTTGGTCTGTTGTTTGTACTTGTCTGCGGTGGAGGCATTGGCAGCATGGATCGTGTTTTCCGAAAGAGGCAGCGTGTTGGTGTCTAGTTCCACGGTGTTGGCCTGCCGTGGGTATCTTTCAGGCCTCATCACGTGTTTGCACTGCCCTCGGCTGTTTGGATTAGAGGTATGTTGCATTTGCGTCGACTCGTGCGGGTGTGGATGAACTAGAGACGGGTACTGCATTGTAGCTTCACGCGTGTGTCCATATGGCTTCGGTGCGAACGAATCTTGAGGTATGGAATACATAGTCTCATGTCGCGAATGCTGTAACTGATACACGGCACGTCCGTCTGCTTCTCTGTCAAACGACGCACCTATACCGGGAGCTGTGTGTGCTTCTGAATGTTGAGGTGGTGTCGGGAAAGTCTGCCCCGTGTACGCTCCGGCAAACACTGCGCGGGAAGGTGCGCTGGACATGACACGATTTTTCCTGACGCCAGAAGCATGGTCCACCACATCGAATATGCTGCTCATGCGCTGTATGTGGGGGAATACACTGTGGTTCAAAGTACTATCACATGATATTCACAAGTCCTTTATATACATTTATAGTTTTGACGAGCGTCATGGGCACCGTCGTGCTCCACGAACAAAGCCACCACGCGGCTATGTGGGAAATGTGTGTCGTGGTGACAACCAGGATATCCTGGGGGGCACGGAGGTTCATGCGCATGCAGCGTCCAGCCACTCTTGTGGGACCCGGAGGTGTCTCGAAGACGCATTCCACTTGCGCACGTTTTTCGGGTGTCTCTTGCCAGTGCTGGCTAGTCCCCCCCCCTCTCCCCCTTCCACAATGAAACAACAATGAGCCCACAATGAGCCCATTTAGGGCCCTCAGCCTCGAACAAATTTCTCGCGATGGAAGCAAGTCTTTTGTGAGTGTGCAGTGCGTTGTGAAATCAAGGCAATTGACAGGCAAAGTCCCACACACATAATGCCAATTGGGGGGTTTAGGCTGCATGCCCCTGGAGCTAAGTGGGAAGTTTAGGCCCCACCCTCCGATAGCTTAAATGGGGGGTTTGGGCGCAACGCCTTAGAGCTACACAAATCAGTCCGACAAACAAATCCGCTGCAGGAAGAATTGCACTTGCCACACCCAGTTCCTCGGAGGGAGTTCTCGGAGATGAAGAGCCGGCGGCGAGAGCACCCGCGGACAAAGCTAGGGGTAAGAGCAAGTCATCAATATCTTTATTGTAAGAATCCATTATGCCGTGTTTCAACTGTCTTTGACTTTGCATCAACGCCAAACACCCCTACACAGTGGCAATTTGGACCAAAAAATCACATAATTCATTTGGCCATCCCACCCTTTCATCACAACTTCTGCTGCGTGGCGGAAATGACTATGCACGAATTGCCTCCGACATTAGTCATGGGCAGCGCAATGCTTGACCGAGGAAACTTCTTATGACCTCAGTGCTCATGTTATGAATTCTTTGGTATGCCATGCCTGACAGAGAGTGTTTGTGCGGGTATGGCGGCGTTTTTGTTTGAATCAAAGTGAAACAGGACCGGCCTACAAACCCTTCGAAAAAGCCATTGCATGTGCTCTATGATTCCACTACACCTGATATGTATATATATATGTATACACACACGAGTATGCAACGGGCTTTGAGAGAGAGAGAGAGAGTAGCAGTGCAGGATGCACAATGTACTGCATTGTGTGTATTTTGCAGTGCTGCTGTTTGCGTATGTTTTCTGCGTATTGCCACTACACACCTCGGGCATACCCTTTGAATACAATATGGCCTTTTATCTCAATATCGCGCTGCTTACAACTTCCATATTGCTGGAAAATCTGGTGTCACAAGGCGTTGCCAAACGGCTGCTTGAGTGGCTGTTATATTACGAAATCGTTGCGCCCATTGCGCTGCTCTACACACTCGCCCTACACACACATGTCAAGCCGTGGTATATCACGTGTTTTTTCTTTGCTTATTTATGTCTGCCAGGGCTGTATTTGGCGAAAATTACATACGACAGTTTGTGTAGTTTTTTGAGGGACACGTCTGACGTCTCAGACATGCACGAGAACGAAGCACTTGGCTACACCGCTGCCAAGTTTGCCGAAGCCGGAAACACCCAGTACGGTCATGAATGACCATTGAGAAACACCGGCATTACCAAACATATGCCACCGTTTCTCATGTTTTCTTCATAGTCTTCCCTGACTGTATGCCCCTACGTGAGAGCCTCAGAATTGCTCGACACTCAGAATTGCTCGACAGAAATAAGCAAAGTCAAGGCATCCAAAAGTATTCGTTGTTTTTATTACTGGTATTAAACGTACATGGCAACCTCTTCTGAAAGCACTTGCCTGCACAGAGTCGCGAGGCATTCTTGGGTGTCTCTGAAAAACTCCTTGTGTATGGTCTTCTTACTCGTATGTTGGTCGATAGATTTGATGATGTCGCAGAACATGTTACTGATGTGCTGTAAGCGGTCTTGTGAATTGTACAAGAAAGGCACAATCAAAAACGCGTATGCCAACGAGTCGATTGATTCCAGTATGATGTCCATAAATGCATTGTCTCGACCGTGCGGCACTGCTCCCGCGCCCTGTTGTGTGGTGATTTTGTCACAGAGGCTGTCCAGTGTCGACAAAACAGTCATACAATCCGATGTGCTTAACCGCAATCCACCACCTATCCGATGCCACCGATGTCTAGAACTGGCTGAACAACGCGCCACGTCTGTCCACACTGCTGATCTTGTATTTTTTAACTATTTTCAACAAGCAGACGTCGATTGTACGTGCCACGTCTGTCCCCACTGTTGATCTTGTATTTTTCAACTATTTTCAACAAGCAGACGTCGACCGTACGCGCCACGTCTGTCCACACTGCTGATCTTGTATTTTTTTAACTATTTTCAACAAGCAGACGTCGATTGTACGCGCCACGTCTGTCCCCACTGCTGATCTTGTATTTTTTGACTATTTTCAACAAGCAGACGTCGATTGTACGCGCCACGTCTGTCCCCACTGCTGATCTTGTACAGTCATGGCAGTAACGCATGGCAGCATGAAGTGAGAGTTTCGTTTCAGTGTTGCGCATCTCCAACCTAATGCGAGTGCAAGGCACTCAAGATGCGGCCTACGCCAGACTGTCGTCCGCCACGTCGCCCCCTACACTATCGAGGTCCGTTTTCGTGGCCCAATCTGGAAGCGGCATATGCCCCAAGGTCGACACCCTGGGCTTTCTGACAGTCTTATTTTTCGAGCCTTTTGTTTTATTGGGTTCGGTTTCCGACTTGTCGTCCATGTCAGACTTGCTGCCGTGTACTGCATTGGCCGCGGTGCCCAACGTTTCTAGTTCGCTGAGGATGGCAGCATGGTTTACCGGATTTGCCTGTGCGCCAGACAAAGTGGAGTGATCGGGTCCGAGCTGCGAAAAACTGGCGTTGTGGTCCACGGCACTTGCCATGCCACCGAGCCCATTCCCAGGCGCATTCGGCGTATTGCCGTCGTCTGGCCCGTCTTTTGTGCGCACGACTTTGCCCGGTTGTGTGCCTTCTCCGCCAACAGCAAGGCCAAAGCCAGGAGACCCCCTTGACGTGCCTGCGGCTTTGGGATTTTTTGCATCATGGGACAAGACGCGTTGGGTACCGAACAAGGACGACGACACTCTGGGCAGCCACATGAACCCCATGCGCATATACATCTGAATTGTCATGGGCATTGTGGCAGCTGTGGCGTTGATGGCGATTTTCAGGTGCATGTTCCCGGTGTTGCAAGCTTTGCTGATCTGCTCACACAGTCCAAATTGCAAAAATCCAGTGTCGGTGTCGGGTAACATTGTGTCTTTGCTGGACATGCTCTGGGACACGGACGACACACCCACATCATTCTTCCTACACGGCATCAACATGGAGTATTGTGTGTAGTGCTGATATTCACCATATGTGTTGTTTACATTTTCACTCATTGTAATGTAATCCGTGACTGGCAGCCTGTGGTGGGTGGACGTATTGGCATTTGGAGAGAATTCGAACTCGAGTGGAAAAGTGCCCTTTGGTGATTCCACGCGACCGTCTAACGAAGTTATCGTGGTAGTGCTCTGTTTCCAAGATCGCAATTTGAAGCCCAACACGTCGCCACCACTCGTCCCCGAACCACACGACGACCACAAGTTGCGCACTTGCATATTTTTGCCAGCGACTTGGATTACCCCAACGAAATCTGTGGGCGCTTGCACACACGGGTTGGCCTGTCCGTAGTGATTGCCACCTTGCTCGTCACTCCCGACAAAAATTCCCGCAGTCCTGGCGTATGTGTTGATGAAATCCCACAAAAAACTAGAAACACTTTCATGGAGGATGTGTGGCGGAATTTTTGTGTCTTCACCGATTTTCTCCGTGTGTGTTTGTGAATACGCTGTTTCTACACCCTCCCATAATGCTGTTTTCATCATCTTGTCCATATCGCCATGCGTGATCATACCGAGAAAAGTGATCCACCGACGTGTAGTTGCAAAGGTGTCGGTATGCGATCTGCATTCCTTGAACGCCATGTACTTTTCATAAAGAGTTTCTTGTGAATACACCCTTATAGTGTCGGGGTTGACGGGAATGTTCATGTTGTTGCCCTGTGCAGCAGTGGCTGCAGAGTGACGAATTTCGTCGTGAAATAGCAGACGGGAAAGAACATGCTGTATTCCGAGCAGTATGTAATTGAGCGAGGCAAGATTCACACAATACACCAGATCAGGCATAAACTTGCGCGTAATTGGCGTGGCCTGGCCGCCTGTGAGCATAACGTTATTGTATCGCAAATGGAACACAACATCACCGCTGGTGAGACATTTTTTGAGTTGGATGTCGCTGGTCCCCATGAGGGAAGGCATGATCACAGGCACCACTAGTCGTGGTATGTTGATGTACGAGGTCATTGTCGTCTGGTTGCTCGCAAGGTTTTGTGACATACCCTTCATTTTGCTATCGGCATGCTGTATGGCTGAAAGAGGACCCCCGTTCTGGTTGTTGAAATCACCCCCAGGCCACAAATGCTTCTCGATGCGATCGGAAGTCAGTGCACTCCCGAGCCTCCTGTCGCCAAACATCCCTCCTGGTTTTTGGGCGTTGTCGAGAGGACGCTTGCCGAGCAAGCTTTGCCCCGTACTCGCCATGGCCAACGCACACCTACGCAAGTGCGTCTTGTATCCATGATATATTCCATATGTCTTATATACAAATATCACATGGACACATGAATATACAAGATGTTACAAAGATACGGTGGTGGGTGGGGTTGACCATGCTACAGGTTGACCATGCTACAGGGCCCGTTCGGCAAAGAATACCCCGTTGCAGCCCTTTGGAGCTTCAAACAAAAGAATATTCTTGCCAGGCCGTACTCAAAAAAATATGCTGGCAAGACTACACTTGAAAATTTTAATTGATGTTGCGTTTATTATTGCACAGGAAAAACAAAGCTTGCCCGAAAAAAAATATAAAGCCGTGTTCTACAACGCCTGAAAGGGCCTGCGAGACCCACATTGTACAGGTGGGATTGACCATCCTACAGGGCCCTTTAGCCACCGCCCCTGGGCCTCCAGCAAAGCTTGCCCAAAAAACATGCAAAGCTGTGTTCTACCACGCACAAAGGGGCCTGCGGGGCCTACAGGCCCAAATTGTACTGATGGCTTGGGGGCCTCAATCAAAAGCATGTATTTGCAAGGCTGTACTCCGAAAAATCATGCTGCCAGGACTATACTGAAAAGTCGGATTGATTTGCGTTGATTATTACATTGAAAAACAAAGCTTGCCCCCGAAAACATGTAAAGCCGTGGTCTACAACGCCCACGGGGGTCTGTGGGGCCTACAGGCCCAAATTGTACAGATGGCTTGGGGGCCTCAAGCAAAAGGATGTACTTGCAAGGCTGTACTCCAAAAAAATCAAGTTTGATTGATTTGTGTTTATTATTACATAGGGAAAACAAAGCTTGCCCCCAAAAAACATGTAAAGCCCCCGTCTACAACGCCTGCGGGGGTCTTT
>Ga0136586_1000332_pt1 | contig 12619 bp, 10 predicted proteins | sample AntRauMFilla1562_FD_104926 | JGI IMG/M metagenome (GOLD analysis project Ga0136586, IMG submission 104926) | Saline lake microbial communities from Rauer Islands, Antarctica - Metagenome Filla 1 #562 | ecosystem: Environmental > Aquatic > Non-marine Saline and Alkaline > Saline | place... | reverse complement strand
TGGAAAGACGCTCCAGTCGTTTATTCTAAGACTAAAATAAATAAAGTCTACCACATGGCCTTCAAGAATACCACCATGGCCCAGTATTTTACCCATTATGATACGATCTATGATATTACCTACTGCACCACCCATAACCATAGAAATGCAGAAAAGGTAGAGGGACGAGGCTTTCTTCCAATTCATAATCACATAAACCGAGATAATTAGTGTTGCTATTATTGCGACAATGCTAATTAGCTTGGTTGGTAGCCAATTAATACCTAGCGCCATACCATCATTAAGGGTATAGCTAAATTCTAAAACACCTTCAATAATGTCTAAATTTTGAAGTGTAGGATTATTGCGCACCCAGTATTTGCTGAACTGATCTAGTACAACAACCACAGAAAAAGGAATAATTAATAAAGCTAAACGAGTAGATTTGCTAGACATGGACTTAATTAAAAATGAACAGTATCAAAGATCGACGTTGCGTTAGTGGGAAAAAGAGCTGAAACTAATCAGCTCTGATTACCAAGTTTTGCGGCTATACTTAGCTGAGTATGAGGAACAGCCTCTAGCCTTCCTTTAGAAATGGCTTTGCCTGTAAGTTTACAGACACCGTATGTTTTGTTCTCAATTCTTTGGAGCGCATCGTCTAGATATTTAATGAATTTTTTGGTTCTATTCATCAATACATAGGTTTTTTCACGCTCTTGGGCATCCGTTCCAGCATCTGCCATGTGGAAAGAATAAGCACCATCATCAGAGCTATTTTCGCCAAGTTCTTTTAAAGTTCTTGTAAGCGAAATGAGTTCTTGTTCAGATTCGTCTCTTTTATTGTTGATTAGATTTCTGAAATACGCTAACTCTTCATCATCGAAGGGTGTAACAACATTTTTACTATTTGGATCATTAGTAGTAGACATAATTAACTGATCTAATATTATGGGAAAACGTAGACTAATTTTGCAGATTTTTCTTAACCGAGATTAGACAAACAAACTCATTTATCTGCCATTCCTTGGTAAAATCAGCTTCTTTCAAGGCTTCAGCTACTAGGTTGTCGGTTAGTGTTTCGCCAGTAATGTAAGCTGAATGCTTCATAATGGCTGCTGATAATGTGTCATTATCTGTAACAAAGCCCACATCAATGTGGTCAGTAACATCAAAATCAGCTTCTTTACGCATATTTTGAACTCTATTTATAAACTCACGAGCTAATCCTTCCGTTAATAGCTCATCGGTAACGCGGGTATCAAGGGCAATAGTTAAGCCCTGTTCAGACTCAACTTCCCAGCCTTGTAAGCCAGCGCTTTGTATGAGTATCTCTTCTTGATTTAGCGAAAACACTTGTCCTGTTGTTGATGCTAATTCAATGGTACCCGTCTTTTCTAATTTGGCAATGGCCTCATTGTCTAACTCTTTAATTAGCGTACCGATTTCTTTCATCTGCTTACCCAGTTTTTTTCCCAATAACTTAAAATTGGGTTGGGCAGATTTCGTTACAACATCACTGCTGCTATCTACAAAGGTTAATTCTTTTACATTAACCTCTTCTAAAATAATAGCTCTAACCGCCTCAATACCTAAATGTTCTTCTTCAGATGCGGTATTAACCATTATGCGCGCAAGTGGCTGCCTAACATTAATATTCACATGATTTCTGATTTTAAGAACCATGGTAGTTATCAAGCGGGCAAGCAACATTTGCTTCTCTAGCTTTTTATTTATGGCTGTCTCTTCTACGCTTGGGAAGAAAGATAAATGAACCGAAGCCTCTTCTTGGGGCACCACTTCATTAATTCGCTGATAAATCCATTCCGCAAAATACGGTGCAAAAGGGCTAACTAGCTTTGAGAGAGCAAGCAAACACTCTAATAAACTTTGGTAAGCCGAAGCAATTTCTGTTTTAGTGCCTTCACCCCAGAAGCGTCTTCTGCTTCTACGGACATACCAATTGCTGAGCTCTTCAATAAATTCTTCAATACATCTAATGGCCTTAGTTGGCTCGTATTGGTCCAAGAATTCGTCTACTTGTTTTACCGTACTATTGAGTCGAGAAATGATCCAGCGATCCATCTCAGGTCTATCAGCCGTTGGGAAAGGGACACCTGTGTAGCTAAAGCCATCGATATTTGCATACATAGCAAAGAACGACCATGTATTCATAATGGTGCTCAAATACTTTCTTTGTACCTCTTTGAGCCCATCTAAGCTAAATTTGAGATTTTCCCAGGGCGATGAATTGCTCATCATGTACCAGCGAGTAGCATCGGCGCCAAACTCATTAATCACTTCAAAAGGATCAACGGTATTGCCCTTAGACTTACTCATTTTCTCGCCTTTAGCGTCTAGTACTAAACCGTTTGATACTACATTTCTGTAAGCTGCCTTATCAAAAAGCATATTACCTAGTGCGTGTAGCGTATAGAACCAGCCTCTAGTTTGATCAACACCTTCAGCTATAAAATCTGCCGGGAAGTTGGTGTCAAATTTATCGCGATTTTCAAACGGGTAATGCCACTGTGCAAAAGGCATTGCCCCAGAGTCGAACCAAACATCAATCAGGTCCGGAACTCTTCTCATGGTTCCACCATTTGGGGAAGGCCATGTTACTTCGTCAATAAATGGCCTATGTAAATCAATAGAATCATCTTTGGGGTCTAGCCCAGATTTTTTGCAAAGTTCTTCAATAGATCCAATGACTTCTAGATATTCGGGATCATCGTCGGCTACCCAAATTGGTAACGGACTTCCCCAAAAACGTTGGCGAGAAATAGCCCAGTCAACGTTGTTTTCTAGCCAAGTACCAAAGCGACCGGTTCCCGTAGATGCGGGTTTCCAGCCAATTTTTTCATTGGTACTCACCATTTTTTCTTTAACTGCAGTAGTCTTGATAAACCAAGAATCTACAGGATAACTCATTAACGGGGTATCTTTACGCCAGTCAAAAGGATAATTATGCACGTAAGTTTCGTGCTTAAACATAGCTCCTTTTTCTTTAATGGCCTTTGCAATGTGTTTGTCGGCATCTTTAAACCACTGACCTGCAAATTCGGTTACTACTTCTGTAAAACAGCCGTCTCTATTAACCGGATTGAACAACGGAATACCAGCTAATTTACAAGCCGTAAAATCGTCAGCTCCAAAAGCAGGAGCGGTATGCACTATGCCCGTGCCATCGTCGGTTGTTACATAATCTGCAGGAATTATGCGCCAGGCCTCAGATTCAGCAATTTCTTGTTTTGCGTAATCAAATATTGGATGGTAGGTCTTGCCTAGTAAATCTTTTCCTGTAAAGCTTTCAACTACGGTGTACTCATGGTTTGCAAGTACTTTTGGCGCGGTAGCTTCTGCTAAGATGTATTTCTCTTGGCTATCTGCAAGGGCTACTTTCACGTAGTTTAGCACTGGATTAACACAAAGCGCTACGTTTGAAATAACGGTCCAAGGCGTGGTTGTCCAAGCCAGAAAATAGGTATCTGCGTCTTCGCTAGTGCGAAATTTAACGGTAATTGAAGGATCTTGGGTTTCTTTATAACCAAGACTCACCTCATGGCTAGAAAGCACGGTTCCTGAACCCGGTGAATACCACTGAATTTTATATCCTTTATACAGCAAGCCTTTTTCGTGCAATCTCTTTATTGCCCACCAAACCGACTCTATGTAATTGTTTTCAAAAGTGATGTACGGATTTTCAAGATCAACCCAATAGCCCATACGATCTGTTAGCTGGTCCCACAAATCTTTATATTTGAGCACACTTTCGCGGCAAGCAGCGTTGTACTTAGCTATGCCGTATTCTTCAACCTGAGAGCGTCCTTCAAGTCCTAAAGCCTTTTCTACTTCAATTTCTACTGGTAAACCATGGGTATCCCAGCCGCCTTTTCGGTCAACACTAAAACCTTTCAGGGTGCGGTATCTGCAAAACAAATCTTTGACGGTACGCGCCATGACATGATGAATACCTGGCTTTCCGTTGGCTGTTGGTGGCCCCTCATAAAAGGTAAAGGGAATACCATCAGCACGGCTTTCCATGCTTTGTTCAAAGATTTTGTTCTCTTTCCACCAACGAAGCATTTCAAGCTCCATCTTAGGATAATTGAGCTGTTTTATTTCAGCGAATTTTGGACTCATTGAAGACTAGAATCTTACACTTGTTTTTGATATAAGCGCCAAATATACAAATTTTTTAGATGCTCTTCTTTGATGGATATGGTAAGAATTAACAAGCTTAATTTTTTCTTTTAAAATGCTTTAAGTAGGTTCTAGTAGATTTCGATTTTAAACACCTATTTAATAAACAATGACTAAGAGTTTTCCGTCAGTTCGTTCATTCGACAAAAATGAGCCATTTAAAGTGATTTTTGTATGTCTAGGCAATATTTGTAGAAGCCCCACTGCTGAAGGTATCATGCAACATTTGGTAAATAAACGCGGTTTAGGCGCTTATTTAGAAATTGCCTCTGCTGGTACGGCAGCTTATCATGAAGGTGAGCCCGCAAACAGCAAGAGCCGCATGGTGGCCGAAAAAAATGGTGTTAAACTGCTGAGTACTTCGCAAAAATTGCTAAATGAAGATTTAAACTACTATGATTTGGTACTAGCTATGGACACTTCCAACAAAAAAGATATCAATCAGCTGCCAATGGCGAAGACAAATAGCGATAAAATTCAACTTTTTAGGCTATTTGATCCTGAAGCTACTTCTCCGAATGCCGAAGTTCTAGATCCATATTACGGCGGAATTAAAGGCTTTGATGAAGTATTTGAATTGGCCAATCGCAGTTGTGAAGCGCTACTAGATCATATCGTTAAATCAAAGAAATAAGCGATGTTTTAAAAGGATTTAGCCATGATTCAGCAACTTATAGATCAAATTGAGTCGGCAATTTCCCAGAAAATAACGGGTACAAAAACGGTAAGTGGGGGCGACATTGCTCAAGCTTTCCAACTTACCGATGTACAAAACCGCTCATACTTTCTTAAGTATCTGCCAAAAAGCAACGGACTTTTTGATGCCGAACAAGACGGCCTGCAAAGACTACGAAAGGCGGGTTCGACATTTCATACCCCAGAAGTAATTTTAGTGGGAAATAATCCAAGTTTTTTACTACTTGAGTGGGTTCAAATGCGTGATTCGCCCATAAGTGAGCAGCAGTCTTTTTATGCGGGAAATGCGCTAGCCGAACTACATAGTAATACCAATAATCAAGATTACTTTGGCCTAGAACGAGATAATTTTATTGGAAGTATTTCCCAACCGAATACGCAAACTGAGCTATGGATAGATTTCTTTTACGAAAATAGAGGCGCTAAACAGCTGCGTCTTGGCAAAGAAAAGGGCCTATTTTCTGACTATGACTTAAAATGTTGGGCTCCGTTTGTAAAAAACTACGAACAGCAACTTTCTCCTAAAATGCGCCCTACCCTGCTGCACGGTGATCTTTGGTCAGGGAATATAGCGTATCATCCATCAGCAGAAAAGAGCAGCTTTATTTATGATCCTGCGGTTTATTATGGACACCCAGAAATGGATTTAGCCATGACCAAGCTTTTTGGTGGTTTTACGCCAGCTTTTTATGAGGGATATTTTGCTAAAAGCTCAAATGCGTTAACTGGGTGGGAAAACAGGCTAGATTTCCACCAATTCTACCCCATTTTGATTCACGCACTTTTGTTTGGCGGCAGCTACGTAGCTCAAGTGAAAAGTTTGCTGAAAAAATACGGGAATTAGCTCAAGCTTTGATAAGCAATAAAGGCAGATAAGTACGCCAGAACCGTCATAAACACCAGTTGAATGGTGGGCCATTTCCAAGAGTTGGTTTCACGCGCTACCACAGCAACGGTGCTCATACATTGCATGGCAAAAGCATAAAATAATAGCAAAGAAACCGCTGTAGCTAAGGTGTAAACGGGTGTTCCATCGGCACGTTTTTGCTGCTTCATTCGCTCGCGAATACTGCGTTCATCATCAGGAGCGCCACCAACCGAGTAAATAGTGGCAATGGTTCCCACAAATACTTCTCGAGCTGCAAAAGAGGTGATTAGGGCAATGCCAATTTTCCAGTCATAGCCTAGTGGTTTGATAACTGGTTCAATAAATTTTCCTAAAATTCCCGCATAAGAATGCTCTAATTGCCAAGACTGAATCATTTGAGCCTGCTCTGGCTCAGCTAGTTCCATCCACTCATTTTGGGAGCTTGCAAGAGATTGTTGCGCATCTTCTAAAGAGTTATTTGGGCCAAAAGTAGATAGCACCCACAGTAAAATAGAGATCGCAAAAATCACCTTTCCCGCCTCAACCACAAAGGTCTTAGACTTCATAAAAATGGTGATTCCCACATTTGACCATCTCGGCATTTTGTAATCAGGCATTTCTAAAATTAGCGACGAATCGCCTTCTAGTTTACTAAAACGGTTGAACAGCCAAGCAGTTACCAATGCCGCAACAAAGCCAAGCAAGTACAGCACCATTAATGCGATACCTTGCAGATTAAAAAAGCCAAAAACCTTGTCGCTAGGCACAGCTAAGGCAATTAAGATAGTGTAAACAGGCAGCCTCGCAGAGCACGTCATAAAAGGCGTAACCATTATGGTAATAAGACGATCTTTCCAATTATCGATGGTTCTAGTGGCCATAACCGCAGGAATGGCGCAGGCTACACCAGAAATAAGAGGCACTATACTTTTGCCGTGTAGCCCAAACATCTGCATAATGCGATCCATCAAAAAAACCAGCCTAGACATATAACCAGACTCCTCTAAAATGGCGATAAAGAAGAATAAAAGCGCAATTTGTGGCACAAAAATTACAATTCCGCCAATACCAGGTATTATACCATTAGCTATTAAATCCGTAAAAAGGGAAGCAGGAAGTGCCTGCTCTACCCATACGCCAGCAGAAGAAAATAAGAGATCTATGATATCCATGGGCACGGTAGCCCAAGCAAAAATGGCCTGGAAAATAAGAAGCAATAAAAGCACAAAAACGCCATAGCCAAAAATGGGATGCGTTAAAAAACGGTCTATTTTCTCGCTTTTCCCAGCATCTTCATCTAGTAAATTTCTTGCTGAGCCAGCTTCTTTAAGCGGAAAAAATGCGGCCTCTAAAAACACGTCAATTCGGCTGTAGCGCCATTCATTCTCGGTGGTGCGCACGTTTTCAATTTTTTCAGCTAATGATATATCAATAATTGGGTTTAGCTGCTGAAGTAGCACCCATTTGTGCCAATTTTTATAAAAAGTATTTTCATTTTTTAAGGCAATAACCTCTTCCAGCAAGGCTTCCGGAATGGTTGACTTAATATCAAAAACAGCCGAATTGCGTTCTTCAATATTCACTATATGGCGATTGTTCAGTAGCTCTAGCACCGATTTATGCTTTCTAGCATTCACAAGCGATATTTCTACCCCTAAACGTTGCTCAAGTGTGGACACGTCGAGCAACGTTCCTCGCTTTTCTAGCACGTCTATCATCGAAATTACCAAGCGTACAGGGAAACCCAAATCGGCTACCTGACCAAATAAAAACAACCCTCTAGAAAGTTGGTTTGCATCTACCACTACCCAAATTTCATCAGGTGGATTTTCCCCCAATAGTTCTTCCAATACAATTTGTTCGTCTTTAGAAGAAGTATAAAGACTGTAGGTGCCCGGTAAATCCCAAATATTGACTTGATTACCCTGCTTATCGGTTGCTACTCCTTCCCTTTTTTCAACGGTAACCCCAGGATAATTCCCAACTTTTTGGTCAAGTCCTGTGAGGTGATTAAAGACCGAGGTCTTTCCAGAGTTGGGGTTGCCAACTAAGGCAATATGGGAAGGAGTGCTCAATGTAGTACCTAAAAATTTGTGATGGCTGGCGGCTCTAACACCAACATTACGCTCAACATTTGACGATGCTATAAACGTAAATATGCGAATTAGTTTAGCTAGTTATGTGATGGACTAACAGAGGGTTCAACCTGCATTACGGAGGCATCTGTGATGCGTAAGCTTAAACTAAAACCGTTTACTCGAATGCAAATTGGGTCACCAAGCGGGGCAATAGATTGTAGCTTCACCATTCTACCGGGCAAACAACCTAATTCTTGCAGCTTAATGGAAAGTTTTCCAGGAATCATTTTAGCTATTTTGGCCGTTTGACCTAGCTTTAGCTTATGCAGTGGTATCATATATCAACTATTTGAACACTTATTTAGATTAGATAAAAATAAAGCGCTTATGCGTACCAATCAACTATTTTTTTTAAGATAAAAGCCTCTTCTATTAACTGCTCACACAGCTATTTTCTATTAACACTTCAGTTGCCAGTATTTCTTAACGGGCAGGTTCAGCCCATCGTAGAAATAGCTAGGTCAAAAATCCCGAAGGGTGACATTAAAAGATTTGGGCTTGGTTTGGAGCAATCAAAGTCAAAGCAAACAGTGATATTGATAATTCTTAAAACTTCACTCTATTAGCTATTTCGTCGCCAATGGCTAAAGCGGCTGTTGCTGCAGGAGAAGGCGCGTTAAGAACATGTAAGGCTCTTTTTTGGTGCTTGAAATGGAAGTCATCCAATAAATTGCCGTCAGGCAACAAGGCCATAGCTCTAACGCCAGAAGGAGCTTCTTCTAAATCCTTATCAGTGATTGAAGGCACCAGTTTTTGCAATCCTTTCACAAAGGCTTTTTTGCTAAGAGAACGGTGGTATTCATCAACACCCATTCGCCAATGTTTTCTAGCTAATTTCCAAAATCCTGGGTAGCCCAGCGTCTGTAGTGTTTCTTTTATACTTAGATCGAGTTTCCCGTAACCTTCTCGCTTAAAGGCAAATACGGCATTTGGTCCACACTCAACACCACCGGTTGCCATAGTAGTAAAATGCACCCCTAAAAATGGAAAATCTTTGTGAGGCAGCGGATAAATCAGGGTTTTCACTTTATATTCAGCTTCTTTGGAAAGCATGAAATATTCGCCACGGAAAGGCACAATTTGAATGCCTGGGTCAGCACCGGCCATTTTTGCTATTAAATCGCATTGCAAGCCAGCGCAGTTAACAAGTTGCTGGGTTTGTACGTCAACCTTATCGCTAATTACCGAAAGTCGGTCGGTTTGCTCGTGAATTGCAACCACTTCAGCATTATAAACTAACTCATTACCTTGTTTTTCTATGAGTATGGCCAGTTTTTCGCACATACCGCGGTAGTCAACAATACCAGTGCAGCCAACCCGAATAGCTTTTACTCCGGCAACTTCGGGTTCAATTTCCCGCATTTCTTCAGGACCTATAATGGATAGGTCTTCAATCGTGTTTTCTAGTCCTCTTTGATAAATGCGCTCTAAGGTGGGAATATCTTCCTGCTTTTCTGCCACCACCAGTTTGCCACAAATAGTATGCAATACGTCATGTTCTTGGCAAAATTGAACTAATTGACGCCTTCCATCTAAGCAGTTTTTTGCTTTAAAACTTCCCGGTTTGTAGTAAATTCCAGAATGTATAACACCAGAATTCCTGCCTGTCTGATGTTTTGCAACTACTTTTTCTTTCTCTATTACTAAAATTTTCTTGTCGGGATATTTCAATCCGAGTTTGTATGCTGCTGAAAGGCCTACAATACCAGCCCCAATCACCGTTATATCTACGGTCTTTGTCATCGAGTACAAAATAAATTCAAGGTTTAATCACTTAGCCAGCTAACTAGCTATACAAAGATAGTTTTCTAGCTGATGTGTAAATTCAAGGAGTCTAATAAAAGTTAACGCCGAAAAGATAACACTTCCATTAACAAAAGAACGATAAATATGGTTTGAATATGATTTAAGCCATAAATACAAGTTGTGATTAAGATGATTAACGATTATTAAATTTGTACTGTGTAGGTACTACATAAATAATTGACCGTAATTTATGCGATGCCGACAGGGTCGTATTGTATCAATCTACCGCCGTATGCTAAAAACAATTAACCCTTCTGGGGTTAGTTTCGAGTAATAGCACATTCAATGGCTGATTTCTTAAATCTATTTATAAAGTATAGCAATTTAGGAGTTCAGGCTACTTGCTATACTAACAGAAAAATCTCTGAACAGTTAAGGTTTTTTTATAAATTAAATTGGGATGTGGATATAATTAATTGTGAATTATGACCATCTGACCTTCCCTAAATAGCGTTGACCGTTTGTACTAATAGTATTATTTAGTAAAAAGACTTATCAATATACTAAGCTCCCTCAGGTGGATACGTGAATTGGGCATGAAGTGTATTTAATCCTATAATGGATAGGAAAAAGGTTAAAATGAGTGCTTTCATATTATTCCTTAATTGAAAGGGTTAATACTGGAAATGATTGACGAAATACATAATCATCAGGGTCATCAACAATAAATTGGATTCGACCACTTTTTGAGTGCATGATAGAGCACATCAGCGTATCACCAAGTATAAATGCTGAATTGACAGAAGCATCTCTTGAAGTACTAATATTGTGAACTTTAATATTAGAGTCGAAATCCACAAAGATATCATACAGGCTATCTTTGGGTTGAAAAGGAAAATCATTAAGCATTAACTCAAAGTCAGGATACACCAAAATAGTATCTCCATAGCTACTTGCAGGGTTGTTTGTTGTTACATAGCCATTGAATTTATATTTCAAATTAGGTGTAATAGGATCTCCTCGAAAATCAGGGAATTCACAAGCCGATAGGCTTAGTAGTATTAGAAGGGGAATGAGTAGTTTTTTCATGGAATGCTTATGTTTTATATTGAAATGGGTGTGATTTAGGTTCTGCTTTCATAATAACAGTCAACCTACTTATGGGTAGGTATTTAAGATAAAATACTCTTAAATAGTGGTTTATCAAATAAGAATAATCTATGGATACTTTTTTTTACAAATTATATTGGAGTTATTGGTAAGTTATTGCCATTTAATTAGTTATAGGTAATCAGCTAAAATCTGTAACAATAATGTGGTATAAGTTTATATTTACAATTATACATACCACTATTAGAGTTATTTAAAAATAGGAAATATGAGGGTATTCATTTGTTTTATAAGCTTAATTTTTTATTAAAATATTTGTCCATTTTAGACCGAAAAAAAATTTATATATTTTTATTTAAAGTGAAATATTATCATTGAATAATAGAGGGTAAACGCTTTGCATTATCAACATGTTGCTGAATCAAATCAACCCAGTATTGATCCGCAGAGGAATCGTAGATTTTTTCGATAAGCTGTTTAACGCCGAAAACTTTGGGGCTATGTGCATTAGTATAGGCGCCTAAGTTTTGATTATCAAAGCCACGTAGTGATAATGCAGGCCGTGGAATATGGAAACGATCGGATGTAAACCGTGTATTTGACCTATTGGCTGGTAATAGCCAGTTTGTATTTGTTTGTTGACCCATTAAATCAGTGAAACAAATCATTAATATGAAAATTAAAAATGTTTTTTTCATAATTAAAGTCTCCTATTTATTATAATTTATAAAGATGTCCAAACTTCTCGACGATGCTAAATACAAAGGGTTAGTAAATGTAGTGTCGACCACACGAACCGTTAAAAATCGATTTATTATTCCTGCTAAGGTTGAGTCTGCGAATAGCGCGGTGTCAAACTGTACTACTGTACTATCGATAACCCCATTGATAGGAATTAAATAGGTTGCATCAAGTGGTTCTGCTGAAATAATTGTAGGTGGATACCATTCTACAGTAAAATTGGGATTATTTTCTTCGTAATGACTGACACTTAAGGTCACAATGTCACCTAGCTTAACCGTATCGGGTTCAACAGAGACACTTGTAAGTACTGTTCTTAATATAGGGTCTGGGTCTGGGTTAGATACAGGCCATCCGCCACAGGCTGTGAATAACAGCATTGAAGTTAAAACAATGGCTAAGTAGTGAAAAGATTTTATCATAGGATGAGTCCTTGGATTCTCGTTTGAAATTGTTTCGTCATATTCTTTTAGTTATGCATAGATACAAAATGTGTTAATCAAAACCTTTATCCGCCAATGGCGGATAGGTAAATGGGTGCTAATCGTTAGCCAGTTAGGCTTACTTCGCTTACTTTTATTAATTATTTAAACTATCAGTATTTGAAGATAATTTACTCTTAAAATTTGTGTTGATAAAGGCGAATGATTAAATAACAAAAAAACCTAATACATTATTATAACATTGGGCTTCTCATAGAATTAGTTATAAGAGGTAGAAAGAAATGAGCCTTGTAGCCTACCGCACTGTATGTAATAGCTAGTATTCTTCTTTGAATATTACCAATTCCGTTACAGACATAGTAAACCATTGATAATAAATGAGAATGAAAAATGGTAGATTCTCGTTTAATCATATTATTCAATATTTTACTAGGCTAAAATGAGAGTCTGGAAGATTTTGCAAACTTGCATTATTACCAAGACTGAATCATTTGACAATGCTATAAATAGGCGTATTCACTTACAAAATTTCGTAGTTCTTAAAGCATATAGGGTCTAATTGACTACCTAATAGGAATGATTGATTAACCTTTATACACAAGTTTTAGCGAAATTGAAGAGTGTCAAACTTTAAGAATAATTCTTTCCACATAAAAATTACCCATGAACAGTAAACTATCCACTACCTTCAGCCT
>Ga0136586_1000311_pt1 | contig 12957 bp, 17 predicted proteins | sample AntRauMFilla1562_FD_104926 | JGI IMG/M metagenome (GOLD analysis project Ga0136586, IMG submission 104926) | Saline lake microbial communities from Rauer Islands, Antarctica - Metagenome Filla 1 #562 | ecosystem: Environmental > Aquatic > Non-marine Saline and Alkaline > Saline | place... | reverse complement strand
AGATCGTTGAAAACGCCCGATGCGCAATTCGGGCGCCGATCACCTATGGGCATCCAAAAGCAAAGGGCCTTCAAACATCGCCCCACGCGCCAAAACAGGGGCTTCATGAATAATTGCGGCTAGAACTGGCGGCGGAGACCTCTGTCACCGGCGTGTCGGTCCTGACCTCCGAGCAATTGGGCACGGTTATTACGGGCGAAACTAAAGAAATCATTTCAACAGCCGATCTGACCTTCGGTATTGAGCAGACCGGCGCATTTGCACCGATCAACTCTGCGCTCAACGTCGATGGCAATCTCGGGTTCTCGTCTGCCTTTGGTAATGATGTGACAAACGGTCTGGATGTCTCTGGCACAAGTGTTGTGGGGCAGAATAACGCCGCACTTTCCACCATTGATATCAGCACAACCGGTGTCGTCAATGGCACCGCGAGCAATCTGCTGGGCAACTTCCAGTCGCGGACTGCAGCAGATCCAAGTTCCAACACCGTGAGCAGCTCGGCCGATCTGACGATCAACCTGCTGAACACAGCGACCGGGGCCACCGGCAACAGTACGATCACTGCTGCTGACAACATTCTGGACTCGACGGCCACGTCGAACCGAGCGTCCAATGCACTTGTGCTGAATGCGGATACCACTCTGACTGCCGGTGGCGCTATTGCCAACCGACAGGCCAGCGACAGTCCTGTTGTTAGCGATGTGGCGCTGCGTACTACTGTGGGTGGAGCGTCTCTGGGTAGTGTAACCGGATCGTCCATCGCTCTGCTCGACAACACGGGCATTGCCCGCGTTGCCGGTAACGACGCTGTGAATGTGCTCAACGCCCGCGCAGGAACGGCGATCACGGGTGTGGCTGGTTCAGGCAGCTCGACTGTCGGAACTGGTGGTTTGCTCAATGCCTCGGGTACGTTTGCAACGGCGTCGAACCAGGTTAACTCCGGTGCTGTGACAGCACGCGCGAGCTTTAGCTCTGCTAACCCGACCGAAAGCAGCTTCGGCGTTCAAACGGCGGCGCTCAACAGCTCGTCGGTTGATCTATCGGGTAACCGTCTGGTGGCCGATGCGGTGTCGAACCGTGTGAACAACACGATCTCTGTCTCGGGCCGTTCATCGTCGACAAACGTGAGCACGGCTCTGACTACGCGTCAGATCGCCAGCGGCAATGTCACCTCGCGGGTTGATACTTTCAATCTTGCAAGCGCCAATGGCGCGCTTGACGCGAGCTCTGTCGGTCTGTCGGGTAACACCTTTAGCGCGTCAGCTGGTGGCAACAGTGCTGTATCTCGTTTGATCCGCGACTAATATGACCTTGGCAGGGGCGGGCTTATGGCTCGCTCCTGCTCACAAGATGACGAGTGCAGAAACTGCCCCCACGCTCACTCGTCTGCCTGATAGGGGCGCACTGCTCTGCGCCCCTATCACCACCCAGATTTATGTGCCGCCGCCTCCCCAACGGGTCGCGTTTGCCACACCGGCTAACTAGGAGAGTACCCCAAAGCGTGGGGCAATTGCTTTTTTGTGGTAAGGCTGGCAGAATTTACGGACGCCTTTTGCCCCCGAAATTTTCCAACTGAAGATCAGCCTTCCGGGGATCAGCCCGATGATCTGGCGGCGCGTGTTGGTTTCCTCGTCCACCGCCTTGCGTGAGTTGCAGGGGATCCTTCAGGTTACGATGGGATGGGACGGCATTCACCTGTTTCAGTTTGATTTTCGGGCTATCGATTATGGGTCTTGGAAATTGCATGCAGCAAGCCCGGATATTGCACTAAGCGGCTTCGGGTTTCGCCGGAACTACCGGTTCGCCTACATCTACGATATGGGAATTATTGGAAACACGAGGTCCGTGTCGAAGCCGTACTGGATGCGGATCCGAAGAAGTCTTATCCCATTTGCACGGGTGGGGCGGGCGCATGCCCGCCTGAAGAATGCGGTGGACTCCAAGGCTATCTGACCTGGCGGGACGAGGCCAATGGCTATGATGCATGGCAAGACCTGGAGGATTTGGCGTCCTTTGGTCAAGATTTGCTGGACCGCCATGACACGGGGCAGGCGCTGGAGGACCTCGATTTAGACAATCTGGAATATGTTTTGGATCGAATGAAGGCGCGTGAGCCGTACCTTGAGACCTCCTTCTCTCGGCGCGATGTGAACACCCAGCTTCGCGATGGGAAGCATCGAGAACTGATGCACCAGCAATTGATGTGACCCGTCCGTAATCGTTCCCTATCGGACACTTCCCTACCCCATGTCCGAAACTTAGCTTGAACCGGTATCGAACAGGTGTATGATATTGGACAACATTTCTGGGCAGAATTGCAGCGCTGCTTGGATTCAAGTTTGAAGCGCGACAGTTGATTTGATGGCCGCGAGTTCCTCGGCCATGGCTTCGGCGGGTGTGTTCCATCCCAGTGTCTTGCGGGGACGGTCGTTCATTAAGCGGGCAACGTCGTTCAGTGCGGTTTGACTGAGATCACTCAGGTCAGTGCCTTTCGGGAAGAACTGGCGGAGCAGTCCGTTGGTGTTTTCGTTTGAGCCACGCTGCCAAGGCGCGTGTGGATCGCAGAACCAGATGTCAATCTTGAGACGACGAGACAACTCAGGATGGCAGGCCATTTCCGATCCCCTATCATAGGTCATCGAACGTCTTAGCGCCACGGGCAACCGTTTCATCTGTCGCGTAAAACCTTCAAGGGCGGCGCTGGCGGTGCAGCCGTTCATCTTGCTGAGAATGACGAAGCGCGTCTTGCGCTCGACCACCGTGCTCACCGCCGACCGGTTGAAAGCGCCCTTGATCAGGTCTCCTTCCCAGTGGCCGGGAACCAGGCGCGCCTCAATGTCTTCCGGACGATAAATAATACGCAGCGTTTCTGGGACCATAGCATACCCGGCAAGCGTGGTGCGCCGGGCTCCGCGCTTCGGTTTAGCCTGCCGCAGCGCCTCGATCATCAGCGTCTTCAAGCTTCCCCGCGGCTGCGCATAGATCGCGGCATAGATCGCTTCGTGACTAATGCGCTGACTGGGATCATCTGGATGCATGCGCCGGAGTCTGGCCGCGATCTGCTCCGGCGACCAGCACCAATGAATCAATCGGTTGCGCACCCAGTCATAGAACGGAGCCTCGGGAACCAGTTTGCGCCGTCGTCTCGAGCGCTGCTGTGCCGCATCACGAGCCAGCCTCGCCACATGTGGATCATACCCGTCAGGTGTAGCACCTCGCGTCAGTTCAAGCCCGACAGTGCCGTGATGCCTCCCAACAATCCGGCCGATCTGACGAAGGCTCAATCCCCGCTGATGTTCCGCAAGGATCACGCCACGTTCCTCGGCGTTCAGGTGCTTGTAGTGTTTTTCCATAGCGACATCCTATGCCCTTCGGGCTGTCGGTGTCGCACTTCTAACTTGAGCCTAAGCTGTGACCAGAACGTTTGCTTACGCTAGGGTATCGACCATCGGACAGTACCCCGAGAACCAGATCCGGGAGATCGCTGCCGCGGGATTTGCGGTGGAGTCACACCGGATGATTGCTGAGAGGGTTTCCGGCTCACAAGCCATCGCACAGCGGAAAGGATTTGCGCGTCTTCTGGACAAGATGGAACGCGGCGATGTTCTTGTTGTCACCAAGTTGGACAGGCTGGGGCGCGACGCGATCGATGTCAGTACCACCGTGGCCAAGCTGGAGACCTTGGGGATCCGTGTGCATTGCCTCGCATTGGGCGGCGTGGATCTGACCAGTTCTGCAGGCAAGTTGACGATGGGTGTGATCAACGCGGTTGCCCAGTTCGAGCGAGATCTTCTGATCGAACGCACGCAATCAGGGCTGGCGCGCGCCAAGGCGCAAGGCAAAACACTGGGGCGTCCATCAACGCTTTCGGCTGATCAGCAGGCGCTGGTTTGTGAAAAGATTGCCAACGGCGCGACAGTTTCCTCCATCGCCCTCGACATGGACACCAGTCGGCAGACGATCACGCGGGCAAGGGATTAAGAACCAACATAGTCAATCACGCATGATCCCGAAGATGGATATTGAAATCAGCGTCACTATCACTGCGCCAGACGGCATCGCCCGCACCTACAGGATTGGCACTTTCTCCAAGGGCTTTGAGGCCGCTGGTGACAGTGGCCTGTCCATAGAGGAAGGCAAAGCCGTTCTTTTGGGCATCCAGCAGAAAGTTGTTGCCGCGCAGTGCGAGGCGTTTTGCACCAAACGCGCGCGCTGTACGTGCTGTGATCCAAAGCTGCGTGGCAAAGGGCGTCGGCAAATTCGGTATCGGACAGTCTTCGGCGATATCGCCATTGAAAGCCCGCGCGTCTATTCCTGCCAGTCCCACAATGGAGCAGCCAAAACCTTCAGCCCCCTGAACGAACTCTTGCCCGACCATATCGCCCCAGAATTGCTCTGGCGTGAGACGAAATGGGCTTCTCTTGTATCCTTCGGGGTCACGTCCGACCTGCTGAAAGATGTGCTGCCGATTGATGCACGGCTCAATCCAGACACCAGCCGCAGGCATTTGGGGCGCGTGGCCGCGCGTATGGAGGCAGAACTGGCCGATGAGCGTTACAGTTCCATTGAAACCAGTTCCTAACAGCGTGCCCAACTTCCCAACCCCGAGGGTCAAATCACTGTCGGCATCGATGGCGGATATGTCCGGTCCCGTGATGCTGGCCAATCGCACTTCGAGGTCACTGTGGGCAAATCCATCCCCACAGATCGCCCAAGACGCTACCTTGGGCTGGTCCAAAGTCACGATGACAGGCCCAAGCGACAGCTACATGAAGTTCTGAAGGACCAGGGCTGGCAAGAAAACCAGCCAGTTACATTCATGACCGACAGCGGAGACGCGGTCATCAACATGGCGCGGTTTATGGCCCCTGCCTCGGAGCACATCCTGGACTGGTTCCACATCGCCATGCGCATCACCGTGATGCAGTAATACGTTAAAGGCCTTGCGCGCATCACAATCCCGCGGAGGCCGAAGCCATTGCCCGCCTGCTGCGCCAGATCAAAGGGTTCCTTTGGAATGGCAACCTGCACGATGGTCAGGCAGCGATCGAAGACCTTGTCATCGATCTGGAAGTTGTCGAGACGGACTATGCCAGCATCAAGGCACTTCGAAAGGCAGTAACCACGCCATTGGCACCGCCTGCCTGACGCTTTGGCAATGATCTAAGAGACATCGCTAAGGACGTCATTTACGACGTCTCTTAGACGGGGTCTGCGATGCGTGGTGAAATTCTTGGGGCGGAGCGGCGACGCTTTTGGTATGACGACGACAAACTTGAGATTGTCATGTCGGTTGGGGTCGATGGCGAAAGCGTAACGCAGGTTGCGCAACGTCATGAGATTAAGCGACAGCAAATTTATGCGTGGCGGCATGACCTCAAGAGAAAGGGCCTGTGGTCGCCTGATGCTGGGGCGCTGTTCTTTCCGGTGGATCTGCCGGTGGCGCAGGCACCGGTCGCTGAGGCACCGCCACCTATTGCGGTTGAAGTGCGTCTGCGTGGCGGGCGCGGTTTGCATTTTGAAAGCACGATCGCCCCGGCCACGCTGACAGCCCTGATCCGTGCGGTGGAAGCTGCATGATTGGGCCTGGCACTGGTGTTCGTGTGTATCTGGCCTGCGGCGTCACGGATATGAGGAAGGGGATCGCGGGATTGGCGGCGCTGACTCAGGATATCTTGCGGCAAAAGCCAACAAGTGGTGCGGTGTTTGCGTTTCGAGGCCGTCGGGGTGACCGGATCAAGCTTCTGTTCTGGGATGGGCAGGGCTTTTGCCTCTATAACAAAGTGCTCGAACGGGGCCGCTTCCCTTGGCCGAGCGCCAAGGATGGAGCTATTCGGATGACATCAGCGCAGCTTGCGATGCTCTGGGAGGGGATCGATTGGCGGCGTCCAGATTGGGGCGCTCCGCACGCGCGGGTGAGGTGATTTTGCGCGGGATTTGCGTTATTTATATGGTGCTTTAATCTGATTTTTGGTAGTCAGGCGCATGTCTAAACACGCCGAAAACCTCCCCGATGATCCCGCCGTTTTGAAGGCGATGATTGCGGCTTTGCAAGCGGAGAATGCCAAGATGTCGGCTACGTTGCGCGTTCATGACCAGCTGGTTCAGACGCTTCGCCTGCGGATCGCCAAATTGCAGAAACTGGCTTTCGGCAAGGCCTCGGAAAAGATCTCATGCCTTGCTCTCCCATTTGTTGTCAGGGGAGTGCGCGGGCTCATGCGACATCTACGGATACGCGCTCTCGGCGCAAACGGGCAGGTCGCAGTGGCGGCCAGATAACAACGCGAGCTCGCAGCTCATATTCAAAACGGCCTGTCCGCTTCTTCGCACTCCAGCGCCCCTGTCCCGATATCCAATCCTACCACGACAAATGGAAAACTAAACATCGAAATCGAAGCGCCATGAACAGCATGCCCGATAACAATGCCGCTGAGCGTGCCCTGCGTCCGATTGGAATCGGCAGAAAAAACTGGCTCTTCGCGGGCGCCGACACCGGTGCGGAAACCCTCGCACGTGCGATGACCGTCATTGAAACCGCCAAGCTCAACGGCCTTGACCCGCTGGCATATCTCGCTGACATCCTCGACCGCATCCACGATCACAAGATCAACAGGCTGGATGAGTTGCTGCCCTGGAACTGGACGCCGCTGACATCCGTGACGAACAGTCAAGCCGCGTAAGCTGCGGTAGCAATGGCGTGTTTACTATAGGGATGATTACTTCACAACATTCCCCTGTTTGCCCCCGCAACCGATATTCGCCGGTGAGCAGAATGTGCGCCCATCCGAGCGGGGAGATATGCGCCAGCAGATCGGGCGCACAGCTCAATCCGGCGCGCCGCCGCGCGGCCACGGCCTGACCGAGGTGCTTGGTGTTCCAGTAGATGATGATGGCGGCGAGCAGGTTGAGGCCGACCATGCGGTAGTGCTGCCCCTCGGCGGTGCGATCCCGAATTTCATCTTGGCGTTCGATACGCAGGGCGTTTTCCAGGGCGTGATGGGCCTCGCCCTTGTTCAGGCCGATCTGGGCCCGGCGCTGCATGTCGGCGTCGAGGATCCATTCGATGGTGAAGAGGGTGTGCTCGACACGGCCGATTTCGCGGAGCGCGACAGCCAGCTCGTGCTGGCGCGGATAGGCGGCGAACTTCTTTAGCAGCTGACTGGGCGGCATGACGATTGTCACCATGGTGGCCGCGGACCGCAGGACGCCGGGCCAGTTCTGGACGATGAATCCATCACGGATCTTGCCCCCGATCAGGCTGCGCAATTCGTCAGGCGCTGAAGCGGGGTCAAACAGGTAAAGCCGCTTTGACGGCCGGTCGCGGATATGCGGGACAAACGGGATCCCGAGCAGCGAGGTCGCGGCAAAGACATGGTCAGTGAACCCACCGGTATCGGTATACTGCTCTGTGATCTTCCGCCCGGCATTGTTCATCAGCAATCCGTCCAGAATGTAGGGCGCTTCGCTCACAGTGGCCAGAATGTTCTGGGTCGTGAAGGGGCCGAACTGATCGGAAACATGGGTATAGGCCTTGAGGCCTGGCTCGGAGCCATATTTTGCGTTGATGAGGTTAATGGCTTCGCCTTGCCGAGCGGCGGGGAAGAATTGCCCGTCGCTGGACGCGATCACGCCACCACCCCAAAACTTGGCCATGGGCAGCCGGGATTGTGCCTCAATCACCATGGCGAGGGCCTGGTTGATGGCGTCGCTCTCTACATGCCAACGCGACAGGTGGGAGAGCTGGAAGTAAACAGGCGTGTTGGTCGCCTCGGCCATCTTGCTGAGGCCGAGGTTCAGGCCTTCGGCCATGGGCCCAGCAGAAAGCCAACCGTAAGGGTTCGCCGCCCGTGCGCTTTGATGTGGCCAGGTGGGTATAGGCGCCATACGCATCGACCTGGATCGTGCCATTGAAGCCGGTGAGGATTTCATCGGCATATTCGCCCTTCCGACCGGGGCGATAGTGGAACACCACACCCGGCGGTCCCGGGCCGTTCCAGCCCCGATCATCGCGCAGCACCGCCCAAAGATAACCGGTCTTCGTCTTGCCGCGCCCGGGGTCCAGAACCGGGGCGGTGGTTTCGTCGACATAGAGCCGGGTGCTGCCCTGTTTCAGCAGCACCGCCATGCGGTCCACCACCGGGGCGATCAGCGCCCCGGTCCGGCCCATCCAGTCGGCCAACACCGATCGGTCGATCGGCACACCGTGCAACGCCATGACCACGGCTTGGCGGTTGAGATGCGCTGATCGGGCTGTGCGCCAGACTTTAGACGTTGCGAAGATGTGCACCGTTGGAATCGATTAAGGAGAGGAAAAATGGAGTTCTTTGTTGGTTTAGATGTTTCTTTAGATGAAACGCACATCTGCGTCGTCGACGAGGGTGGGCGTATCATCAAAGAAACGCGTTCACTGAGCGAACCGCAGGCTACCGCCAAGGCAATACGCCACAAAGGCCGTCGCATTGAACATGTAGGTCTCGAAACGGGAAATCTTTCACAATGGCTCTATGAAGGGCTTGTAAAAGAGGGCTTCTCGGTTTCCGTTATTGAGGCACGGCACGTGCGTGCCGCCTTTGCTGCCATGCGCGTGAAAACAGATCGCAATGATGCCCGCGGCCTCGCTCAACTTGTTCGGTTGGGTTGGTTCAAAAGGGTTCACGTCAAATCACTGGATGCGCAAGAAACACGGGCTTTGCTCACGACTCGGACATTCCTCATCGAAAAGATAGGGGCTACGGAAAACTCCTTGCGAGCAGCTTTAAGAAACTTTGGCCTTAAAATGGGTCCGGTGACCCGGAAAACCTGGGAGCCCCGTGCGCGCGAACTGGCTGAGGGCAATGAACTACTCGAGGGCATTGTAGACGCTATGCTGCGAATCCGTACTTTGCTGCGCGAAGAATTGGCCCGGATCGACGGTCAACTTACCGCATTGGCCAAATCTGACCCGGTGACGCGGCTCTTGATGACAACGCCTGGTGTCGGTGTCGGTGTGGCGCTTAGTTTCCGCAGTTCTGTTGACGACCCAGACCGGTTTCCCCGCTCTCGCGATGTTGGTGCGTGGCTTGGGTTGACGCCAAGACGATGGCAATCTGGCAAAACCGATATTGTTGGGCGAATTACCAAGGCTGGTGATGCGCGGGTGCGCACCATGCTGTTTGAGGCGGCTGCAAGCATTCTTTGGCGCGTACGTGTCATGTCGCCCTTGAAAGCGTGGGGGCTCCGCATCGCACAACGCACATCAATGAAGAAGGCAATTGTTGCCGTCAGCCGGAAACTTGCGACCATTCTGCTGGCAATGTGGAAGTCTGGCACCGCTTATTGGGCGACGCGCCATCCACCTGCCAGTGCAGCAGATTTGGCCCAGGCATGATCCGCTTAACCGCCCTTGTACGCCACCCTCCCTAATGGCGCTTTGTAGATTACCGAGATCCGGCACCTTCGGGTGACGGTGTGACGTCCCGAGCAGGGACGACGGTTGGGATAAGCTCGGATTTGCCGCTGGCGCTTCACAAGCCCGAGGTAGAGATTAGGAGCATCCCACTTTCCACGGTCCGCATCTTGTGGCGGCGTTCCGACCACGGACAGAAGCATGGACCTGCTCGTTGGACAAAAACACTTGACTGAAACGGCCCGATCACAGAAGCGGCAGGTGCTCGGAATGCTTGGACACGGCGATTTGCTCCAGCAACGCCTCGGTGGGGCAGCTGCCCTCCAGAAGATGCGCCGGGGCTCTCGCCTGCACCACACCCGCGCGCCCCTTGGGACAGGCGTATTTCGGGTGGATCGTGACGATCACCTGATAGCGCGCCGGGATGTAGTCCAACCGGTCGACCCGATCCTCGCCAATCTTGACCATATCGCCACAGCCACAAGGACAGACGATACTGTCTGGCTCGATGACACGCTCGACGAGCGGCAGGTGTTCCGGCAAGGCGCACGCCTTGCGCTTCTTGCGCGGCGCCTTCTTCTCGGGATCGGTCTCACTGGCCGTGATCTTCGCCTCGACCGCGGCAATCTGTTCCTGGGTCTCGGCGTTGGCCGCTTCCAGATCCTCCAGCGCCAGTTCGAGCTGCGCGGGGTCCAGCTTCTCGGATTTCGGCCCGAACTTCGCATGCCGGTATTGTCCGACCTGGCCTTCCAGCTTCTCGATCAGGGTCTTCAGCTCGGTGATGAACGCGTCCTTTTCGGCGACGACCGCCTGTTCATGCTGGCGGGCCGCACGCTCGACGGCCAGCTAGAACTGCGCGGCCTCGAACGCCTTCACAACCTCGGGCGGAAGGTCTGGAAACAGGCTGAGATCGAAGGACTGCGACATGCGGATATTTATAGCCAATCCGGACAAGAAAGGCCAATAAAACAAAGCTAAAAAAGTTGAATAAATCATCCCGCAGCAATGGGTGGGGCGACCCGCTGCGCAACGATCCGGCGCCAGTCCAAACTTTCGAACAGAGCTTCGTGCTGGGCATGCGACAGCCGCATTGTCCCGTCCTGAACCTTGGGCCAGGCAAAGCTGCCTTGTTCCAAGACTTTGTAGACCATCACAAGACCTGTTCCATCCCAAACCAAAATCTTCAGCCTGTCGCCGCGTTTCGAACGGAATATAACCGTCACACCGGAATGCGGATCGAGCTTCAGTTCATTCTGCACGATCAGTGCCAGCGCCCGATGACCGCAGCGGAAGTCTATCGGCCGCGTCGCGATCAGGATTGGCTGGCGCTGTCCCGAGACAATCATATCGAGCCTCGCAACGCGCGCGCCACCGCTGCTGCTCGCTCTACCGAAACATCGCCCGGAACCCGCAGAACAAGATCGTTCCCGATCTCGATCGTGATGACACCGCCGGTCACCCCTGCATCGTTTGACCGACCGACGTCCTCAGGCTCCACCGAAACCGGCACAAAGGTTGGCAGAGCGTCAGACGCCACCCCGGCCATGGCGTCCGCCGGAAGGACCAGTTCCCCCTGGCGCGCCTGACGCCGCCAATCTGAAAGCTGATGCGCCACCAGACCATGTCGCCGCGCGACGTCCACCACCCGAACCCCGGGCTGAAAACTCTCGGCCACAATCCGCGCCTTCACATTATTCGGCCAGCGCCGATATCCGCCTGTGCGCTCCACAACCTCGATGCAGCCGTCAAACCCTTCACCGCCATCCGCCATCGCCATCTCCTTCTAAATGTTCAGAACGAGACTCGCCGTTGGGTCAGCACTACGGAACCGCGGAAATCAATAGGACGGGGACTGCACATACGGTTTACCTCCAGGAAGACGTAAAACGTTCGAGCGGCCTCAGAAGGCCAACATCAAATTAGCCGGCAGTGACCCGCATTTTTAGGGGTTCTCAAAAGGGCTGGTTTGCGCACCGTTTCTAGCGCCGAGCCGAAATCTAATTTTTGTGTGCCCCCTTCGTTACTTCATACAAAAGAAAGGAAATTCCCAAGATGCGTAACCATTTCGTTGACTTTAAAAGTAATAAAAAAACTGAGGTATGTAACCATTTTGTTCGGCTGTGTTGCATAAATCCAAGAGGGATTCATGTCGTGAATCCAGTGTGGTAGCTTGCCCGCATGAGCAAACCAACATCACCTACCTACAAGACGACGAACTGGGCTGAATATAACGCGGCGTTGAAGCGCCGTGGGTTACTGACGATCTGGTTCGATCCGGAGATGAACTGGGATGCCAAACCCTCCGGCAAGAGGGGCAGGTTGCGGACCTTCAGTGATGCCGCGATCCAGATTTGCCTGGCCATGAAGGTGCTTTTCGGGATGGCGCTTCGCCAGACGACTGGGTTTGTGGAAAGTCTCCTGCGGCTGACGGGGCTGGACTGGGCCGTGCCTGACTTCAGCACCATCTGCCGACGGCAAAGTACGCTTGCGGTCAACATCCCGTATCGCGGCTCGAAAGGCCCGCTGCACCTGCTGATCCCCTCTCGGGCATTGCTGCGCAATACCCTGCCGGGCAGCGGACAGCACAGGGATCAAGGTCGAGGGTGAAGGCGAATGGAACGCCCGCAAGCATGGCGGCCGCAAACGGCGTGTCTGGCGCAAGATCCACAACCATTGCCCGGCAGGCGATTGCAAAGCAATCTGCCGAGTATCCGTATTGGTCAAGCTGGATATTCGCCCCATTTTCGCTGGTCCCGAAGCAGTGCGTTGGCCAAGACAATCAGTTTTCGCATGACTGCTGTGATCGCCAATTTCTTGCATTTACCTATTGATACCAGTTGTTCGTATTTAACCTTCAAGTCTGGATTGAAGCGTGTTGCGACGACGGCTGGTAAATAGATCGCCCGCCTTACGCTGGCTCTGCCGCCCTGGATCCGTTCCTTGCCCCGCCACTTTCCCGATTGCCTTGATATTGGTGCAAGACCCGCCAACGCCGCTGCTTGCTTGCAATTCAGATGCCCGAGTTCGGGCATTTCGGTCAGGATCGCACAGGCTGTTATCCTTGCGATGCCCGGAATGCTCATGAGTATGTCCGCACGCAGGCGCAATTCTTTGTCTGCTGCGACGATTGCGTTGATCGCCTCGGCAACCTGAGACAGATCACGTTCGATCTGCTTCAAACGGCGTTTGATCTATCTGGACAGTAGGCTGTATGTCGTCGCGGCCAGCCGTGCTTTTGCTGCAGTTCGGTCCTTGATCAATGCCAGCCTGGCCGTAGCCAACTGCTTGAGATCATGAAGGGGTTCGCTTTTGGGTTGGTCTGCCTCCAACTCCAGAAGTGCGCCCATTTTGGCCAACATCGCAGCGTCCACCCGACCCGTTTTAGCCAGCTGGCCGGTCCCTTCGCAAAACCTGCGCGCCTGACGCGGATTAACCCGCGCAAATGGCATTTTGTGCGTTGCGAGACCCGTCTCAAGTAGCCGATGGTAGACCCCCGTAGCCTCAAATACGATCAGCAACGCATCCGTCTGTCGTATCCAGCGGATCAGCGCCCTCAGGCCCATTTTGGTGTT
>Ga0136586_1000310_pt1 | contig 12974 bp, 10 predicted proteins | sample AntRauMFilla1562_FD_104926 | JGI IMG/M metagenome (GOLD analysis project Ga0136586, IMG submission 104926) | Saline lake microbial communities from Rauer Islands, Antarctica - Metagenome Filla 1 #562 | ecosystem: Environmental > Aquatic > Non-marine Saline and Alkaline > Saline | place... | reverse complement strand
GTATTTACCGGCCTGCCCAGCGGCATTCATACTTTTGAGGTTAGAAATGTAAATACCAATTGTGTGGTAACTATCCAACATACGGTAGGTGAGCCAAATAATTTTGATATTACCGTAGCGATTACAGATGTAGTTTGTGATGGCACGGATGGCACGGCAAGTTTTAGTATTAATGACCCTGTTAATGCCTATACCGGAGGTTTTGATTATCAAGTTTTTGAACAAATCACAAACGCACCACAAACAACAGTTTTAACCCATTTGAATCCAGGGTCTACGGCAGCAGTCAACCTCCAGGTAGGGGATTACTACGTTGTTATCACTCAAAATGGAAACCCGCTTTGTTCTAATGCTCAGAATTTTAGTATTGCAGGCCCTAACGGCCCAATAACAGGTAACACCCAAGTACAGCCAATTACCTGTGCGTTTAACGACGGCGTCATAGAAGTGATTAATGCGCAAGGAGGTTGGGGAACCTACACCTATTTTGTGGCTCCGGCTACTGACCCTACACCAATTGTAGGAAGTTTTGTGACCAACCCAAGGTTCACAGGTCTTTCCGGTGTTGCCACGCCAGGAACGTACTATCAGGTTTGGATCAAGGATCAGAATGACTGTATGCAGCGATTACCGGATGTTAATCTAATGAATCCAGATCCAATTACGGCAGACCTACAAGTCAACCAAGGGAATTGTATCGATTTCTCTGGAGAGCTAGAGGTTATTAATGTTGTTGGAGGTCAAAACAGTAATTACACGTATCAATTAGTACTGAATGGAAGTGTGTTCGGAGCCCCACAGGCAACTACAGTTTTCTCAGGATTGGGAGCTGGTTCCTATGAAGTTAGGGTTACGGACCAATGGGGATGTGCCGCAACAACGACAGCGGCAGTTTTATACAATGTGATAGCGCCAAGGGCGGATATCGTTAAAACGATCGACTGTAATTCTGGCGGAGAGATTAGGATTACGCAAACAGGAGGTTCGGGAGTATTCGATTACACCGTTACCTTTCCAGACGCATCAACTCCGCAACCAGCTGTTCTAGGAAGTGCATCGGCAACGTTCACGAACCTTACCATGATAGGTGACTATGTATTTACGATTACGGATACGGCAACAGGTCATACCTGTAGCACAACCGTAACACAGCGTTTGGAACCTAGCATTCAGCCCGAAATTAGTATTGACGATTTTACAGATGCCACGTGCAACGGCGCCGATGATGGAAGTATTAGCATAAGTGCCAATCCGGATAACGGAATAGGCCCCTATACCTTTACCATCATATCCGGACCCGGAAGCAGTATGACATTCCCAATGACGGCAACAAGCAGCACGAATGCCACAGCAGTTTTCGCAGGGTTGGATGGCAGTGTTGCAGGGATAACCTATATGATACGAATTTCGTCTCCAAACGGTTGTACAAGGGATATTACCCAAGTGATAACCGAACCTAACGTTATTTCCAGCTTTACACTAACTACCGAACAGTTTGAATGTACGGTAGGGAACGATGCCAATACGGCAAGTATTTCTGTTGATTTACCAAGCTTATCTGGCGGCTCTAATACTTTTGTGAGATACAGGTTTGTAAATACCACAACAGGCACAACGGTTCAAGATGGGGCAAATAGCTCCTATATGGAGACCAACTATGCTGGTGGTACTTATGAAATCACGGCCTTTGATGATAATGGATGTGCAAGTCCCGTGGTATCGGAAACCGTCGACCCATTTATCGAAATTTTAGATTCAGCCGTAGCTGATAGGACTCCGCTTACTTGTAACCCAGGCGATGATGCTGAAATTGAAGTGGGCGTTACGCTAAACAACTCAACTGGGGCAATTCCTAATTTGCAATATGTTGTAGCGGGAATGAACGTAGTATATAATCAAACCATAACGTCTTCGAATACTGCAGAAATTTTCATAGGACTCGCGGCCGGTAATTATAGGGTGACCATTACAAATCTGGACACCAATTGTGTTATTGAAACAGTACATACCATTGATGCGCCAGAAGAAATGCAAGCAACGGCCACAAAGTTAACGGACGAAGAATGTTTGAACAACGGCGTGGATGACGGTAGTTTTAGTGTGGGCATTGCCAATTATACCGGCACGTATGACTATCACGTGTTTGATAGTGCCAATAATCCGGTAGCTGGTCAGTTTGGCAACGGAAATACGGCCACGGCCTTACCTCCGATTACAAATTTACCGGGAGGCGTCTACTATGTGAGAATAACCCAGACGCAGGCACCATTCTGTGTGGAGAACTCCAACGTTATCACTGTAATCGCTCCGGAAGCGGCCATCACGGCAACGATATCGGAACAATCCAGTGTAACGTGTTCCAACGACCAAGGAAGTCTGTTGATAGATGCCGATGGGGGTTATGGCCCGTACACCATAGATTGGGCGAACACGGCCGGCCAGTCGGGGTCCCAATCCAATGTTTCCGCACATATATTTACAGGCTTGTCCGCAGGGGATTATACGATTACCATAACGGACACTATGGGCTGCGACTTTACGGACACCATTACCTTGATAAGGCCAGATGCTATTGTCGCGAACCTTAACGCCAGTACTTTGGTCTGTTACGGCGATAATATTGCTTCAATTACCGCTGATGTCAACTTAAGAAATATAACGCCCATCTATCGGTATCAGTTGAATGTGTATTCGAATATGATTTCAACTACTCCGCTACAAACGTCTGTTAGGCAGGCATCGCAAACCTTTGGCGGACTTGGGGCGGGCTTTTACAGCATTACCGTAACGGACGATGTGGGCTGTTCGGACGAAACGGACAGAATTCAAATTAGTGACCCTACAGAGGTATTCGCCCAACTGGTACGCCAAAATCCATTGACTTGTTCAACGGATGCCGTTTTGGAGTTGACCGCCAGCGGTGGGACCGCCCCGTATACCTATAGTTGGGACGGGATTACCTTTACAGCGTTCAATACAACCAACGGGCCAAGTACGCATGTTTTTGCCAATATCCCCGCAGGAGCATACAGGTACTATGTGCGTGACAATTTCAACTGTAGATCCATTCTCTCGAACGAAATCACGGAAGACCCTATAATGCCATTAATGCTGACCGTAGATGATACCGCGGCCTTCATTAACTGTACGGGCGAAAATACGGCCACCATTGTTGCGGACGCGGACGGTGGATTGGGCAACTATCAATTCGCATTGTACACCGATATTTCTTTACATGTAGGGTCTAGGATTGCAGGGCCACAGTCACAAGGCGTGTTCAACGGTCTTGCTGCCGGCACTTATTACGTAGCCGTTACAAGCGGGGATTGTACCGTAGCTCCTGCGGAGGTGGTCATCATGGCGCCGCTTCCCTTGACCTACACGGAGGCTGTAGCCAACATATTTTGTTTTGGCGAGAACAATGGTAGCATTTCCGTTACCTTGAGCGGAGGCACAGGAGCATATCAATACGCTATTTCGCCCAATCTGGATCAGTTTGACAGCGAGAATACGTTCACAGATTTGAGTCCGGGCGATTATACCGTAATCGCACAAGATGCCAATGGTTGTTTTGAGCAATTGCAATACACCATAACACAGCCCTCATCCTTAGCGGTAGCGGCAACGGCCACACCGGAAGTGTGTGTTGGAAGCGCGGATGGTGCCATAGCCCTCAATATTTCCGGCGGTACCGCTCCGTACAGCACCAGTTTAAATTCTAATGACGATGCCGATTTTGTTCAAGACCGATGGGAGTTCAACGGATTGGTCGGAGGCAATTACTTGGTCTTTGTTAGGGACGCGAACGGATGTGAAACCAATCTTGTTGTGGATATTGACGCAGGCGTAAACCTGAACGCCACCATTACACCTGTTTATGAGTGCAATGGGGACATTCCTACCAATTATGTCAACATAACCTTGGAAGACCAAACCGTAATCGGTGATGTGTTGTATGCGCTGGACTCAACAGATGCAGCTGATATGCAGTTGAATCCCGATTTCAGGAATACGGCGCCGGGAATCCACTACATAGTCATAGCACATGCCAATGGTTGCGTACAAACCTTTGAATTTGAGATCGAGGCCTATGAGCCCTTGACCCTGACCTTGGAACAGAACGGCATTAACCAAATAACGGCACTGGCTGCTGGCGGCAGACCTGGATATACCTATTACCTTGGAGACAGGGAGATGGGAGAGGAGAACATCTTTACCATTTTCAGGACGGATACCTATACGGTTACCGTTGTAGATGAAAACGGTTGTGAAGCCCAAGCGAGTATAGCTATGGAGTTCATTGAAATAGAGTTTCCCAACTTCTTTACCCCGGACGGTACCGGGCAAAACGATTTCTGGATTCCTAGAAACATGGAAACCTATCCTGAAATACTAATCATACTATTTGATCGTTATGGTAGGGAGGTTTACCGAATGGGTTCAGATGATCAAGGCTGGGACGGTTTGTACCAAAAATCGGAATTGCCCACAGGGGATTACTGGTATGTTGTTAAGCTCAATGGAGTGGAGGACAATAGAGAACTAATAGGACATTTTACCTTGTATAGATAATGCTTAACCTAAAAGATATGCGTAATACATTATTGGTCTTTGCCCTGTTTATGGGGGCTATTGTACTAAGAGGTCAGGAGCTCACGATTCCCCAACTATCACAGTATTTGGCCGACAACCCTTTCGTTATGTCTCCAACCTACGCGGGTATTGGGGACCATGTAAAGATCAGGGTAAACGGCCTTACACAATGGGTTGGCGTAAAGGATGCGCCAGACACACAATCTCTAGCTGCTGATATGAGGGTAGGCGAAAAATCCGGTATTGGCGCCTTGCTTTATAACGATAGTAACGGCGAGACCAAACAGCGTGGTGCACGAATGTCGTTTGCCCACCACTTGACCTTGGACCGCTACGATGATGAATTTTTATCTTTTGGAATATCCTATAATTTCAATCAGTTTAGGATAGATATTGAAAATTTTGATGCGCTGGACCCTAGCGTAACGGATGATAGGGCTACCACCAACCACAACTTTGATGTTGGTCTGCTGTACCGATACGAGAAATTTTACATCAGCGCCAACGCATCAAACCTCTTAGGAAAGGATTTGACCAGGTTCAACCCCATATTCGAACCCAATACACTTCGTAATTACTACTTGTACACAGGCTATAGATACAGCAAAAGCAAAAACAGCAACTTGGAAATAGAGCCTTCAATTTTCTTCCAACTTTTTGAAAGTGATGGTAGATCCGTAACGGATTTGAACGTAAAGTTTAGGTGGTACGATTTTGAGGATTATTATTATGCCGGCCTAACCTATCGTTTTTTAAACGATCAAATTGGTAATCCCTTGTATATTGCCCCTATCGTGGGGCTTAAAAAGAATAACTTCTATTTCGGCTATTCCTATCAGGTCATTTTGAACGAAATATTGGGCTACAGTAGCGGAACACACGTGGTCACTTTAGGTGTAGACCTGTTCCAAGGTATAAGTAATTGTAGGTGTACCTATTAGATTTTGGTTTCTTTCCATTAGTTTTGCCAAAATTTAGATCGATAAATGGGAATCGTACGTGTTGAAAATATTAGGGTGTATGCCCATCATGGCTGCCTGCCGGAAGAAACGCTGATAGGTAGCGACTACCTTGTAAACGTTCTCGTTAAAACAAACCTGTCCAAAGCCTCTAAAAGTGATGATCTGGCCCACACGGTAGATTATGTCCACATCAACACTATAGTGGAGGAGGAAATGGCCATCCCATCAAAACTCTTGGAACATGTGGCCAAAAGGATAAGCGATAGGATATTTTCCGAAATTAGAATGGTAAATAAAGCGAGGATAGCAGTCTCTAAAATCAACCCTCCCATTAATGGGGATGTAGAAAAAGTTACGATTGTACTGAAATCAAAAAGATGAGTATATATCTTTTTGAAACCTTAAAATAAGGCAGTACCTTTGTACCGGAATTATGGCATCGTGGCCGAGTGGCTAGGCGCAGCTCTGCAAAAGCTTGTACAGCGGTTCGAATCCGCTCGATGCCTCCAAGACCCTCCCTTTTTGGAGGGTTTTTGTTTTTGGCAGTACAGCGGCTGCCCCGAGGCTTCGGGGCTCTCGTTGCCTCCAAGACCCTCCTTTTTGGAGGGTTTTTTGTTTTTTGATATTACTACGAGGGGACATAATTTTTTTAAAGAGGAGGAATAGTTTCCTTTTGGCTCCGAAATTTTGGGGGATACTTCATATACCTGTATCGAGGCAGTTCATTTTTTAAAATATTGATTTACAGTATTTTAAAAAATTACTTCATCTGAAATTTTTAGCCTTTAACTCTTTTCCCCTTTGACTCGAATTTTCTGAGCAAACTCATGCCTACCCTTGCAAAAGAAAAACCAAGAATATTGCGGGAATAAAATAGACGGCAATCGTTCGTGCACCATCATAATCCTTTGCGATCCGTTGCCCGAACAACAACATAAGCAGGGCAATACAGGAAAGAATGGCACCATAAAACGCCAAGGTCGGGTCTTGCGACAGTAATAGTTGAACGATTCCTACAAGGCAAAGCACTCCGGCAACGACTTCGGTAACAAGGACTGTCCCTAACAACAACGGCACCATGTTCTTTAAAGGAGTTTCGGCGAAATGTCCTTGTAGCCAACCTAGGTTGCCCTTCCAGTCCGTAATCTTATCAATACCGCTCTGCAAGAAGGTGATGACAAGAAATAACAGCAATAAGATTTCCGTGGCGTTGGTAAGAAGGTTTTCCATATTAGATTATTTTAAAATTAAATTTCGTGGCACAAAATTATGTATTGGGCTGTAGGGGACTCGTTTTTTTATGCAGCAACCGTGTTAGTTTAATGGACAGGTCGGTAAAGATGATTTTGGCATTCCCGTTTCGTTCTATATGATATATCGCATTCTCCAATTCTTCCACTATGGGTAGAATATTATTTTCGTGTACAAAGGGGGCGAATTTCTTCAGTTGGAAACCATCGACATGTATTTTCATATAGGCCAGTTCCTCCGCGCCAAAGTTCAGTAGCATGGCTTGTCGCATGACCATAATACAGAAGTCCAAAAACTTTTTTTGTGTTTCCCTGCCGGTCTTGGCCAATTCCTCGCTCCAAAGGATAAGTTCATGGATAGCGGCCTTGTTTCCTTTGGCCTTAAATGCGCTCCTGACCCATTGTACGAACCACTTTTCGAACACGAGGTCTTCGGAGTCGTTGTTAAAGAGATCAAGTGCCTTGTTGAAATTGCCATTGGCCTCATGTGCGACCCGCATCGCCTCTTCTTTGGTGGCGCCTTTATCAAGTAGGGCATTTACTAGCGCCTCTTCTGCCAAAGGCGGAAAATGCAAGATTTGACAGCGCGATTTTATGGTCTGGATGATTTGCTCCTCGTCCTGGCAAAGAAGGAGGAACACGGTTTTATCCGGCGGCTCCTCTATGAGTTTTAAAAGTTTGTTGGATGCAGCGGTGTTCATGCGTTCCGCCATCCAGATGATCATCACCTTATAACCGCCTTCGTACGATTTTAAGGAGAGTTTCCTTAAAATTTCCTGAGCTTCGTCAACCCCTATCTGTCCCTGTTTTTTTTCGATTTCCAGCACGCGATACCAGTCAAAAAGGTTTCCGTAGGGCTGCTCTACCATAAATCCCCGCCATTCTTGCATGTAATGGTCGCTTACGGCATGGGATTTAACTTTATCCGAATTTGCCACAGGAAAGGCAAAATGCATATCGGGATGCGAAAAGGAATTGAACTTTAAGTTGCAGGCTGCATTCCCACCTTCATTTTCGCCATTGGCATTGGAACAGATAATATACTGCGCATAGGCCAAGCCCATAGGCAAGAGCCCGCAACCTTCCGGCCCTACGAACAATTGCGCATGTGGAATCCTGCCGGCATCGGCACTCATGGACAAATGGTTCTTGATATGGGAAAGCCCTAAAACATCCTTAAATAACATAATTTCAAATATAGTTGTTTTTGAGGCATTTTAGAAAGACTATTCACATGTATAAATTTACCTGAGGGTTTTACACCCATACTATTAATCTTTACATTTGTGACTTACTTAAAAGCTGAATCACATGAAAGTATTGGACGACTATAATTTTGAAAATAAAAAGGCATTGATACGGGTTGACTTTAATGTTCCCTTGAACGATAAATTTGAAGTGACCGATATAAATAGGATAGAAGCCGCCAAACCAACCATAATCAAGGTTTTGGAAGACGGTGGCAGCGCGGTTCTCATGAGTCATCTAGGAAGGCCCAAGGGCGAACGGAATCCGGACCTGTCCCTAAAACACATTTGTGCAACCGTTTCTGACGTTATTGGTGTTACCGTGAAGTTTGTTGACGATTGTGTAGGCGAACAAGCCGAGCAGGCTGTGGCCGACCTTAAAAGCGGGGAAGTATTGTTGTTAGAGAATTTACGATACCATGCAGAAGAGGAAAAAGGGGATGAAGCGTTTGCAGAGCAGCTGTCCAAATTGGGCGAAATTTATGTAAACGATGCCTTTGGAACGGCACATAGGGCGCATGCCTCTACTACCGTTGTGGCAAAATTCTTTCCGGAAGCCAAATGTTTCGGTTACTTGTTGGCAAAAGAGATCAAGGCCATAGAAAAGGTAATGCAAACGGGCGAAAAACCGGTATTGGCTATTTTGGGAGGTGCTAAAGTCTCTTCAAAAATAACGATCATAGAGCATATTTTGGACAAGGTAGACGATTTGATCATTGGCGGCGGAATGACCTACACCTTTGTAAAGGCCCAAGGCGGACAGGTGGGAGATTCTATCTGTGAGGACGATAAGATGGAATTGGCTATTGAGATTTTAAAACAGGCCAAGGAAAAAGGCGTTAAGGTACATCTTCCTGTAGATGTAATTGCAGCGGATGACTTTAGCAACACGGCGAACACGAAAATTGTGGATGTGGACAAAATACCTGAAGGCTGGCAAGGGCTGGATGCAGGACCAAAAACCTTGGAAAACTTTAAAAACGTAATTCTGGGTGCCAAGACCATACTTTGGAACGGCCCTATTGGTGTGTTTGAAATGGAGAGTTTTGCAAAGGGTACTATCGCGGTAGGTAACGCTATAGACCAAGCGACCCAAAACGGCGCATTTTCCTTAGTAGGCGGAGGCGATTCCGTTGCTGCCGTAAAACAGTTCGGCTTTGAAAACAAGGTTAGTTATGTCTCTACGGGTGGCGGGGCCATGCTAGAGAGCCTGGAAGGAAAAATCTTGCCCGGTATAGCTGCAATATTAGATTACTACGGACGTTATCGATAAACGGGGCTTGCTGAAAATTGTTTCATTTTTAAGAGTTTATATTTTATTCTCATAAAAAAATGTCCGATTTTCGTCAGTCCCGCTAAGAAACTTCCGTCTACCATGAAGAACTCAAATTCAAAAAAATTACTTTTACTAGGATTATTCTTAGTGTTTCTGGGCGCGCAGGCGCAACAAAAGGACTCCCATGCGACAAACGCAGTCTCCAAAGCGCCGAAATTGGCGGTATTGGACAGCACAGTTAAGAAATCCTTGGCGATTATCGCGGAACATGAAAACGATTCGCTTTCCCAGTTTCCGATAACACTCTTTAAAACAAAGGAAGCGAAATACTACGATCTACAGGACCATGAGCACGCTGCTCGGTTCGATAGTATTTGGATGGGCGAACTCATCAAGAATGCACCACTTTTTGAAGAAATGCAGGAAGAGGTGCTGCATGTGGAAATGGAGGATGTACCTGAGTTCTATCTGAATACGGACACCCTTAAACTGCGCCTGGAAAGGTTAAACCGTAAAACTCCGTTCAACGTCTCGTATAACCCTTCCTTGGAAAGCGTCATCAAATCTTTTTTAACAAGAAGACGCGGCCTTATGGAGCGCATGGTTACGGCCAGTCAGTTTTATTTTCCTCTTTTTGAGCAGAAATTGGACAACCATAACATTCCTTTGGAAATGAAGTATCTGGCGATTGTAGAATCGGCATTAAACCCAAAGGCGAGGTCCAGGGTAGGAGCAACCGGACTCTGGCAGTTCATGTACGGCACCGGCCGTGAAATGAAGCTGGAAATCAACAGTTACGTGGATGAACGCAGCGATCCCATAAAATCTACGGAAGCTGCCTGCAGGTATTTAAATAAATTGTACCGTATCTATGACGATTGGGATTTGGCGCTTGCAGCGTATAATTCGGGCCCCGGGAACGTAAACAAGGCCATACGAAGGTCTGGTGGCCTAAAAAATTACTGGGACCTTAGAGGCTACCTGCCTCGCGAAACTGCGGGTTATGTGCCCGCGTTTTTGGCAACGATGTATATTTTTGAATATGCTGAGGAACACGGAATTAAGGGAAAGGTTGCGGAGCGCAATTACTTTGAGACCGATACCGTTCACGTTAAGAGCCTAATCACCTTCGATCAGATATCCGAATTGACAGGCATTGAAAAAGAGACGCTTAAAATTTTGAATCCCTCTTATAAACTGGATGCCATACCCTATACAGAAGGGAAATCCAATGCCTTGCGATTACCATGGAACGTAATGGGAAGATTTGTGGCCAACGAAGAAGCGATCTACGCCCATGTAGAAAAGGAGCTTAAGAGCCAAGAAAGTCCATTGCCAGAGTTGGAAAGACAGGCAGCCGAAAACAGCATCCGCTATAGGGTGCGCAGTGGGGATTTCCTTGGAAAAATTGCCGAGCGTTATGGAGTTGGCGTAAGCCAGATCAAGCAGTGGAACGGATTAAGAAGCAATAATTTACGAATTGGGCAAAGATTAACGATTTATCCCAAGAAAAATGCAACGGCTGCCGTAACGCCCAAAAGCACCCCTTCCAGAACGGCTGTAGCGAGCAATACCAAGGTGCATGAAGTACAGCAGGGAGACTCCCTCTGGACCATTTCCAGAAAATATCCGGGAATTAGTATTGAAAATTTGCGAAAATGGAACGGTATTAGTGGTAACAATCTAAAACCAGGCACAAAATTAAAATTGTGCGATTGTTCATCCTAAACCAGAGATCCAAAAATGAAAAAATCAGTAACACTTTCCCTCTTGACGGTATTTTTTTTAAGCGCTTGTAAAGAAGGAAAAAAGCAGGACTACGTTCCTGATTCCATTGGTGCGTACAACACCCTTACCGTAGTCATAAACAACGAACTTTGGAAGAGCGAGGTAGGTGATCGCATTCGTGAAAATTTTGCCGCTCCAGCCTTGGGCCTTACTTGGGACGAGGCTTTGTTCAGCATTACCCAAGTACCGCCGCAAGTATTTTCGGGCGCCGTAAGAAACACGAGGAATGTACTGTATGTAATGCAGGATTCCTTGGACATAGGACACATGAAGTCCAATATGTACGCAAAGCCGCAAAAAGTTGGGGTGATCAAAGGGAGGACAAAGGCGGAAATCATCGAGAACCTTAACGAACAGGCGCCAGATTTTATAGCTGCATTCAAAAAACAGGAAATAGAGGAGGCCCAAAGACGCTTCCTAAAATCCTTGAACAAGGAAAAAGCCTTGCAGGAGCGCTTGGGAGTTTCTTTAAATGTACCATCAATTTATAAAGTGGGAAGGGAAGAGGACAATTTTGTCTGGCTCGATAGACAGATACAGAAAGGCACCATGAACCTTATTGCCTATAGCGTTCCTTGGAACACTTTTGACAATGACAGCACTTTTGTACAGGATATTATAAAGATGCGGGATTCCATAGGAAAGCTCTTTATTCCGGGTGAGGAAATCCCAGGAAAGGAAAACCACATGATTACCGAAAAGGCATTTTCCCCGTACGTATTCCCTGCCGAGGTTTCTGGCAGAAAAGCGTCTGAGGTCAGGGGAATCTGGGAAATGTCCGGATATCCTATGGCAGGCCCTTTTCTGACCTATATTATAAACGACGAGCCCAACAACAGAAAGTTGGTGCTGGAAGGGTTCACTTTTGCCCCGGCAACCGAAAAAAGGGATTATATGTTTGAACTGGAGGCCATAATGAAGACCCTAAAGCTATAGACTTTCAAGTAGGTAAAAAAACCAATACAAAACAGGCCTTAGGTTTCCCTAAGGCCTGTTTTGTTTAGTAAGGAACTACAGATTGCCAAAGGCAAAACCCGTAGATAGCCTAAATATGAAGGCGTAAATAGTTATGACAATTAACGCGAAGCATATGATGGAAAACAATTTGAAATAGTTTTTTATAATGATGTGTTTCCAGTTTCTAAAAGCTTCCATGTAAATTGATTTTACGAGGAGAATTTTTTCCATAAGCCGAGGGTTTTAAGGTTTGTACAAAGCAAATATTAATTGATTAAGGCACAACTACGAAAAGATTAGACCAAAGCCTTATTTTTTCTACGAAATGTCAGGCTTATTATACAATATCCATAAACTGCTAATTTATTCGATGAAAAGATGTGGTTTTCTTGCTACTTGGTTTTCAGAAAACATGGTTTAAGTTGAACCAAAGTATTGTTTTAAATATCCAGTAGGCTTCTTGCGAAAGCGCTAAAAATGAAAAACCGTCGATTTTTTAATCGACGGTTTTAATTAGGTATAGCTAGGAATGGTTTTACATGTTTACAATAATAAATTCAGATCTACGGTTTACATAATGCTGATTTTCGGCACATCCCATGTTACCGTTACACTCGTTCAATAGCTTTTGTTCGCCATGGCCGACTGCACTCTCTATACGGTCCGCATTAATATTTTTGGATATAATGTAGTCCCTTGTGGATTTTGCCCTTTTATTGGAAAGGTAATCGTTATACACAGCGCTACCCCTAGAATCTGTGTGGGATTCAATCTTTATTACCATGTTAGGATATTTCGTCATCACTTCCACAAGCTTGTCCAATTCTTTAGTAGCATCTGTTCTGAGGGATGAGGAATCAAAATCGAAATGGATCATGTCGTTCTTCAGCTTTCTGACACC